>JGI25330J36431_1000030_pt1 | contig 69584 bp, 67 predicted proteins | sample HigsolmetaAR205D_FD_36431 | JGI IMG/M metagenome (IMG submission 36431) | reverse complement strand
CCTTATTTTTTATTGAAAAAATGAAGAACAGCTCATGAAATTTCATTCCAAAATTTCATGAGCTGTTTCCATTTTAGAGGGGGTTTTGTCCCAGCCTGTTTATTTTATGGGTTTGAAAAGAATGCCCAAGAGTTTAAAGTCCCATATTCCATATCAAATAGGTTTCGATTTGTAATCTTCCCGAGTACCAAAGGCTATGAGATTGGCCCCTCAATCAAGACATTTAAAAAACCTAGCAACCAAAGTTACTAGGATTCTTTTTACAGCACTTGCTTATTTTTTTGTTCTAGACAGTCAGGGCAAGTTCCATAAACTTCAAGGCGGTGAGAATTAACTTTATATCCAGTAACATGAGATGCAAATTGTTCGACTTCTTTTAACGCCGGATAGTGGAAGTCGGTGATTTTCCCGCAACTTTCACAAATCATATGGTAATGATCATTTGTTACGAAATCAAAACGGCTTGCTGCATCGCCGTAAGTCAATTCCTTGACCAAACCGGCCTCGCGGAATACGCGCAAGTTGTTGTATACAGTCGCAACACTCATGTTTGGAAATTTACCTTCTAATGATTTATATATCTCATCGGCAGTTGGATGCGTCATTGAATTGATCAAATATTCCAGTATAGCATGACGTTGTGGAGTAATTCTTACGCCCGTTGCCTTTAACGTGTCTAGAGCATTTTTCAACTGCAATTCAGACATCGTCATGCACCTCTTTTCAAGAATTATTAATTAATAATTGTTATAATTAGTGTAACTGAATATTTGGATATCGTCAACTTTTAAACATGCTGAAATCACATACAATAACATGATTTTCTCAAAAAATAGTCCTATATTCAATATACTTCCTGATAAAAAATAATCACTATGAAAACGTACAATTTTTCTATAAAAAATTTAATATCCCCTCAATATGTCCATCTTGTTTTCGATATCCCGTTCGCCGTTCATCCATTTTCTTAAGCTCGGTTTGAATATTTCAAAACTGCGCTCCAAATATCTGGAAGAACGGCTTGAAATATGCGGAGAAATCGTTACGTTATCCATTTCCCAAAGCTTGCTGTCCCTTGGCAGCGGCTCTTCTTCATACACATCCAACACCGCATGGAAAATTTGCTTTTCCTCCAACGCTTTGATCAAATCTTCCGTTCTGACCAAATCTCCACGGCCGAAATTCATAAAGATGCAACTGTCTTTCATTAATGTGAAGTCTTCATAAGTCAACAAACATCTTGTTTCATTTGTGCTTGGCAGAATGGAGATGACGATATCCGCTTTCGGCAACAGGTCTTTCAACTTATCGATTGTATGTGTTTCGTTCATATAAGGCGCACTTTCCCCGTTGCGGTTGAGTCCGATCGTATAGACATCAAACGCCTGAAGCATGCGCCCCACTTCTCCGCCAATAGCCCCCGGACCTAAAATCAGGGCGGTTGAACCATTTAATTCGTACAATTTGGTCTTCTGGCTCCAAATTCTTTCTTGCTGATTTTTATAAATGAATGGCAGCGCCCTTTTAATGGAAAGAAGATGTGCAAGAATCGATTCCGCCATCGGTTTTTTATGTATGCCGCGCACATTGGAAACGACAATGCCCCGTTCGGCAATGGCCCGGTGCGGCATTTTTTCAATCCCGGCGGAAGCGACAAAAATCCATTCCATTTTTTGGGCAATCTTGATTTTTTCATCATCCAAATCTTCCCCGTAAGTCACAAGCACTTCCGCTTTCGCCAATTCTTCCTCATCAATTTTTTTATGAAAAACGAAGTCAACTTCCGGAAAATCTTTTACCAATGAATCTTTCAAATCCGGTCTTGGATCAAAAGTGAAATAAACTCTCATATCTCTTACTCCCCTTCGATTTCCCTCAAATAATTCAATACTTCTTCAATATGATTTTTCACGCGGACTTTTCTCCATTCCTTGATGACAACCCCATTTTCATCAATCAGAAATGTTGAACGTTCAATCCCCATGTATTCTTTGCCATAATTTTTCTTCAACACCCAAACGCCGTATTTTTCGCATACTTCATGATTCTCATCAACCAATAAGGAGAAGGGCAAATCGTATTTTTCAATAAATTTTTGGTGCCTTTCCGCCGAATCTATACTTACCCCCAAAATGACCGCGTTCAGGTCCGCGAAAGACTCATAATGGTCGCGGAAATCACAGGCTTCCGTTGTGCACCCTGGCGTCATATCTTTTGGATAAAAGTAAAGAACAATTTTCTTTCCTATAAAATCACTGAGGCTGACCGGTTCCCCTTTTTCATTCATAAGAGTAAATTCCGGCGCTTTTTTATTCACTAAAGATTCGCTCATGAAAATTCCTCCTTTTCGTCTATCCTACCGAACCAGGGAAAATGTTTCAAATTCTTTGGCGTAATATGCCAAAGAAGGCTAAAATAAAATTGAAATTATAAAATGGAGGCAATACAATGATTCACACAAAATCTGAAGAAATTTATCAAGAAGCGCTAAAACATATCGTGGGTGGGGTGAACAGCCCTTCCCGCTCCTATAAAGCGGTTGGCGGTGGCGCACCAGTTGTGATGGCAAAAGGAAAAGGCCCATATTTTTGGGATGTGGACGGCAACCGTTACATCGACTATTTGGCAGGATATGGACCAATCATTACAGGATTCGGCCATCCGCACATTGCGGAAGCCATCAAACTTGCGGCTGACACAGGCGTGCTTTTCGGAACTCCAACCGAGCACGAAGTAAAATTTGCTAAAATGTTGAAAGATGCGATTCCATCGTTGGATAAAGTGCGTTTTACCAACTCAGGCACAGAAGCGGTGATGACGACGGTCCGCGTAGCCCGCGCCTATACGGGACGGACAAAAATCATCAAATTTGAAGGCTGCTATCATGGACATTTCGACCAAGTATTGGTTGCAGCAGGATCCGGTCCGGCCACCCTCGGTTCACCTGACTCAGCCGGTGTTCCTCAAACCGTGGCAACAGAAGTGATTACGGTTCCTTACAACGACACAGAACACTTGCAACTCGCAATGGACAAATGGGGGGAAGAAGTGGCAGCCATCTTGGTGGAGCCGATCGTCGGAAACTTCGGTATGGTCATGCCTAAACCGGGCTTTTTGGAATATATTCATAAAGTGGCCAAAGAATACGGAGCCCTTGTGATATATGATGAAGTGATCACCGGATTCCGTTTCCATTATGGTGGAGCGCAAAATATGCTTGGTTTTACACCGGATTTGACGGCAATGGGGAAAATTATCGGCGGTGGTCTTCCAATTGGCGCTTATGGCGGCCGCAAAGAAATCATGGATACCGTCGCACCATTAGGTCCAGCCTATCAAGCGGGAACAATGGCCGGCAACCCTGCATCCATGCTTGCGGGTATTGCTTGCTTGGAAGTGCTGCAAACACCGGGGGTATATGAAGAAATGGACCGGTTAGGTGCCATGCTTGAAAAAGGCATTTTGGATGCCGCAGAAAAACATGGCATTACAATCACGGTAAATCGCATCAAAGGTGCCCTTACTGTGTACTTTACCGATCAAAAAGTGGAAAATTATAAACAAGCGGAACAATCCGACGGCGAAATGTTTGGCCGCTTCTTTAAATTGATGCTTTCAAGAGGAATCAACTTGGCTCCTTCCAAATTCGAAGCCTGGTTCTTGACAACGGAACACAAGGAACAAGATATTCTTGAAACAATCGATGCGGTGGATTACGCATTTTCACAATTGAAATGACATAACCATGTGGGATTCCGGACTCCTTTCTATTTGAACTTGTGAGGGATTCAGGAAGGCATGAAGGAATTCCATGCCAACCCTTTCCTAGGCTTCAATATTGTCTATACATTTTTCTTGGGGGACTTTTTCATAGATGAGAATTGTGTTGTTGAATCATTTGGACGGCTTACTGAATATTGAGTTTCAAATAAATTGTAAAGTGGGGGCTTCGTTATGCAGTTAGGCGCCCGAGTATTAAAAACAGGAGTCGCAATCGTTTTTGCATTATTTTTGGCGGAGCTTTTGAAGCTTCCATCACCCGTTTTCGCCGGAATCGCTGCCATCTTTGCCATTCAGCCCTCCATCTATCGTTCTTATTTGACGATTGTGGAACAAGTGCAGGGGAACCTGATTGGAGCGGTTATTGCCATTTTATTCGGGATATTTTTCGGCCACCATATTGTCGCCATCGGGATTGCAGCCATTATTGTCATCGGGATCATGCTGAAATTGAAATTGAATTCATCCCTTTCTTTGGCCCTCGTGACCCTTGTGGCCATCATGGTATATGAAAGCGGCAACTTTTTGGAATTCAGCGTCATCCGATTTGCCACGGTCATGGTCGGGGTATTCGCGGCGTTTATTGTGAATATGGTTTTCCTGCCGCCGCGGTATGAGGTTAAGTTATTCAAGCAAATCCAATCGCTTCAGGATGATATTATCCGATGGACGAGATTGGCCATTCGGGGAGCATCTGAGCATGTATCGATGAAAAACGCTTTGAACAAATTTCAAAAGCGGCTTTCCGAGATTGAATCAATGTATGTTTTATATAAGGAAGAGAGGCAATACAGCAAAAAGAAGCGCCATAGCCAGATGCGCAAACTCGTTGTGTATCGCCAAATGATCACCACAACGAAAAAAAGCTTCGAGCTGTTGGTGAGGCTTCATAAACATGAAAATGAAATCGCCCATCTGCCTGCGACCTTTAGAACGATGCTTCAAGAGAGGCTTGATTTTTTGCTCACGTATCATGAACAGCTATTGTTGAAATATACGGGGAAACTTCGGCCGGAACATTCCAAATGGACGGTGGATAAAAAACATTTAAACCGCTCGGAAGTGATGGAGCGGTTAATCGAACAAATCGCCATCGAGAAGCAGCGGGAAGGCGAAGAAGAATTTTCAAGCTACCATTTGTTCTATATTTTTTCGAGAATTCTTGATTATGAGGAAAATCTGGAGCATCTCGACACATTGATCGTCTCATTCCAAAACTTTCATGGCAAAGACCTCAACGAAGACTTGGAAGAACAATTTTATTGATTGTTGCACATCCGGTATTCGGCAATACCTATTAACTCCGGACTTGCAAACCTGACTTGCTGAAATGAAGTGATGAAAACAAAAAATTGCGGGCGCTTATCCAAGACTCCTATAAACCGGATGCTTGGGAAAGCTGCCCGCCTTCGTTTAAATGAACAATGAAAACACTTTGAAAGGAAGTTTATCATGAAATTATATCATTCTGTTGCAGAACTTATAGGCAATACACCCATCGTGAAATTAAATAGATTGCCTTCTCCTGAAGGGGCAAACGTATATATGAAGCTGGAATCCTTCAATCCCGGGGGAAGCGTGAAAGACCGCGCTGCCCACAACATGATTCTCCGCGCGGAACAGGAAGGAAAATTAATTCCCGGGAAAAGTACCGTCATTGAACCGACATCCGGGAATACCGGCATCGGCCTTGCCATGGTATGTGCTGTAAAAGGCTACCGATGCATCATTACAATGCCTGATAACGCAACGAAAGAGCGTATACAACTGATGCGGGCTTATGGCGCGGAAGTGCATTTGACACCGAGTCGGTTGCGGATGCAAGGGGCCATCGATGAAGCTTATCGGATCGCGGAAAAGATCCCCGATTCCTTTATACCTTTGCAATTTGAAAACGAAGCCAATTCAGATGCCCACAGAAATACAACCGCTGTTGAAATCTTGAAGGCATTTGGCGACAAATTGGATGCTTTCGTCTTAACCGCAGGAACAGGTGGCACGATTACAGGTACAGGGGAAGAGCTGAAAAAGGTGTTGCCGGATTTGAAAATTTATGTCGTCGAACCGGCCGGATCCCCGGTGCTTGCAGGCGGCCAGCCAGGACCACATAAAATCCCCGGGACAGGCCCAGGGTTCATTCCAAAAATATTAAACACTGACATTTACGATAAAATACTTCATATTAAAGATGAAGATGCCCAAAACACCGCAAGACGCCTCGCCCGTGAAGAAGGCATCCTGGTAGGTGCATCCGGTGCAAGCTCCGCCTACTTTGCCATCCAAATCGCCAAAGACTTGCCGAAAACGGCCAATGTGTTGTGTCTTGCACCTGATACTGGTGAACGGTATTTGTCTACGGATTTGTTTGAATAAACATCCAAACCTTAGTTTTTCATTTTCGGATCGAGGGCATCCCTCAATCCGTCACCCATCAAGTTAAAGCCGAGCACGGTCAACATGATGGCAAGTCCAGGGAAAATCATTGTCCAAGGTGCATTCATCAAATAAATCCTCGCATCGGCAAGCATTTTCCCCCACTCCGGTTGCGGTGGTTCCGCTCCTAAGCCCAGGAAGCTGAGGGCCGCCGCTTCAATAATTGCAGTCGCAATCGCTAATGTACCTTGAACGATGACCGGTGCAAAAGAGTTGGGCAGCACATGCCGAAGCAATATTCTGGAATCCTTCATTCCAATGGCTTTGGCTGCTGTAATATACTCCTCTTCTTTTACACTCAACACTTTGGAACGGATCAATCTCCCAAAGTTTGGCACATTGACGATTGCAATTGCAATTAATGCATTTTGCAATGAACTTCCCAAAATGGAAACAATCGCGATTGCAAGCAGGATGCTTGGGAATGCAAGCAAAATATCAAAGAATCTTGAAATGATCGTATCCACCCAACGGCCATAATAACCGGCTATGATTCCAAGGAAACTTCCCAGAATCGCGGATAAAACAACCGCACCGAAACCGACCGTCAAAGAAATTTGCGCCCCCCATACAACCCGCGAAAAGATGTCCCTTCCAAATTCATCTGTTCCGAACCAAAATTCACTTGAAGGAGGTACTAAATGCGTACTTGGATCTCCCAATTTTTGCTCGTTGATCCCTTCAGGCGCAATTACGGGAGCAAAAAGGGCAACCAGTATGAACAATAAAACGATGATGGTTCCCGCTACAGCCGATTTGCTTCGCAGAAAAGTGCGCAAAGCTTCTTTCCAAGGAGACGACACTTTATCCTCAATTACTTCCATTTGTTTTGTTGCTACTTCTGCCATTATTTTCCCTCCTTCTAGCTGTACTTGATCCGCTTATCGATGACTGAATATAGGATATCGACAATGAAGTTAATCATGACGAATAAGAATGCCACCACCAAAATGCCCGATTGAATGACCGGATAGTCCCTGAATCCAATGGCTTCATAAATGTAGCGACCAATTCCCGGCCAGCTGAAGATTGTCTCCGTCAGGATCGCTCCTCCTAAAAGCAAACCTGTTTGCAAACCGATGACTGTTAAAATTGGAATAATTGCATTTTTTAAAGCATGCTTATAAACGACAACAAACATTTTCTGCCCCTTTGCCCGGGCAGTGCGGATATAGTCTGAACGCATCACTTCAAGCATGGAAGAACGGGTCATACGCGCAATAATCGCCATCGGAATTGTGGCAAGGGCCAATCCCGGCAGGAACAGATGCTTGACGACTGTTCCGAATTGGTCAAATCTGCCTTGAATCAATGTATCAATCAAATAAAAATGGGTAATCGCCGTGATGGGATCACGCACTTCTTCCCGTCCGGAAGTCGGAAACCATCCTAAATTGATACTGAACATCCATTGTTCCAGCAAACCAAGCCAAAACACCGGAATGGATACACCGATCAACGCAAGAACCATCGCTAAATAGTCAAACCAGGTATTTTGGAACCAGGCTGAAATAATGCCCGCATTCATTCCAATGACAACGGCGATAAACATCGCAAAAAATGCCAACTCAAAAGTTGCGGCAAGATAAGGCCATATTTCGGAAGAGATTGGCTGGTTTGTTCGGAGGGATACTCCCAAATCGCCTGTAAGCAATCCTTTCAAATAATCAAAATACTGAACATACCACGGGTTATTCAGCCCCAAACTTTCTCTCAATGCTTCGACTGTTTCTTTGTTTGCCTGTTGTCCTAAAATCACTTGGGCCGGATCCCCAGGGATTGCACGAATAATCAAAAATACGATGAAGGTCATTCCTAAAAGCACAGGGATTAGCTGCAATAATCTTCGCCCTATGTAATGAAGCATCTTCTTCCCCCCTCTACGAATGGTATAAATGCTTGGCACTCATACTAACTCGCATGAGTGCCTCGCTTGAAATTATTTCATTTCCACTTTAGATAGTACTTCTGAACCTGTTGGATGAGGTTTATAATTTGTTACACCTTTCTTCGCGGCAAGCAGCGGAGTTGAGTGTGCAAGTGGTACCCAAGGCGCATCTTCTTTAATTAACTCTTGCGCTTTTTTGTATAATTCATTGCGTTTTTCTTCGTCCACTTCAGATTGGGCTTGTACAAGCAATTTGTGGACTTCTTCGTTGGAATAGTAAGTATAGTTGTTGCTTCCGATTGTGTCTTTATCAAGCAATGTGTATAAGAAGTTGTCCGCATCTCCGTTGTCGCCTGTCCAACCTAACAAGAAGGCGTCAAATTCACCATTATTCGCCATTTCCAAGTAAGTAGCCCATTCCGCTGTTTTGATTTCAGATGGAATACCTACATCTTGCAAGTTTTTCTGAATGGCTTCCGCAACTTTTCGGCCATCCGGCATATATGGACGTGGAACCGGCATTGCCCAAAGTTCAATTGGTGTGCCATCATATCCGGCTTGAGCAAGAAGTTCTTTTGCTTTTTCCGGATTGTATTCGTAATCTTGGATTTCGTCGTTATAACCGCTGATGGATGACGGCATAGGGTTTACAGCCACTTCGGCTCTTCCTAAGAAGAATGCATCGACAATCGCTTTTTTATCAATCGCATGGTTCACAGCCTGACGAACCAATTTATTGTCAAATGGCGGACGCGTCACTGTCAGACCTAAGTAACCGACGTTCATGGACGGACGTTCAATCAATTGTAAATCTCCATTGGATTCAACAGATTTTGCATCAGATGGGTTGATGCCATCCGCCAAGTCGATATCTCCGGCAACTAATGCATTTAAGCGCGCCGAGTTGTCAGGAATCGCGCGGAAAATCACTTTATCCAATTTTGGCAATCCTTCTTGCCAATAATCCGCGAATTTTTCAAGGGTAATGGAATCATTGCGTTTCCACTCAACAAATTTGAACGGACCTGTACCTACCGGATTATCCCCAAAACTTTCACCATATTTTTCCAACGCAGCCGGCGAAGCGATACCAAACGGGAACATCGCCAAGTTTTTCAAGAATGGTGCTTGCGGTCTTGATAATTTGAATACCACTGTATGGTCATCTTCGACGATTACTTCGCTGATGATATCTTCGCCTTCAGCTTTGAACATGGAATGGTAGTAGTAGAACTTTTCGGATGCGCCGGCTTTCCAACGCTCGAAGTTCTTCACTACCGCTTCCGCATTGAAATCTGTTCCATCATGGAATTTTACGCCTTCGCGCAATTTAAACGTATAAGTCAAACCATCATCGCTTACTTCCCAACTTTCAGCAAGCCCCGGTTGAATGGTTGTATCTTGCTCACCGAAATTTACCAATGTTTCGAATAAGTTGATTGTTACTTTTGCAGATTCCCCGTCAGTCACGATGGCTGGGTCAAGAGATACTGAATCTCCGCCGCGGCCAAACACTAATACTTGAGGAACATTTGACTTTTGATCCCCTTCGTCGTTGCCTGCCTGATCGTCATTTCCGCCACAGGCAGCCAGAACAAGCAGCAATAAAAGCAATGCTGCAGGCCAAAGTTTTTTCAACATAAAACCCCTCCTATTTTTTGATGTTCATTTATGTCATTGCTGCGCTTCATCAAAAAGATGGCACGCAACAGAATGACCCGGTTTCACTTCTTTCAATTCCGGAACGATTGTTTTGCATACTTCCGTGGCAAAAGGACATCGCGGATGGAATAAACAACCGTTTTTCGGTACAGATTCGGAAATATCCCCTTTGATCAAGACTTCCTCTTTTTTATATGTAGGGTCAGGAACTGGAACGGAAGAAAGCAGCACTTTCGTATATGGATGCAACGGTTCCTCATAGAGGGAATCGCAATCCGCCAATTCCACCAATCTTCCCAAATACATGACTCCAACCCGATCGCTGATGTGCCGTACAACCCCCAAATCATGGGCAATGAAGATGTATGTCAGTTTCAAATCTTCCTGCAGCCGCTGCATCAGATTGAGGACTTGCGCCTGAATCGATACGTCCAATGCCGATACCGGTTCATCCGCTATGATCAATTTGGGATTGGTCATCAACGCCCTTGCGATGCCGATGCGCTGTCTTTGACCTCCGCTGAATTGATGGGGATATCTTTTCGCGTGGTAAGTATTTAAACCGACAATTTGGAGAAACTCTTTCACCATTTCTTTTCTTTCTTTTGAATTTCCAATTCCATGGACAATCAATGGTTCCTCCAGGATTTTTTCGACCGTATGCCTCGGATTCAATGAAGCGTACGGATCTTGAAACACCATTTGCAAATCCCTTCTGGCTTTCCGCATTCCACTTTTTGACAAGGATGTCAGTTCAATCCCGTTAAAATAAATTTTTCCATCAGTCGGTTCAAGCAAGCGCATAATCATTCTTCCGGTAGTGGACTTTCCGCAGCCTGATTCCCCAACGATTCCGAGCGTCTCTCCTTCAAACACTTCAAAAGAAACGCCATCAACGGCCTTTACCACTTCTGTTGTTTTGGAAAACGCTTTTTTGTGTTTCGGAAAATGTTTTTTTAATTGTTCAACTTTTAACAGTGTGTTCTTCAAGAACAGTCCCCTCCTCTTTCTCCAATAAGAAACATCTTGCCTTATGACCTGCTGAAACTTCATATATCGGAGGATTTTCATTGAAGCACCGATCCGTTGCAAATTCACATCTTGGGGCAAATCTGCATCCGGTTTTGATGGAACCAGGCTTTGGAACGGAACCCGGGATCGAATATAATGTTTCCTTCTTCACCCGCATATCCGGCACGGATTGAATAAGTCCTTTTGTATATGGATGGCTTGGATTTTTAAAGATTTCCATCACCGATGCTTCTTCCACGATTTGCCCGCTGTACATGACAACCACCCGTTCGCAGATTTCCGCCACGACACCTAAATCATGGGTGATCAGAAGAACAGCGGAATTGAATTTTTTATTCAAATCTTGCATCAGTTTCATAATTTGCGCTTGAATCGTTACATCCAATGCGGTTGTCGGTTCATCGGCAATCAGTAATTTCGGATTGCAAGACAAAGCCATCGCAATCATCACCCTCTGTCTCATACCGCCGGATAATTGATGGGGATATTCCTTCATCAATTCTTCCGCGCGGGGAAGTCCGACAAGTTTCATCATTTCGATGGCATGGCTTTCGGCTTTCTTTTTGCCCCAATCCCGATGATGGATCCGAATCGCCTCAACCAATTGGTTCCCAATTGTGAACAAAGGGTTCAAAGAAGTCATCGGCTCCTGGAAAATCATCGCGATATCCTTTCCGCGAATCTTCCGCATCTCCTTTTCCGGAAGCTTCGTCAAATCCCTGCCTTCCAGCAATATTTCACCTGATGTTATTTTTCCGGGAGGGTTTGGAACCAGCCCCATGATCGATAAAGAGGTAACGCTCTTCCCGCAACCGGATTCACCTACAATTGCCAATATTTCGCCTTCATAGACTTTAAAATCTATATGATCAACCGCGGGAACTTTTCCGTCATTTGTAAAAAATGTTGTTTCCAAATCCTTCACTTCTAGCAGCACTTTTCTCTCCATGTATTCACCTCATCTATTTATCGGATTCATATGCAAGAATCTGCCGATTTCGTTTTAGAAATTAGAATTTTCTGAAATAATATTTTAAAAAACAGTAAAACGTGGGAAGCGATTCTATTGATTTATTGATTTTTCTAACCTTCAAATACAATGAATAGATTCATAGATTTTCAAAAAATAATATATAGTAATAAACAAATGGAAGATATGAGAAAAAATTCTCTAAACTAAAAATTTTTCCATTTTACTAAAAATTTTATACATTTCTTTCTAACCTAGCAATATCTGTTTTTAATACAGAAAATTTTGAATTATTCATTTTATAGAATCTTTAGAAATTTTTATTTTAACATTAAATATATGGAAAAGATAGAAAAAATAAAAATTTTTGGAACATAACAATAAAAGAGCCAGGTAATTTTTTGCACCTGGCTCCTCTTTTTAATCCAAATTTTGAATTTGAAATAGGTCGTGATATATTCCTTTTTTCGCCATCAAAGACTCATGATTGCCTTCTTCTGCCACTTCACCATGGTCAATGACAAAAATTTTATCGGCATGAGTAATGGTCGATAGGCGATGGGCAATGATGATGGTTGTTCGGTCACTCGCCAAACGTTCCAACGATTCCTGGATCAACGCTTCGCTTTCCAAATCAAGGGCGGAGGTTGCTTCATCCAGCACCAAGATTGGAGGATTTTTCAAAAACACCCTTGCGATGGCGATACGCTGTTTCTGGCCGCCTGACAGCTTGACTCCCCGCTCTCCCACTTTGGTGTCATATCCATTCGGCAGCGACATGATAAAATCATGGGCATTCGCCGCTTTTGCCGCCGCAATGACTTCTTCATCCGTCGCATCCGGTTTTCCCATTAAAATGTTTTGCTTCACGGAATCGCTGAATAAAATATTGTCCTGCAACACAATGCCGATCTGCGAACGGAGGGTCTTGATGTCCACCTCCCGCACATCTTTGCCATCAATTTTTACAGAACCGGATGTTACATCATAAAAGCGCGGTATGAGGCTGACTATCGTCGATTTCCCTCCACCGCTCATTCCGACAAATGCGACGGTTTCCCCAGGCTGGATGGTAAAGTTGATGCTTTTTAATACCGGTTGCCCCTCTTCTTCGTATTTGAATTGGACGTTCTGGAATTCCACTTTCCCTGTAACCGGCGGCAATGGAAGAGCATTCGGTTTATTTTGGACATCGTACTCTTCATCCATCAAACTGAACATCCTGTCCATTGAAGCGATGGATTGGGTAAGGGTCGTTGAAGAGTTCATCAATCTTCTTAACGGTGAATAAAGCCTCTCGATATATCCCATAAATGCCGCCATTTCACCGACGGATAATTGCCCCTGAATGATCAGGTAGGAAGCAAAGCCGATGACCAACAGAGGGGCGATATCCGTAATCGTGTTGACTACCGCGAAGGATTTTGCATTCCATCTTGTATGGTCCAGAGATTTGTCCAAAAACTCGCCATTTTCCTTGTCAAAAATCTTTTGTTCGTGTTCCTCAAGAGCAAAGCTTTTTACAATGCTGATGCCGCTCACCCGTTCATGCAAATAGCTTTGCAAATTCGCCAGCGCCTGGGAACGGATTCTTGTCAACGCCCTCAGTCTTCCAAAGAAATACTTTACACTGATTGCGAATAACGGAAGGGAAATCACCGCAACGATCGTCAATTTCCAATCCATCGTCAGCATGATTCCTATGACGATCAAAATCGTTGTCATATCAAGCCATAAATTCATCAGCCCAATCATCACAAAGTTTTTCGTCGCTTCAACATCATTGATGAAGCGGGAAATGATATCCCCTGCCCGATAATTGGAATAAAATTTCAAACTCAACTTTTGCAAGTGCACATAAAGTTCTTTCCGAATGTCATACAGCACCTTATTGCTGACATGTTGGGCGAAATATTGCCGATAATATTCCACCGGTGGCCGGATGATGAAGAAGATGACGAGGGCTCCGCCAAGCCAATAAGTCAATTGCTTGATGCGTTCGGCATCCGTCAATTCAGTATTTAACAGAATATCATCGATGACAATTTTCGTTAAGAATGGAATGAACAACGGGATGGCAAATTTGATGACCCCTATGATCAGGGTCAAAATGATTTCCCAGTAATAGGGCTTGACAAAACGCATATATCTTCGAATACTGTCCAAAAGCGATCACATCCTTACTGCTACACATGGAGTGTCAATTTTCCTTTTATTTTTCCAAGTTTGACATAACGAATTCTATTTTACCACAATAAAAAAGACGTCTCTTCCCACATGAGACGCCGAAAAGCTATTTATTATTGGATTGCATGTCTTTGTAAAATAAATACCGGTTTGTCCATACTTCTATAAAGTCCTGGGCAAAGGGACCTTTTTTCTGCTTCACCCAGCTCAGGAGTTTAGTGACATTGCGCTTTAATATTTTATCGATCACATCCGGATAGCCCATTTCCGCTTTATGTTGTTCATATTCATCTTCATCCAGCAATGTATAGGTCTTGTCAGGGAACACTTTGAGATCCAGGTCGTAATCGATATATTTGATCGCGTTATTGTCAAAGACAAAAGGGGAACTCATATTACAATAATAATAAACCCCGTCTTCCCGCAACATGCAGATGATATTGAACCAGTGTTCCGCATGAAAATAACATATGGAAGGCTCTCTTGTAAGCCAAGTTCGACCATCCGCTTCTGTAACAAGAGTTCTGTCATTTGCTCCGATAATAATATTTTTCGTTCCTTTTAATACCATCGTTTCGTGCCAAACCCGGTGGATGCTTCCATTATGTTTATAACTATGTATTTGTATGGTTTCTCCTTCTTTCGGTACCGTCATTTTTTAGCCCCACCTTTTCACTTTCCTATATACTCACGTCTATTATATCAATGTTTCTGAAAACTTGTAGGAAATAACACACTCTTTATATATTATATTGAGGAACGGCTCATTTTACTATTAAAATCAATAATTATTCTTGATGTGTTATCCATTGATAAGGAACTGGCGCAAAAAATAAAGGTATAGACAAAAATGTCTATACCAGTAGCACTCAATCGCTGTTTCTTATTTGTTGTTGTTTTTGTTTTGTTGTTGGTTTTGTGGTTTTTTGTTGTTTTGTTGGTCTTGACGAGTTTGTTCAAAATCCTGTTCTTGAGCAAACTCCTCTGCCTGGTTGTTTTTGTTGCGATTTTTTGCCATGAATGTTCACCTCCACGCTAGTTATTGTGGACAGGTGAACCCGGGATTATTCCGGGGAATGAAAAATATATTGATTCAGAATATTCACAATTTTTATCATTGGCACCGGAAGCGGCAAGCCTTCGATTTCCTTCAATGTGACATAATGCGCAAACTCCGGCAGTTCCCCGTTTTCTGTGATGTCCACCAAATGGCAACGCAAATTCCAGATTAAATGGGAGAAAATATGCTTCTGTTCGAAAAAATCTTCTTCGATGATATTTTTGATTTCCACATTGTATTTTAATTCAAATTGTTTTTTTGTATCTTCCGATGATTTGCCCTTCAGCATCATCGGAAACTGCCACATGTTTGCAAGGAGTCCTTCTTCCGGACGCTTTTCGAACAAGACTTTCCCATCATTGACTGCGATATACACATCATAAAATTCATGTTTTTCTTTTGTTTTCTTCGTCTTGATCGGCAACTGTTCCGCATCGCCTTCCATAAATCCCAGACAATATTCCCTCACCGGACAAAGCAGGCACTTTGGAGAAGATGGCGTACAAATCATCGCCCCCAAATCCATCAATGCCTGATTGAAATCCCCAGGGTATTCCGGATGGATCAATTGTTCCACCGCTTCTTCAAAGATTTTCCGGGTTTTTACAAGGGAAATGTCCTCTTTGATATGTAACACCCGGCTCAATACACGCATCACATTGCCGTCGACTGCATGTTCCGGGAGATTATAGGCAATGCTTAAAATGGCTCCGGCAGTATAAGGGCCGACGCCTTTTAATCGTTGCAGGTCATGGCGGTTGTTCGGCACCGTGCCGCCATATTTCTCAACCACTTCTTTTACACCGGCTTGCAGGTTGCGGGCTCTTGAATAATATCCAAGCCCCTCCCACATCTTGAGCAGCTCTTCTTCATCGGCGTTTGCCAGCGACTCGATTGTGGGATATTTATCGATAAACCGTTGATAATATGGAATGACCGTGTCCACACGGGTTTGTTGAAGCATCACTTCCGAAACCCAAATTTTATATGGATCGTTTGTTTGTCTCCAAGGCAAATCACGTTTTTCTTCATGAAACCATTCGACAAGACTTTGTCGAAATTGTTGCGAATATGGGTATTTCACTAGTTCCTCCTGACAGTTTTCGATTTTATTTTTAGTAATTAGGGTATAATATAATTATAAAGAAGTTGTATTTATTTTGCTTTTACAAATTCTGTAGTCCTCCGTTTTTAAGGAGATGATTTGGATGGATACTGGCACTCACCTCGTCATGGGCATTGCCCTCGGAGGGTTATCTTTGATTGATCCGGTTGTGGCAAATCATAGCGTGACTTTTGCAGCAGTTTTAACAGGAACAATTGTCGGTTCCCAAGCTCCTGATGTAGACACGATATTAAAACTCCGCAATAATGCGGTTTATATAAGACATCATCGAGGCATTACCCATTCTGTTCCTGCCGTCATTCTTTGGCCCATTGGAATTACCGCCATCGCATCGCTCATTTTCCAGGAAGCCAATGTGCTGCATCTTTGGTTATGGACGTTTCTCGCCGTTTTCTTGCATGTTTTTGTCGATATCTTCAATGCTTACGGCACGCAGGCACTAAGGCCATTCTCAAGGAAATGGGTGGCTCTCGGCGTCATCAACACCTTTGACCCATACATTTTTGGAATCCATTGTGTCGGGATCATTCTATGGGTTTTAAGGATGGACCCGGTTATGATATTTACCACTATGTATTTGGTCATCATTGGCTATTATATTTTAAGATACCTCGTTCAACAATCGGTAAAAAATGCCGTGCGCAAAACGATTCCGGATGCGGAGGTCATCATTGTCGCTCCGACCATGCGTTTCTTTATCTGGCGGGTCGCAGCCAAATCCCAAACCCATTATTATGTGGGACGGGCATTTGGACGGACAATCAATATTTACGATAAATTCAAAATCCGCCCTTTGCCTAAAACGCCTTTGGTCGAAAAGGCCTTGAGCGATCCAAATTTATCCGCCTTTTTATCTTTCTCCCCAATTTATCATTGGGACATTTCCGAACTGGAAAACGGGCTCACGGAAGTCAGATTGATCGATTTGAGGTACCGAAGCAATGAACGCTATCCATTCGTAGCGGTCGCCCATTTGGATGAAGACTTGAACATCGTCACTTCCTATACCGGTTGGATTTTCAGCGAAGACAAGCTTCAACGGAAATTGCAAATCGGAGCGAGCGATTAGTTTCCGCCCAAGCGGCTGACCATATGATAATCGGCTTCAAGTGTAAAGGAGCAACCTCTTAGTAGGGGTGCTCCTTTTCATTACTCTTCATCCAATAAATGCGCATATTTCGGATTGCGGCCTGCAAATTCATGGATTTTATCGCCATAGCTTTCAATCCACTGGCGGATGATTCTTTCCGTAAATTCAGGCCCTTTATAGCGGCGGCCCGCCTTTGCATAGGTCGCCTCAAAATCCGACCATAATAATTCAATCCATGTGCGGGCTTTGTTTTCTGATAAAAATGGATTCACTTCCAATAATTCTTCAGTCAATCGCTCAATCATCATCGTGCTTGCGTCCATGTTATTCCTCCTCTTTCAGTGGAATGAGCATGGAAATTGGCAATGCTTCTTCAAATTTTTCTCCATGTAGTCGGAAGCCCCATGCAAAGCGCCCTTTCAAATATTCCACTTTGAAATATTCCCCTGGTGCCCCTTCTATTCTATAAATTTCACCAGGTTTGATGAAGGATGGGTCCATCAAATAGGCTTGTGCCATCAGCGCTTTTCTTTCGTATACGGCAAATTCATTGACGATGCCCAATTGTTCGGCTTTTCTCGCCTTTTCCTTCAGATTCGCTATCTCTTGTCTTAATTCTTCAGGCGTCATTTGCGCATATGTTTTTTTCATCCATTCTCCCTCTTTTCATCGATAAATCGATCGATCATTTCTATTGGAAATCCTTTTTGATAAAGGGCTTGTTTCACTTTCAATTCCAGCTGTTTGCCCTCAAATTTCCGGACATATTTATTCCAAATTTTTTCACCTTGAACAGCAATCAATTCGTACCATTCATCATCATCTCGCTCCAGCTCGATTTGGTCAAGTATTTCATTCACGATTTCAAAGGAATAGCCTTTTCGAATCAATGTGTCTTGAATTTTTTGCTTGATTTGAGCGGGCGTTTTTTTCGGATTCATTTTCACCGTTTTTTCGGCGAGCTGCATGGCAAGCTGCAATTGCTCTTCATGGGTGTACGATTCCAAAGCTTTTTCCATCGTGTTTTTGTCGATGCCTTTTTTCTTTAAATCCTGCTTGATGGCCATTGGACCTTTTTTGGCGGTTTTTTTCTTCGTCTCAAGCAATGCCTTGGAATAGCTTTCATCATTGAGAAAACCCAATTTCTTCAGCTTCTGAATCGCCTCAAGCACGACCGATTCACCGAAGCCGGCATCGAGCAGTTTCTTTTTCACTTCAAATTCGCTGCGCATTTGATAACTCAAAAAATGGAGCGCGCGGTTAAAGGCTTTGGCAATTTCATCTTCATAGGCGATTTCATCCATCTCAAAAGGATCGAGTATTTTTCCTTTTGTTAAGCCAAACTTTATAAGGGTGGACTCGTCCACCGAAAAAGCATATTCATCATTCAAATAAATATTATATCGTTCCTGATTTTTTTGGCGGGTGATTTTTGTAATGACTTGCATGAAAACACTCCTTGATTTTTAGTATACACAAAATCACGTTTCGTTCATATATCCGGGGCATTGTAAAGCATGCCGGCATAATCGTTTTCTTTTTGCACAATCTAAAGCAAAAAGAAGAGGAGGCGGAAAGTTGAAAGGAATAAAGTTTGCATTCGCAATCATGTTGCTTTTTGGTTTGTTGATTCCGGCACCTCAAACGTTGGCGAAGGAATATCATTGGGGGTTTACAAAAGCCAAAGATGGAAACCCACCGGATGCAGGTGCTGAATTTGAGCGATTATTGAGGGAGTACGGGGCATTTTACCGGGGAAATCCGGAGAAAAAGGTAATTTATTTGACTTTCGATAACGGATTTGAGGCGGGTCATACGGAGCAAATTCTTGATACATTAAAAAAGGAAAAAGTAAAAGCAACTTTTTTCCTAACTGGGCATTATTTGACAAGCGCATCGGATATCGTAAAACGGATAGTAAAGGAAGGGCATACAATCGGCAACCATTCCGACAAACATCCGAATATGGCGAGATTGACCCGTGAAGGCATGTTGAAGGAATGGCAGAATTTCGATAAAAAATTAAAGGAAATCACAGGGATTGAACGGACTTATTACGTTCGTCCACCGGAAGGCGTTTTCAGCACCGAGCTGTTGGAGGTTGGCAATGAACATGGCTATACCCACATTTTCTGGTCCATCGCATTTCGCGATTGGGATACGGATCAAAAGAAAGGTGCAGAATATGCATATAATGAGCTGGTCAAACAGCTGCATCCCGGTGCCATTATTTTGATGCACACTGTCGCTGAACATAATGCGGATGCATTGCCGGATTTTATTAAAGAAGCGAAACGGCAAGGATATACTTTCGGAACTTTGGATGAGTTGGTGTTTGATTATTTGGTGGATGAAATGTTTTGGGGAGAAGCTTCTTGATTTGGCAGGTTGATATGCCGTTGGGAATCCATTGTTGAATGGGTTCCTTTTTTTATAAAGTTTTTTGGGGTTAGCTTTTTATTTTGCGCAGATGGCGGTTCTTTTTGCTTGGATGGCAACTTTTCTTGCTCGGATAATCCTCCCTCTCGCTCGGATGACTCTTCCTCTTGCTCGGATAACCCTCCCTCTTGCTCGGATAACTCCTCCTCTTGCTCGGATAACCCTCCCTCTTGCTCGGATAACCCTCCCTCTTGCTCGGATAATCCTCCCTCTCGCTCGGATGACTCTTCCTCTTGCTCGGATAACTCCTCCTCTTGCTCGGATAACCCTCCCTCTTGCTCGGATAACCCTCCCTCTTGCTCGGATAACCCTCCCTCTTGCTCGTTCTCAAATGTTTCCCTTCCCCCTCAGATATATCCACTTCTTGTGCGAATCCATTTCCCCAAAAATAAAAAAGATTCCCCAATTGAGGAATCTTACTTCATGATTATTTAAACATCTTTTTCAAATTCGCCATTTCGATGGCAGAAACTGCGGCATCATATCCTTTGTTGCCCGCTTTTGTTCCGGCCCGTTCAATGGCCTGTTCAATATTTTCCGTTGTCACAACACCGAAAATCACCGGCACATTCGTTTGCAAAGAAACTTGGGCGATGCCTTTTGCCGCCTCATTGCAGACATAGTCGTAATGGGTTGTGGATCCCCGGATGACCGTTCCCAAGCCGATGACCGCATCATACTCTCCCGTTTCAGCCATTTGTTTTGCGATAAACGGAATTTCAAAAGCGCCAGGCACCCATGCCACATCGATGTTTGCCTCATCCACCCCATGGCGTTTTAATCCATCCAAAGCTCCATCCAACAGTTTGGAAGTGATGAATTCATTGAATCGTCCCACCACGATTCCGATTTTTAATCCTGTTCCGACTAAATTTGCTTCAAATACTTTTCCCATTTTCCATTGCTCCCTCTTAAAATTGATTCAGAATGTCAAACTTAAATAAAATGATGCATTTTTTCCCTTTTTGTTTTTAAATAATAGGCATTGATTTGATTTGGTTGGATGATAATAGGCACCCGTTCAACCACTTTGATGCCGTATTTTTCGATGCCTTCGATCTTTTCCGGATTGTTCGTCATCAGGCGGATTTTTGTAATGCCCAAATCCTTCAGCATTTGCGCGCTTAATGCATAATCCCTCAATTCCGCCGGGAAACCGAGCTTCAAGTTCGCTTCCACCGTATCCAAACCTTGCTCCTGCAATGCGTATGCCTTTAGTTTATTAATCAATCCGATGCCGCGCCCTTCCTGTTGCATGTATAAAAGAACGCCTTTGCCTTCGTTTTCAATCATTTCCAAAGATTTTTCCAACTGTGGACCGCAATCGCAGCGTTTTGAATGAAAGACATCCCCCGTCAAACAAGCCGAATGGATGCGCACAAGCGGCGCTTCATCTTCACGGATGTTTCCTTTCACCAATGCCACATGCTCCAAGCCGTCAATTTCGTTCTCATAACCGATCATTTGGAAATCCCCATAAGTCGTTGGCATTTTGACAGAGGCCGCCCGTTTCACAACCTTTTCATTTCTAAAGCGATAGCGGACCAATTCTTCAATGGAAATAATTTTTAAATCATGGACTTCTGCGAACTTCAAGAGATCGTCAAGACGGGACATTCTGCCGTCATCCCCCATGATTTCGCAAATCACCCCTGCCGGAAAAGCGCCGGCAATGCGGGCCAAATCCACCGCAGCCTCTGTATGCCCTTGTCTTTCCAACACGCCGTTTTTCTTGGCGATGAGCGGGAAAACGTGGCCCGGTCTTCTGAAATCGGATTTTTCCGCATCCGCTTCGAGCATTTTTAAAATCGTTGTCGAGCGTTCGTAGGCGCTGATACCGGTAGTTGTACTCACATGGTCGATGCTTACTGTAAATGCCGTTTGGTGATTGTCGGTATTATGGGCGACCATCGCATGCAAATCCAGCTTTTCCGCCAATTCTTCCGTTATTGGGGTACAAATCAACCCGCGGCCGTATGTCGCCATAAAATTGATGACTTCCGGTGTGGCATGTTCCGCCAAAGCGACCAAATCCCCTTCATTTTCCCGGTTCTCATCATCCACCACGATGATGGTTTTCCCTTTTTTCAAGTCTTCTATTGCTTCTTCAATTGTATTTAACATATCAACCACCATCCTTAAAATCCGTTTTGAGTCAAAAATTCCAATGTAATGTTTGATTCTTCTTTAGTATTTATTCTCTTCAAATGATGCAACACATATTTTCCGAGCATATCCGTTTCTATATTCACCTGATCGCCGATTCCCTTCATTCCCAAAATCGTTTCTGCATACGTATGCGGAATGAGCGAAATGGTGATGGCCGTGTCACTGACTCCAAAAATGGTCAAACTTGTACCATCGACGGTGATGGAACCTTTCGGAATGCATTGTTCCAGCAGCTCTTTTGGGATTTCGATTTCGTAATACACGGCATTGGATACCGGTTTCTTGCTGCGGATTGTTCCCACTCCATCCACATGTCCGGAAACGATATGCCCTCCAAAACGGCCGCCAGCTGCCATTGCCCTTTCCAAATTGACATAGTCTCCTTTTTTCAACTGATGAATCGTCGTCGCCTTCACCGTTTCCGGCATGACATCGACCGTCATCTCGTCCTTCGTTAAATGTGTCACCGTTAAACAAACGCCATTGACAGCAATACTATCTCCAAGAGACGCATCAGACACGATTTTTGGCGAGCGGATCACAATCTTCATACTTTTCTCGTCTTTTTCAATCCCAGTGACAATCCCTTTATCCTCAATAATTCCGGTAAACATGAAAATCCCCCTTTTCCAATATATACAAGTAAAAAACCCCGCTAAGTCGCCTTAACGGGGTTGGGAGAACGATGAAATTTTTAGGCAGCACAAAAAAGCCTTGAATCAGGCCCATTTTAAAAATACACCTAAATAAAAAACTCCCGCCAAATTGCGGGAGAACGGATTGCAAAAAAGTGAATACGAAAGTAAGCCATTAATCAGCGGACTAATGGACTTTCTCACAAACCATCCTTCTCCCATCCAGACTTTCACTGTCGGCTTTGGATTCGCACCAAATCCTGCTCGAAAAGAGCTCGCGGGCTTAGAAGCAATGCTTCATCACCGCCGGCTGGGAATTTCACCCGACCCCGAAGGATATGAAAGAATATTCAGTTTATATTTTTTATAACAATAACATTTATTCTGAAGAAAATCCATACATATGGCTAACTTATTCTTATGAAATTTTACCTTCCCTTATTCGGTTGCTATAATATTTGAAGATGAAATAAAGGACGTGAAAGTATGTCTGATAAAGTAAAAATCGAAATCGGTCAAAAATTCCCTTTAACAATAAAAAGGCTTGGCATTAATGGAGAAGGGGTCGGTTTTTTTAAGCGGAATGTCATTTTTGTGAAAGGCGCCCTTCCCGGTGAAGTCATCACAGCAAAAGTATCGAAAATCCATCCCAATTATGCCGAGGCGGAAATTGTACGAATAAGAGAATCTTCAAAACACCGTGTCAATCCGCCTTGCGCGGTCTACGAGCAATGCGGCGGATGCCAATTGCAGCATTTGTCTTATGAAGGACAACTGAAAGAAAAGCGCGACATTGTGATTCAATCGCTGGAAAAATTCGTTCCGCATATTGCAGAAAAAGTGGAGATAAGACCTGCAATAGGGATGGAGAATCCTTGGCATTATCGAAACAAGAGCGCTTTTCAAGTCCGTAAAATCGGACATGAAGTGAAGGCTGGGCTATTTATTGAAGGAACAAACAAACTTTTAAATCTTGATGACTGCCTTGTGCAGCATCCTGCCACAACAAAGATCACGGTCGGCATCCGGAATCTTTTGGAACAACTCGGCATCCCGATCTATGATGGAAAATCAAAAGGAATCATTCGCACCATCGTTGTCCGGACAGGCATTCAAACCGGAGAAACGCAAGTCTGCCTCGTCACAACAAAAAAAGATATTCCTCGTAAAAAGGAATTAGTTCAAGGCATTAAAGAATTAGATTCCAGTATCGTTTCCATCACCCAAAATATCAATCCGGCCAAAACTTCCCTCATTTTTGGGGATGAGACGATTGTGCTTGACGGCAAGGAAACGATTCATGAACAATTGGGCGGGCTTTCTTTTGATTTGTCTTCCCGTGCGTTTTTTCAATTAAATCCTGAGCAAACAGTCGTATTATATGATGAAATCAAAAAAGCGGCACAACTCTCCGGCAACGAAACCGTGGTCGATGCTTACTGCGGCGTTGGAACGATTGGGCTGTGGCTGGCGAAAGACGCAAAAGAAGTGCGGGGAATGGATGTCGTTCCGGAATCCGTTGAAGATGCGAGAAAGAATGCCCGGAAACACGGATTTTCTCACGCGAAATTCTTCACCGGCACAGCGGAAGAATGGCTCAAGAAGTGGGCGAATGAAGGATTTGTTCCGGATGTTGTCACGGTCGATCCGCCGCGCACCGGCCTTGCGCCAAGTTTTATCAATACCGTATTAAACATTAAGCCAAAGCGGTTTGTCTATACCTCCTGCAATCCTTCCACTTTCGCCAGGGATTTAAAAGAACTGATAAAAATGTACAAAGTGGAGTATATCCAGCCCGTTGACATGTTCCCTCAAACAGCCAGGGTTGAAGTGGTCGCGAAATTAACATTAAAACACAAATGCCTGACTTGAGATCGGGGGCAGCCAGTGCCATTTACTATGCCAGAATCATCGTCCTGCGCCGCGCGCTCACACAAGGTGATTATCGTTTCATCGGTAATCACCTTTTTCTTTTATTAATCAACTGGCGGTTTCGAAATCTCTAATCGCCACATATATATATAAAATGTATTAATGCTTAAGGAGTGTAAGGATGCCGACGATCAGTCTTTGCATGATTGTGAAAAATGAAGAAGAGGTTCTGGCGAATTGTTTATCAAGCGTGGCAGGGATATGTGATGAAATCATCATTGTCGACACCGGATCGACTGACAATACAAAGGAAGTGGCGCGAAAATTTACGGATAAAATCTATGACTTCACCTGGATTGACGATTTCGCGGCAGCAAGGAACTATTCCTTCAGCCTGGCGACAAAAGATTATATTCTCTGGTTGGATGCGGATGACGTGATTCCCACGGAAGAACAGGAAAAATTCAAAGCATTGAAAAAAACGCTCACTGACGATATCGATGCTGTTTCCATGAACTATATCGTTCAAACCGACAATCACGGAAACCCGACCTTCCATTATCGGAGAAACCGGCTTGTGAAACGCAGCAAAGGATTCAAATGGATCGGACCTGTCCATGAATATCTCGAGGTTTACGGAAATATATTGGAAGCGGACGTTTCCATTCTTCATAACAAAAAAAAGAAGAAGAAAGCGGATTCTCAGTCTATCGGCAGAAATCTGAGAATTTATGAAAACCGGATCAAAAAAGGGGAAGAATTTTCGCCAAGGGACTTATTTTATTATGCCAACGAGCTCAAAGACCATAAACAATATAAAAAGGCGATTACCTATTACCGGGAATTTTTGGATGGCAAAAAGGGCTGGATAGAAGATAATATCCGGGCATGCATCTATATGGCCGACTGCTATGCCCAGCTCGGGGAGCAGGATAACGAACTTACATCACTGCTAAAAACCTTTGCCTATGATGAACCGAGATCAGAAGCCTGTTGCCGTATCGGTGATATCTTCAAATCAAAGAATAATTTCAAAACCGCCGTATTTTGGTATGAATTGGCAATAAAAATGAAAGATAAAAAAACAGGCGGTTTCCATCAAGCCGCTTATTCGACCTGGTATCCGCACCTTGCTCTTTGCGTCTCTTACTGGCAATTGGGAAATGTCGAAGAGTCCATCAAACATCATGAATTGACAAAACAATATATCCCCAACGATCCAAAAGTTTTATTTAATGAGGAATTTTTTAAAAACTACAAGAACAGCAAAAACGCCAATCAATAGCGGATCCGCATGATCAAGCCGGCCATTTGGAATACCGGCACTGTTTTATGAATACAGAAACGAAAGGATGACAAAGTGGGGCAATCCCAACTCCCTGAAAGTGTGAAACTTGGGCAACATGTGGTAATAGAGGAAGGGGTCAAAATCGGGGAAAACGTAACGATCGGCCACCATACAGTAATCCTGAAAGGCACGGTGATCGGTGATAATGTCATCATCGGCTCCAATTGTGTTTTGGGAGTCAAAAAAAGCGGAAACCAAAAAATGAGGGCTTCCGATGTCAAACAGCCGAATTTAATCATCGGAGAAAATACAAAAATCGGCAACAACGTGACAATTTATGCCGGTTCCGAAATTGCCGATCATGTTTTTGTTGCGGATCACGCCAGCATCCGCGAAAACTCGACGATCGGCAGCCAAACGGTCATCGGCAGAGGGGCGATCGTCGAGTTGAATACGTCTATCGGAAAAAGATGCACCGTTCAAACCCTGGCTTATATCACCGGAGATACCATTTTGGAAGATGATGTATTTATCGGTCCGTGCGTGTCCATGTCCAATGACAAATACATGGGGAAACAGCCGTATCAACTGAAGGGAGCCCATATAAAAAAGGGGGCGAAAATCGGCAATAACGCCACCCTTCTCCCAAATATCACAATTGGCGAAAATGCCATTGTCGGCGCTGGATCCGTAGTGACAAAGGATGTTCCGGCCAACGTGACGGTTGTTGGCGTCCCTGCGAAAAAAATAACCAAATAAGTGAGCTGACTGCAAAAAAATGTATAACTCTTTTACCAACCCGCAAAGAGTTATACATTTCTTTTTTACTTTGAATCTATTAAACATTGTTTTATTTTCAATGCAACTTCTACGGCCGCCCTTCCTTCATCCACGCCGACAAGCGGCTCCGAATCCGAATCAATGCAGTCAACAAAATGGCGAAGTTCTTCCAACAGAGGATCGGAATATGGAAGAGTAATATTGGCAATGACATTTTCTGTTCCGACCAGAAAAGTCAAATGATGATCATTCAATTCTTTCATGATCAATTGCTGCTGCCTCATCAAATAATTGGTTTTAATCACTTTTTCCTTTTCATAAACAATAAATTCCCTCACCTTTTCATGGGAAATATTGCTGGCCATCAAATTGGCCACAATTCCGTTTTCAAACAGCAGCAATGCGGAAACCGTGTCAAATTTATCGGAATCACGCAATCGGATTCCTTCCGCTGATACGCGTTTGATTGGACTTTTGATAAGACTCAAAATAATGTCGATATCATGAATCATGACATCCAATACAACATCCGTATCTTTTATACGATCAGAATAAGCAAGTCTTTTTGCGTCAATATTGATAATTTGATCCGGTTGAATATATTCGTGGATTCTTTGGATGGCCGGATTGAACCGTTCAATGTGGCCCACTTGGAATTTCAGTCTTTTATTTTTCAACAACTTTTTTATTTTATCGGCTTCTTCCAACGTCATTGTCATCGGCTTTTCAACAAAAACATGTTTGTTTTTCATAACCGCTTCCGCCGCCAACGAAAAATGGAATGTCGTGGGTGCCGCTATAATGACCGCATCAATATTTTTCAGCAATTCGGAATACGAATCAAAGGCTTTGACATGGAACGATTTACTGATTTGAGCTGCTCTTTGGAAATCTTTATCATAAACTCCGATAAAATTTACATTTTTCATTTGGATCAATTTGGAACAATGCAAAAAGCCCATTTTCCCGGTACCTGCGACACCGACACGGATTCCGCTCATGGTGAAACACCTGCGAAATCTTTCATGGTTTTAATGATATATTCCTGTTCCGAGACTGTTAACGTAGGATTGATTGGCAGTGCCAAAATATGTTTTGCCGCATTTTCCGCAACAGGGAAATCACCCTGCCGGTATTGGAGATAATCGAAAGCTTTTTGAAGATGCAATGGGACCGGATAGTAGATTCCTGTTGCAATCCCTTTTTCCTTAAGAAAACCGATAAGCTGTTCCCTATCATCCACCTCAATGCAATATTGATGATACGTATGGGTTCGATCCGTATATTGCGGCGGTTTTTTCTTCATACTCGGAAGCTCCTGGGTATATGTGTTGGCCACAATGATTCTCTTAAATAGAAACATATCCAACAATTTAAGTTTTTCGATCAAAATGGCGGCCTGGATTTCGTCGAGCCGGCTATTCATCCCGATAAAATCATGGATATATCTTTCTTCACTTCCATGATTTCGCAATTGGCAAATTTTCTTATAAAGATCCGGATCGTTTGTGACAACCAATCCGCCATCTCCAAATGCGCCCAAATTTTTCGTCGGGAAGAAGGAGAAACATCCGATATCGCCGATGCCGCCCACCCGTTTTCCTTTATATTCTGTTCCAATCGCTTGGCACGCATCCTCAATCACTTTTAATTGATGCGCCGAAGCGATCTCCATTATTTTATCCATTTCCGCCGCCATGCCGAACAGATGGACAACGATAATCGCCTTTGTTTTTTCCGTGATCACTTTTTCGATTTTATTGACATCGATGTTGTAGGTGTCCGGCTCGATATCGACAAATACAGGTTTAGCTCCAACCTTCGCAATGACTTCCGCCGTGGCAAAAAAAGTGAATGGCGTAGTGATCACTTCATCGCCTTCTCCAATGCCCAATGCCGCAAGGGCGAGAAGCAATGCATCCGTTCCGTTGGCAACGCCTGCCGCATACTTGACACCCAAGTAATTGGCAATCTCCTTTTCAAATTGCTCCACTTTGTTTCCCAGAATATATGAACCGCTTTGCAGCACTTCGATGACAGCTTTTTCAATATTTTTTCCATATAACCCATACTCTTTTTTCAAGTCGATCAAGGGAATATTCAACTTAATCCCTCCTTATCCCTTATAAGACTTGCTAATTATTAAACTATACACTCGTTTTTCTATCTGATTGTGCCTTTATAGTTTTTGAATGAACTTTTGCACCTCATCGACAAATTCTTTTGCCCTGACATCATTCGTATGTCTCGTATGGATGAATTGGTAGCCGTTTTCGGTGATCCGCTTTCTCTCCTCTTCATTTTTCAAATAGTACATCGCCTTTTCATAGAAATCAGACTGGCTGCAAGCAACAAAATTTTCCCCGTCTTTGAATCCCAGCTCCAAAATATCCGGAACAGGTTCTGCCAGAAGGAGGGTTTTACAAGCAGGGGCTTCAAAATATTTGAAAACGGGATATTTCAAGACGGAACCGCAAGTAAAGAACATTTTTGAACGATTCAGTTCTTGTGCATATTTCTCATTCAACAAGGCACTTTCAGGAGCGTTATGGCCCGGATGCGGATGAAAGACGAATCCTTCCATTCCCCTCATTTTCTCCAATACCGCTTCCCTGAATGGGTATCTCCCTTTTGGCGTCATTGTTTGATAGCCCGTTTTTTTTGTCCTGTCATACAATTGGCCCATCAATAAAAAATCAATATCCTTTTCCAACTGCCAATCTTTGAAAACGGTCGGATCGATGGAAAAAGGGAAAAATCTGAATTTATCTTTAAATCTTCCATAGGTTTTCAAAAAAGTGGACTTCGATGCGGAAAAGATGAGGTCCATTTTGGTTTGGTCGAAATATTTTCTCCTCTCGCCAGGGGAATAATGGGCATCATACAAATAGCAACCCTTTGGAATATCGACTTCGCCAAGTCCCGAAATCCTCGGCGCCAATACATAGCCCCAGCCGATATCATAATGGAAAATAAAATCAGGTTTGAATGGGATTTCTTTCAGAATGTCGTGAATGTTTCCGTCCTTGTACCAATATTGGACCTCTGCATATTTTTCGATTGCTCTGATCATTTCAAATTTATTTTTATGTTTTGGAAATTTCTTGGTAAACGGACGAATCAAGATCAATATCTTCAGTTTTTTTGACATTTATATCTCCTCCTAACCTGCACAACTTCCAATATATGTTTCATAGATTCCAAATGTATAAACGTTCTAATCAAATTCTGAAAATATTATTTGCGTTTACACGATCATAATGTTTTCGACATATATTTATGTGGAGGTTTCCTATAGGAAAACCGCATTGTTGTTCAGGTAACGAAAAGGAGATGGATATATGGAAACTGTCACTGTTGTCGGCTTAGGAAAAATCGGGTTGCCTCTCGCCTCCGTTTTCGCCAACTCGGGCCATTTCAATGTCATTGGTGCCGATAAAAACGAAAAAGTCGTGGAAACCGTGAATAAAGGAATTTCACATATTTCAAATGAACCGGGGCTGGATCAGCTGCTATACCAGGCTTGGAAAAAGGGTACTTTCCGGGCCACGGTGGATACGGCGAAAGCGGTCAGCCAATCGGATGTGGTTGTGGTCATTGTGCCGGTGTTGGTGGATGATAAAGGAAAAATCAACTATGAATTTATCGACTCAGCGGTAGAGGATATTGGAAAGGGGATCCGGAAAGGGACACTTGTCATCTTCGAAACGACACTGCCTGCCGGAGATACGAGAAACCGTTTTGGAAAAAGGATCGAAGAACTTTCAGGACTGACATTGGGGACAGATTTTTATTTAGGCTACAGTCCGGAAAGGGTTTACTCCAATCGGATCATACAAGACCTCTCCAACTATCCGAAAATCGTCAGTGGTGATAGCGGGAAAAGTCTCCAAATGGTCATATCCTTCTATAAAAAAGCATTGAACTGCGATATCATCCCTGTCAGCAATTTGGAAACGGCGGAATTTACGAAAGTGGCCGAATCGGTTTACCGTGATGTCAATATCGCATTGGTCAATGAATTGGCCATTTATGCCGACTCATTGGGAGTGAATATGAAAGAAGTCATTCACGCTGCAAACAGCCAACCTTTTTCACATCTCCACTCACCTGGTGTCGGAGTGGGAGGCCATTGCATCCCGGTATATCCTTACTTTTTTATCAACAATGGATTAAGCCGCGGGTTGGTTCAGCTTTCAAGGGAAATCAATGACAAAATGGCCAAATATGCAGTGAATGAGATCGAAAAGCATTTCACCACTTTAAACAGTAAAAACATTCTCATTTTAGGCCTTTCTTTCCGGGAAAATGTGAAAGAAACAACAAATTCCTCCACTTTGCTCCTGGTGGAAGAATTAAAACAAAAAGGCGCTGTAGTGTACGTCGATGATCCTCTGTACTCTGACGAAGAAATCGCGGCTTTCCAAGTTGAACCGTTTTCCATGAAAGACCGTGAAAAAATGGATGCCATCATTCTTCAAGCCTTTCATGACCAATACAAAAATTTCGACTTTAAAAACTTCCCTAACTGCCAATTCGTTTTAGATGGAAGAAATGTCCTCGACAAAAAAACAATCGAGGGGCTTGGAATGAAATATCGGGGCATCGGCGTGCAATAATGGCACACAAAAAAGGCTGATTGAAAGTCCGGTGGAACCGGCTTTCAATCAGCCTTTTGGCTATGCTCCCTTTCACAAATTCCTATCTGAAAGGATCCGCATGTTTATCAATCAAATTATACCCCCTCAAAATCCCAATCACTTTCAAATTCTTCACTGGGGTATGGTAATTTGGCGACAGCTGCAACGCCCTCAAAAATTGATCATAAGCTTCTTTGTATTTCCTCATATGAAGCAGCGCTTCCCCCAGATAATTTTCCTCGAGATGGTTCCGGTTCTCTATTTGTTGGAAATGATGGACGGCATGGGCGTAATTTTTTTCAACGAGCCCCTTCATGCCTTCAAAAAAGTGGCGATCCCTTTCCGTTTTCACCAATGGTATCGCCTCATAAAAAAGGGCATACCCCTCTCTTGTCATCCATCTTCTAGATAAAGCGAGGCCTGCAATCAATTTGGCCGCAAGCAACCGGTTTTCTACATCTTCTCCCACTTCCTTAAGAGTTTTCAAATCTTCCTCTTTGATATTCAGCTGGATATGCTTTGCCAAATCGTCATAACTTCTATTCTTCGTCAAATTCATTTGATGTCTTCTATAAAGATATAACGGTTCGGGGACATGGGAAGAACGCCACCCCCCTTTTGCCACTTTTAATACGAAATCCGTATCGGAACCGACTTTGATGCTCTCATCATAATAAAGATTTTCCACTGCTTCCTTTCTGAAGAGGATACTGGCATTATTAAAAGGAGTGCCTACATTAAGGAAAAATGAGTAAATATCATCCGGTGAAATATTCCCTGTCTGCCAATAGCTGAAAGGGGAATCATTCTCGTTGATGAGCAGCATATCGGAATGGACATAACCGATGTGTTCACAACAAAATTCAGCCAATAACCTCTCAAAACGATGAGGAAGGGACAAATCATCCGCATCGTGGAATGTAATAAAATCCCCTTTGGCAAGTTTTAGTCCTTCGTTTCGGGTATGGGCAACCCCTTTGTTTTCCTCATGCTTGATATAGCGGATCCTTTCATCATGGAATGACAGGATGACCTCTTCACTATTGTCGGTTGATCCATCATTGATAATGATCAATTCAAAATCCTTTTCCGTCTGCTGTAATAGGCTATTGATTGAATCTTTAAGATAATCCCCGGCATTGTAAACTGACATAATGACACTGATCATCTGTTCACCCCTTTTATCCCCTCAGAATCGACCTTATAGAAAAATTCAGGATAATTGGCGGCATCGCCCAATATGTTGATTGGATAGGCATCTTTTTGCTGCCCTTCCAGCAACTGATTCAACTTATATAAATCGGCATTGTACGGATGTTGATCCATCAATTCTTTCAATCTCCTCTTGGCCTCTTCTTTTCTTTGCAATCTCATTAATGTCAGGATGACCCATCTTCCAAAAACGGCCTGTTCCTTTTCATCCCCTTTATTCTGCAATTCCGTAAATTCCTCCAAAGCTTGCTCAAATTGTTTCAACAGAAAAGATTGATAGCCTTTCATGTTATACAGTTGGAATTGATTGGACGGATATACGGGGCAGAAGCAGGTTTCCACCATTCCATCCCAGCAATCTCTGCGGACAGCCGCCGTTTCCCAACGGGCGATGACAGGAATTTTATCCGCTTGATAAATCACCGGCACTTTCACCAGATCCGCATTCGTGGAAAGCAGAAACTTTTCGAACCTAATGAAATCTTCATGATTCAAACAATCCTCTTGGCAAATTTGAATTTCCCAGTCGCTCAAATGATTCTTCGGCTGCACTTGATAGGATGCGGCTTCTTGATAAAAGTCCAAAATCTTTTCCATAATGGACGTCCAGTTATATCGGTTTGCCGTTTCCAATCCGTTTTCAATCAACTTTTCCTTCAAACCGGGACTGGAAAGCAATTCTTTTATTTTATCCACCATATCCTCCGAATCTTTCATGCGGCAAATCAAGGCGTTGACTTGATGCTCGGCATATTCCAGCACCCCTTTGTTATCCGTAGTCACAACCGGACAACCGCAGGCCATCGCTTCAAGGGGAGGCAGGGAAAAGCTTTCATAGGTGGAGCCGCTGACGTATGCACTTGCCCCCCGATATAAGGAAGCAATCGTTTGTTGGGAAGGACTGACAAAATACTTCGTAACGCGTTTTTTCATTTTTTCCGATGGAGCTTCCGGGGTGATCCAATATAAATCAAGACCAAACTCGTCTTTGAGTTTTTCATAGGCATCAACAATATAAGTGATGCCTTTGAAAGACGCGCTTTCGCCGCCCATCATCAAAATATACGGGCGCTCTCCCATTTCTTTCGGCCCTTCAACGGTGAAGATGGATTCGTCTATTGCGTTCGGAAAAACCTTTGCTTCTCTTCCATAAATACTATTTATCAGCTCAGCCGCTGACCGGGAAACGGTATAAATAAACGGCGGCAATTCAAATTGTTTCCCGATGAATTGCTTTAATGTTTGGTTCATGCTTTGATAATCAAACAAATGAAAATCCCCTTGCTCAAAATACACAACCGGCGCTATACCGGTTTCAACGCACGGTTGGATGTGATCCCAGTAGGTGGCTACAATCAAATCACAGTCAGGTATCCCTTTTGCCAACTCCAATCCAAAGGGGACTTGAATATAATCCGCTTCGATTGGAAACCATTCCGGCTTTATATAATGGGTAACAATGGTGACTTTCGCTCCAAGTTGCCGAAGTCTGTTCGCGTGTTCAAAGATGACTTTCACCCCGCCCGAAACGCCGACATGGGTCATCACATAAACGATATGAAGTTCCCCGTTTTTCCCGTTACGTTTTAATATCCTTTGCTTCTCGGCATGCGAAATACGGGATAACCGATATTGAAACTCTATACTTCTAAGTTTTTGAATCAATCGTTTTCACCCTCAGACATTCGTTCGTTCCAAAGTAGTTTATGTAAAATTGATGTTTTAGTGATTATCATTTGATACCGTTTTGTCGGCAAAAAAACAGCCATCCCCCAGTGTATGGGATGGCTGTCATGTCATTTACAACACAAGGTGATTTCTTATTAGTTGAGAAGAAACGTTAACAGGAAAATGAGGATGATTGGAGCAAAGAGGATGATATAACCGATCGGATTTGCAAAATTGATCGTCCACCCCACGCCAAACCGTTTCTCTACGAAAATCGACGGGTCATTTTTATTAAAATAAAACAATCCCGCTTTCCAATATCGGTCATCATTCACATCCATTATTTCCTTTTCTTCTTCCAATTCAGATGATGATTTATCGGAACGTCCGACTTTCACAAAAAGATAGACTGTTCCTGCCAATATCAAAATGAATGTGCCAAAGGGAAGAAGGATTTTCAACAATGAATCGTTAAACAGTTCCGGATGAATGGTCGTCAATTGGAGGAACGAAAACATCATGGTGATTAATAAAACTGTATAAAAAGTAAACCAGCTCGTCGACTTTCGCAATGTCAGTTGGCGATTTTTCGATGCCCCCAGATTTGCAGCGCTCAGCTTGATTCCCGAATATTTCACTCCCAATTGGATTCCCAAAAACATCAATTGGAGCAACAGCAAAATCAGAAGCATTTGAACTGCGGTAAAAGGCGTCTTTTCAGTAAAGGCATCCGGTTCCCCGCTTGGACCCCAGTGGGTAGGGATTTGATCCGGCAGCAAGTCATACTGATAAACCGTATACCCTATCAATCCCACGGTAATGATCATCGGAAACAGATAAATATACCAAGGAGGCAAATAATCTTCGGACCGGACAGATAAATCGGCAACCGCCACCTGCTTCAATTCGTTTGTCCATTGCAATCCGCTTTTATATTGCTTCATCTTCTCACGGAAATAATAGTACAATGCAAGGCTTACAAAAATGATGCCAAACTCGATGGCTGTGCTAATGAGTATGATCAATTCATCAGAGGGCTTTTTCACTGCCACCCATATACAGAAAATCAAAATCATCAAAAAAGATACCGTACTGGCCCATGCTAAATATTGTTTTTTATAGGAACGTACCCGATCATCCCGAACTGATTGCTCCGGTATCGACACGCCAAAAACAACCGTTCTTTTTACAAAATAAGGCACTGCCGCTTGAATGACCGCTAAAAATAAAAGTACGAAAACCGCTATAAATAAAGCCATTATATTCCTCCTTTTAAGGACTTTTTTTCATCTCGCCAATAATTTTCCCAACCAGTTCCACCAATTCTTCGCCGGTCAATCCCAATACAAGGCCTTCCGCGATTTGAGGCTTCAAGCTCTCATAAAGCCTGTCATAAGTGTTTTGATCCACACGGGGATGACTTTTGATGACGGCACCTGACTTGGGAACAATTTCGATGATCCCCTTTTTTTCCAATTCATGATAACTTTTATTGACCGTGTGCATATTCACACCTAAGTCCGCTGCAAAGGTGCGGACGGAAGGCAGGGATTCTCCCGGTTTTAATTCACCCTTTGCTATTCCTTCGATAATCTGGTTTGTCAGTTGAATATAGATAGGAATTTCTGATTCCGGCTCAATTCGGATTATCATTTCCTCACCCCAATCTGTTCTACACTTATTATAACAAATCTGTTCTATTTTGTGTAGAACAAAAATCCGTTATTGATGGGAATTTTATTGCAAATAAAAAGAATGCAAGAATATCCATTACGTCCTAATCAGAGAAAATTGTTGAATATACAAGAAAAATAGATACTTATAAGAGAATACCGATTGGTAAAAGTAAACATCGAATCCGGCAATGTTACATTATTGCAAATTTTTTTATTTTCATTTTAAAAACAATTGCTACTTAAGAAATAATTATGTATAATCTATTGCATTGCTTAATACTATTATTTTTCCTAAGGGGGTCATAATGAATTGGGTAAAGCATTGATTATTGGTGCTGGCGGTGTAGCTAGTGTTGTGGTACACAAATGTGTACAAAATTCAGACGTGTTCGAGGAAATTATGATTGCCAGTCGAACAAAGTCGAAATGTGATGCATTGAAAGAGAAACTCGACGGTGGCAAAACAATTATCCACACTGCTCAAGTAGATGCGGACAATGTGGACGAACTCGTCGAATTAATCAATGGTTTTAAACCGGATGTGGTGATCAACGTAGCATTACCATATCAAGATTTGAGTATTATGGAAGCTTGTTTAGCTACAGGTGTTCATTACTTGGATACTGCCAACTATGAACCGCCTGAAACAGCTAAATTTGAATATAAATGGCAATGGGCTTATAAAGAAAAATTTGAAAAAGCAGGTCTTACTGCAGTATTAGGCTGCGGATTCGACCCAGGTGTAACTGGAGTATTCACAGCTTACGCATTAAAACATCATTTCGATGAAATTCATTACATCGACATTTTGGACTGCAATGGCGGCGACCATGGCCTGCCATTCGCAACAAACTTCAACCCGGAAATCAACATCCGAGAAATCACGTCAAATGGCCGCTATTGGAAAGAAGGAAAATGGGTTGAAACAAAACCTTTGGAATACAAACAAGTTTACGACTTCCCAGAAGTAGGTCCAAAAGATATTTACCTTCTTTACCATGAAGAATTGGAATCTTTGGCGAAAAACGTGAAAGGGCTTAAACAAATCCGCTTCTGGATGACATTCTCTGAAAAATACTTAACACACTTACGGGTACTCGAAAATGTCGGAATGACATCAATTGAACCGATTGAATTTGAAGGCAAAATGATCCAGCCTCTTCAATTCTTGAAAGCGGTTCTTCCTGATCCGGCATCCCTTGGACCTCGTACAAAAGGGAAAACAAATATCGGTTGTATTTTCCGTGGCGTAAAAGACGGTAAAGAAAAAACATACTATTTATATAATGTATGTGACCATCAAGAATGCTATCGCGAAGTGGGCAGCCAAGCGATTTCTTATACAACTGGCGTACCGGCCATGATTGGTGCAAGCCTTGTCATCAAAGGGCTTTGGAAAAAACCGGGTGTTTGGAACGTAGAAGAATTCGATCCAGATCCATTCATGGAAGAATTAAATAAATGGGGACTTCCATGGAAAGAAAGCTTCAATCCAGAATTGCTTGAATTAGATTTGGAAAAACGTGAGGTAAAATAATGAAAGCGATTGACTGGAAAAGTGCACCATCCCCAAGTTATATTGTCGATGAACGCTTACTAAAACGGAATCTAGAGATATTGGATTCCGTCCAACAGCGTACAGGCTGCGATATATTGCTTGCGCTAAAAGGTTTTTCCATGTTTTCCACATTTCCTTTAGTGAGCAAATATTTGAAGGGGGTTACGGCAAGTTCCCTTTTTGAAGCCCGCTTAGGATACGAGGAATTTGGAAAAGAAGTGCATGCCTACTCACCAGCCTACGCTGAACATGAAATCGATGAATATTTGAAATATATCGACCATATCGTATTCAACTCTTTCAATCAATTAAATAAATATAAACAAAAGATTCAACAACTGGACAAGCACGTTTCCATCGGTTTGAGAGTGAACCCTGGTTATTCCGAAGTGGAAACGGCACTTTATGACCCTTGTGCATTGAATTCCCGTTTAGGAATTCCTTTCGATCAATTCCGTCCGGATGAATTGGACGGCGTTGAGGGTCTTCACTTCCATGCGATGTGTGAACAAAATTCCGACGTGCTTGAACGGATCCTTCCTCATTTTGAAGAAAAGTATGGCAAGTACTTGCATCAAATGAAATGGGTCAACTTCGGCGGCGGACATCATATTACCCGCCCGGATTATGACCTCGACAAACTGGTCGATCTCATCAACTATATTAAAAATAAATATGATGTCCAAGTCATTCTCGAACCAGGTGAAGCCATTGCTCTCAATACAGGCTACCTTGTGGCAACCGTGCTGGATATTGTCAAAAACGGGATGGAGATCGCCATTCTCGACACTTCCGCCACATGTCATATGCCGGATGTACTTGAGATGCCTTATCGTCCGCAAATTATCGGGGCAAGTACCCCTAATGATAAACCTTACACATACCGTCTCGGTGGAATGACATGCCTTGCTGGAGATGTGATCGGCGACTATTCTTTCGATGAACCGCTAAAACCTGGGGACAAAATTGTATTTACAGACATGGCCCATTACACAATGGTGAAAAACCATATGTTCAACGGTGTCAACTTGCCAAGCATCTGTTTATACAACGATGAAGAAGGAATTAAAGTCGTAAGACAATTTAAATACGAAGATTATCGCAATCGCTTATCTTAAACAGTCAAAGCGCCAATTCGGACCGGTTTCCGATTGGCGCTTTTTTATAGAAAAATCTATGAAACTTTAAAACCCCGGTGACCTGTGCATCCAAAAAGATGCACCTCACCGGGGTTTACCGCTTACTAACCACCATTATCGTTGCATAAACAGTTTCGGCTACAAGCCGGGCCGAAAGATTGTTTAGACTCCCTCCTTTGCAATAGAGTGAGCGTTTACTTTTCGACCAACTCCTTTGCGATTTAGTTAAGATTAATATATCACAAAGATTCATTATTGTAAATATTCTGAATAATCAAAAATAAAATCGGTATGAAATGCCTATACTTTTACAGAAAAATACTTTTTTACATGATTGCATATTTGGCGATTTTCCGTTATGATGACCTAGATGAAAGAGGTGGAAATGTGAAAGCGATTTATGACAAAAATAAGCAGGTGCAATATTTGAAAGAACGCCTGGAGATTTTCCTTGAAGTTTTGGAAGCGATTGATGAAGAAACTGCCGATCTTGAAGACATTGATCGCCTCATCCAAATGATAGACGATATTGAAGAGAAATTGGAGCAGTTTAAACATCGGTATGAAGAAGAATAAAGGTTGTTTACATAATCAGTGAAGGGTTTTCCTTCACTGATTTTTTTGTATGTGCGGATTTAATTTCCTCTTTTTATTCAAGATTACATGTCCCCCTTCCCCTCTCTTCCCCTGCATATCCCCCGTTTATTTAATAAATTATTTTTTTTCGTTAATTAAATATTTCTATTGATGATTTTACCGGCAACATATTGTCAATGCTCAATTTCGCATGTTAACATTCCAATAATCCCGATTGTAATAGTAGGTTATAAAATGATTTGGATTGGAGGAGATTAGATGAGTCAGGCAGTTACAAATAAAATTAAAAAGTCCATTACCGAGTTGGTCGGTCGGACCCCATTATTGCAACTTGTCAATTATGAAAAACAAAACCAATTGGAAGCGGAACTCATCGTAAAACTAGAATATTTTAACCCTGTCAACAGTGTAAAAGATCGCATTGCCAAATCCATGATTGAAGATGCAGAAGCAAAGGGTTTGTTAAAAAAGGGCGATACCATTGTGGAAACAACGAGCGGAAATACCGGCATCGGCGTTGCTGCCATTGCAGCTGCCAAAGGTTATAAATTCCGCGTCTACATCCAGGACAATGTCAGCATTGAACGGACGAAAGTCATACGTGCCTTTGGCGGTGAAGTCATCCCATTCTCGGAAGTCCCTGCCCTTGCAAAAGCAATGGAAAATTTACTAATCATTCTTTTTTTATCATTTATCGAAAATTAAAACATATTATTCATGGTTGTCAACTATATTTTTTTGTTAGCGTAATTGAAATAATTTATCAGTTCAAAAAAAATTTCTATTATAATTGTAATCTGCCATTTACTTTTATATAACAGACTTTTAATAATAATTTTAAAAATGTATAATATTCTAGAATTGAATTTTTTTTGGGGGGAAAATAATATGTCAGTCGCAACTACATATTTGCAAACGTTGGAGAAAAGCCTTTATGATTTGATTTGCGAAACATCTACAAACTTGCCAAAAGATGTTCGCCGTGCCATCAAAAGAGCAAAAGAAGCTGAAAATGCAGGCACTCGGGCTGCCATGAGTTTGGCAACCATCACAAGAAATATCGTAATGGCGGAAGACAATGTATCACCAATTTGCCAAGACACAGGACTTCCAACATTTAAAGTAAAAACTCCTATTGGCGCAAACCAATTAGAAATCAAAGAAGCCATCCGCAATGCGGTTAAAAAAGCGACAGAAGATGCGAAACTCCGTCCAAACTCTGTTGATTCATTAACCGGCAAAAACAGTGGCGACAATCTTGGTGAAGGCGTTCCTGTGATCAAATTCGAACAATGGGAAAAAGATTACATTGAAGTGAAACTCATCTTAAAAGGCGGCGGCTGTGAAAACAAAAACGCCCAATACAGCTTGCCTTGCGAATTGGAAGGACTTGGCCGTGCCGGTCGTGACCTTGACGGAATCCGCAAATGTATCCTTCATGCAGTATGGAAAGCACAAGGACAAGGCTGTTCAGCAGGATTTATCGGTGTTGGTATCGGTGGAGACCGCTCCAGCAGTTACGATCTTGCCAAAGAACAATTATTCCGTCATTTGGAAGATACAAACCCAATTCCTGAACTTGCCAAATTGGAAGAATATATTGTAGAAAAAGCAAACACACTCGGTGTCGGAACAATGGGATTCGGCGGTGAAACAACATTATTGGGTTGTAAAATTGGCGTTATGCACCGTATCCCGGCTTCATTCTTTGTATCCATCGCGTATAACTGTTGGGCATTCCGTCGCATGGCGGTTGACATTGATGCCAATACAGGCGAAATCAAAAATTGGCACTACCAAGATGGCGAAAAAATCACATTCCGCGATGAAGAAGAAAAAACTGAAACAAAATTCGAAAGCCGCGTAATTGAATTAAGAGCGCCTATCACAGAAGAACAAATTCGTGAATTAAAAGTGGGTGACGTTGTAAAAATCAGCGGACGCATGTACACAGGCCGCGACGCAATCCACCATCACTTAATGACACACGATGCACCTGTTGATTTAAATGGACAAATTATTTACCACTGCGGTCCGGTAATGGCAAAAGACGAAAATGGAAACTGGACAGTAAAAGCGGCTGGTCCTACAACTTCCATCCGTGAGGAGCCTTACCAAGGCGACATCATGAAAAAATTCGGCATCCGCGCAGTTATCGGTAAAGGCGGTATGGGTGCAAAAACGTTGAAAGCGTTGCAAGAACACGGCGGCGTTTACTTGAACGCGATTGGTGGAGCTGCCCAATATTATGCGGATTGCATTAAGAGCGTAGACGGTGTGGACTTCCTTGAATTCGGTATTCCTGAAGCAATGTGGCACTTGACTGTGGAAGACTTTACAGCGGTTGTCACAATGGATTCCCATGGAAACTCTTTACACGCAGATGTTGAAAAATCTTCCCTTGAAAAATTGGCTCAATATGCGGAAAGAGTATTCTAATCCAATCGTAATGAACTAAGTTTTGCTGTTCAAAGAATCAGATGGACATTTGATTCTTTGAACAGCTTTTTTATTAAAAAATGGACATTCACTTGTGATGAATGCCCATTTTCCTTTAGCGAATTTGAGTACTATTTAATGGTTAAACCAAAGATGTCTTTTCTGACGTGTCATTATAAATTTCTGTATCCAGTTCTTTTGTGATACGGCTTGATACAATACCGGACACCATGGAACCACTTACGTTCAGCGCAGTGCGCCCCATATCAATCAACGGTTCCACGGAAATCAAAATACCCGCAAGAGCGATCGGCAAATCCATCGCAGATAAGACAATGATTGCCGCAAACGTTGCACCACCGCCAACACCGGCAACACCAAATGAACTGATCGCAACGATCAAAATCAGCATTGCAATAAACCCAGGTGTGAACGGATCAATTCCCACAGTCGGCGCGATCATCACTGCCAACATAGCCGGATATACACCGGCACAACCATTTTGGCCAATGGATAAACCAAAAGAACCTGCAAAGTTGGCAATCCCTTCAGGAACACCCAAACGTTTTGTTTGCGTTTGAAGATTTAACGGCAATGTCGCTGCACTTGAGCGGGAAGAAAAGGCAAATAATAAAGTTTCCGCCACTTTTTTTACATATAAAACCGGATTTAGACCTGTCAATGAAACAATAATTAAATGGACGATAAACATGGAAATCAACGCCGCATAAGAAGCAATGACAAATTTGCCCAAATCGGCAATCGCCCCGAAGTCGCTTGTAGCAACCGTACGTGCCATAATCGCCAATACCCCGTATGGAGTCAGTTGCAACACGATGCGCACAACTCCCATTGTGAGGCCATAGATGGCATCGACGCCTTTTTTCACTGTGTTTGCTGTTTCCTCATCTTTTCGTCGAAGTTGTAAATAGGCAAACCCTAAAAAGGCCGCAAAAATGACAACCGCAATTGTTGAAGTGGAACGGGCACCTGTCATATCAAGGAATGGATTGGCAGGGAACATTTCCAAAATATGCTCCGGCAAAGTTTTAACCGATTCAGCTTTTTGCACAATTTCCTCCCCGCGTGCCGCTTCAGATTCCCCTTGCACGATTTGTGATGCATCCAAGTCAAAAATGGCCGTTGACAAAATGCCAAAGGATGCGGCAATGGCCGTTGTACCAATCAGTACCGCCAAAATAATGCTTGCAATTTTCCCTAAATTTTTTCCGATTGTCACTTTCGTAAATGCCGCCAAAATGGAAATAAATACTAAAGGCATAGCAACCATTTGCAATAATTTTACATAACCATTTCCGATGATATTAAACCATGGCATCGTTTTTGCGATCGTTTCGGAACCATATCCATAAATCCATTGCAAAACAACGCCAAATACGATCCCAATGGCGAGCGCTATGAACACCCTGTTCGAAAATTTCACATGTTTTTTCTTTAGAAAATATAAAAAGGCCAACAAGCCTATTAAAATCGCCATATTTATGATTATTCCCATCATATAACCTCCTTTTTTCTGAACAAACTTTATAATACATCTTTATTCCTATAAGTCAAGTAAGATTAATATATTTTAAATTTTCTATACTTTTTGGTGTTTACTTCTTTACAAAAAAAACGAATTAGATTAGAATAATTATAAATTAAAATTAATTTTAAATAAATGATATCGATTCTCATTCCCTTTAAAAATAAAGTTTTGAAACTGATAGTCATTATCACAAGGAGGATTGTATGGATAACAATAATCGAGAAAAGTTCTCACTAATTGAGAATTTAAAACAACATCAGGAACTAATCGCAGCTATTATAAGCGGAATCATCATATTAGTAGCATGGAAATTAGAAAAAGAAGGTTTATCAACAGCGTCAGTATTTTCATATATAACCGCTTTTGTTATTGGCGGTTACGCAAAAGCGAAGGAAGGAATCATTGACACAATAGAAAACAAAACTTTGAATGTGGAGATATTGATGATTTTGGCAGCCATCGGTTCAATGATGATCGGCTACTGGACAGAGGGTGCCATACTGATCTTCATTTTTTCCTTGAGCGGTGCCCTTGAAACTTATGCAATGAACCGGAGTCATCGTGAAATTTCCGCTTTAATGAATTTGCAGCCGGAAGAAGCATGGCTTGTTCGGGGAGATTTTGAACCAATGAAAGTTCCGGTTTCTTCTTTGCAGGTGGGGGATCATCTTCTCGTCAAACCGGGGGAACGGATTCCTGTGGACGGAAAAATTTTGAAAGGTTCTTCATCCATTGACGAATCCGCCATAACCGGAGAAGCGATTCCTGTTTCAAAAAATGTCGGGGACGAGGTTTTTGCCGGAACAATCAATTTAAATGGAACCATCACCATTCACATGACAAAACCGAATTCCGAAACACTGTTCCAAAAAATCATTGAGCTTGTACAATCAGCCCAAAGCGAAAAATCCCCTTCCCAGCAATTCATTGAAAAGTTTGAAGGCCGCTATGTCAAAGGGGTGCTCATCGCTGTAGGACTCATGATGTTTCTCCCGCACTTTTTGCTTGGCTGGGATTGGAACACAACCATTTACAGAGCCATCGTTCTGCTCGTCGTCGCCTCGCCTTGTGCCCTTGTTGCATCGATCATGCCTGCCACATTATCGGCCATTTCAAACGGGGCACGGCACGGCATTTTGTTCAAAGGCGGAGTCCATCTCGAAAATATGAGCGTGCTCCAATTACTTGCCGTTGATAAAACCGGAACATTGACAGAAGGCGCTCCAGTCGTTACAGATGTGATTGTCCGAAATGGTTTGGATGAAAAAGAAACACTGAAAATCATGGCATCCATCGAAGCTCAATCCAACCATCCGCTTGCCCAATCCATCGTTCAACATGCCAAAGAACAGCAAATCGAAATCCTTTCCGGCATTGATATTAAAGACGTTCCTGGATGCGGGTTAAAAGCGGTCATCAATGGGAAATCATATATCATCGGCAACGCTGATTTTGTTGGCGTTGAAGAGGCGAAACAATTTGCGGATTGCAAGGCTGCCCACCTTTCAGATGAAGGAAAAACCGTAGTCTTTATGAAGGATGAACAAGGAATCGCCGCTTTGGTTGCCTTGAAAGATACGATACGTAATGAGGCGAAGGAAGCGGTCCAAACATTGAAAGAGCTTGGCATTCATATCGCCATGCTGACGGGGGACCATGAAAAAACGGCGAAAGTGATTGCAAGGGAAGCCGGTGTCAATCAATATATCGCAAAATGTTCGCCGGTGACAAAAACAGAATTTATCGACAATGCCTTGGCCCAATACCAATATGTCGGAATGGTCGGCGACGGAATCAACGATGCCCCAGCCCTTGCAAAATCAACGGTCGGCATTGCCATGGGCGGCGGCACGGATGTCGCATTGGAAACGGCGGATATCGTTTTGATGAAAAACAATTTATCAAAAATTGCATATGCCGTTAAACTCGGAAGAAAAATGCAGCGGATCGTCAAACAAAATGTCATCTTCTCTACATCCGTCATCGCTTTACTGATCATTTCAAACTTTTTGCAAATAGTCGATCTGCCTCTTGGTGTGGTAGGCCACGAAGGCAGCACCATCCTGGTCATCCTGAACGGTTTAAGAATGCTCAAAACCATCAAATAAAGAGAAAACGGTTTAAGCCATCAAACGCGCTTAAACCGTTTTTTTATTTTAACTTTATAAACCTACTTTTTCATTTTCTTAGCCAAATATCTTTTATACATGGTTGCGTTCAACAATCCGCCAAAAATTAATATCATGCCGGTAAAGTACAACCATAGCATTAAAATAATGACACTTGCGATGCTTCCATATGTAGATGTGAAATTCCCGAAATTTTTTATATAGAAAGAAAACCCGTAAATCAACACAACCCAGGAAACCGAAGCAAAAAACGTTCCAGGCAACACGGTAAATAGAGGCACTTTAGGTTCCGTATATGGAATCACCCAATACAAAAAAAACAATACACCAAAAATAAGAAGCGGTGGCAAAGTCCATTGAACATAATTCCAGAAAACATAGAACGATGCCCCAACCCCCAAAAATTCGAACAATTGATAAACGAATTTCTGGCCAAAAATCGGGACAGCCAAAGCAAGCAGCAAGATTAAAATAAGGGACACCGTAAAAACCAATGACCAGCCCCGATTGATGATGCCCATCTTCGGTTCCGTTTCATAAGCTTCGTTTATTGTTTTTAATATGGCATTCATTCCCCTTGAAGCAGCCCAAATCGTACCAACAATCCCGAGGGATAGAGCCCCGCCGCCGTCATAAGTGGTCAAGACTTCCACAACCGTACCTTGGGTCAGCAAAAACACTTCCGTCGGCACAATGGTTTGGAGGAAACGGAAGACATGTTCCTGATTAATGTTAAAAAACGGCAATAAAGATACAACCACCAATAGAAGCGGGAAAAAGGACAATAAAAAGAAGTAAGCCAGTTGCGCGCCTTTTCCGGAAACGTCCACTTTCTTCATCCGAACAATCAGTTCTTGGACAAATCCTTTGAATGTGGTTATTTTTATTTCCGATTCCACTGGATTAATGAAGGATTGAAACCACAAGACCCACTTGGATTGCAAAATTTTCGGTTTATTCAAGCGCCAGCTCACTTCCCTTCATCCGTCACTCTTTAACTTTGACTTTCTTCTTTGGAAGAAAAAGCTTCCTTCGTATCTTCGACAATCTCTTGGACAGCCCCTGGAATTTCTTTGACTTCATCCAGTTTTTCCATAATAAAATTCACATTGTCTTTCGTATCTTCATACAGCTTTTGCATTGTATCAATTTTTTCCCGAACAAGCCGCTGGAGTTCATCACGATTTTTCGCATAGTAAACGACGGTATTTTTGGCTTTTTTCACCTTTGCGATCGTCTGTTCTCTCGTTTCGTCATCAAACATGCTCACTGCCGCTCCCACCAAAGCTCCAATCACGATACCTTTGCACAATTTATTTCCGCTCATGACCCTTCTCCTCCTGTCGAATCTTGTAAAGATTTTCTAATCATATTCTATAAGAACTTTTAACCTTTTGAAAGTAAGGGCGAATACATGATAAAAACTTGACAACAATAGAATGACATGAAATGATGATACAAAGCTTAATGAAAGGTGGATTAAGTAGAATGAATTTGACAACGCCTTCCAAAGAGAATGTGGCGTATATCGTAGAAAAAATCAAAGAAAAGTTGAAGATGGTCAATTCTGAAGCTTTGCGTTCAGAAGACTTCACAGAAGCCAACTATGAAGACTTATATGATTTATATGAAATGGTTATGAAACGTGATACCTTCAGCCCGAGCGAAATGCAGGCCATCGTTTCCGAATTGGGTTCACTTCGCAAATAGATTTTTCATGCAATTGGATAACTACCGCATACTTTTTCCCATTTTATAAATCATTATTCAATGATATCGCAAATGATTTTTTTAATTTCACATAAAAACAGGGATTATGAAAGAGGAGCGTCTCATCATGAAACGCTCCTCTTTTTATTTTTTATTCTCATTGTTTTTGTTTGATTCCGTAGCGGTTGCATCTTCATCAACAAGTTGCTGGATCAACACTTCGACCCGGCGGTTTTTCGCTCTTCCTTCCGGTGTATCATTCGATGCAATGGGATTGTATTCGCCATATCCCTTTGCACTGAAATATTTGGGATCCAAATCCGGATTGGAATCAATGATCAATTTCAGGAAGTTGACCGCGCGCATCACCGAAAGCTCCCAGTTTGACCTGAATTCCGGAGTGTTTTGAGGAACATTATCGGTATGCCCTGTAACAACTATATACCGCGGCGGATCAAATTTTAATATACCCGCAAGTTCCTGTGCGATAGGAACGTTTTCAGGCTTGACCTCCGCTTTCCCTGAATCGAATAAAATGCTGTCGCGGATTGTGAGAAGCAAGCCTTCATCCGTCATTTTCGTTGAAAAAGTGTCTTCCAATTCATTCACCGCGATGAAATTATCAATGTCTTTCTGAATCTGTTTCAGCTGAGCCTGGTCCCTGAAATAGGCTCTTTGTTCTTCGGTCATGCCATCGATGACAGCCGTCGGATTGTCTATGACAGAGCTGTTTTGCATAAATCCAATGCCGCCGTTGAAAATTTCATTAAACACTTGTGACATTTTATTAAATTTGCTTTGATCGACACTGCTGGAAGCGAACAAAACGATGAACAAGGCCAATAACAGCGTCATCAAGTCCGAATATGGCAAGAGCCAAGATTCATTGATTTTTGACGCTTTGTTTTTTTTACTATTTTTCTTTTTCAAGGCCACCAGCCCCGCTTTCATAGAATTGTTTACGCTCTTCATTTGTCAAATACGAAGCCAATTTCTGTTCAATAATGCGCGGAGCCTCACCTTCCAATACAGATAAAACACCTTCAATCATCAACCGTTTTTGTCTCGCTTCGAAAGCGGATTTGCGTCTTAATTTATTGGCAAATGGATGCCATAACACATATCCGGTGAAAATACCGAGCAAAGTGGCAACGAAGGCGGATGAAACCGCGTAACCCAGAGTGTCGATATCTTCCATATCGCCCAAAGCCGCAATCAGACCGACAACCGCACCAAGCACCCCAAGGGTCGGCGCATATGTACCCGCTTGAGAAAAAATTTGGGCACCACTCTCATGGCGCTCTTCCATCGCTTCCACTTCTTCGTTTAATACATCACGTATGTAATCTGCACTTTGGCCATCGATTGCAAGCGTCAAGCCATTTCTTAAGAAAGGATCTTCTATTTCCTGCGCTTCGCTTTCCAATGCCAGCAGCCCTTCCCGACGTGCCAAGTCTGCCCATTTGGAAAACATTTGAATGATTTCCACATCACTCACCATTTTTTGTTCAGTAAAAATGACTTTCAACAATTTTGGTATCCTTTTTAATTCCCTCATCGGGAATCCGATCACAACAGATGAGATCGTACCAACGATAATGATCAATATCGCCGCCGGGTTAAGTAAGATGCTTAAAGAAGCGCCTTTTAATACCATCCCGACGAATATTGCAACAACTCCAAGAATTATACCCAATACTGTAGATATGTCCATAACTGTACCTCCAAATCTTCCACTACTTTATATTTCGTCATTTTCCATTATTTTTTAAAGTACCTTTTTGCTTGATGGCTATAATATTTTTTTGATTGAAACCCGGCTGAACCGTTTTTCCGTTTATTCATCAAAACCTGAAAAATAAGGGTGCCCTTATATCAATTTTTATACTTGCCCATCAGATTTTTCCTGGCCGGCATAATTTCAGGTTCCGTTTCCTTGAATTACTGAAGTTATTTTTCTCGTAAAACCTTTAAAATCCCCATATATTTATAGTATAATCATAGTAAACATTATTGCTTTATTAGAAAGGGGTCTAATAATGGGCTTATTCTTAACAACTGTAACTGGCATGCTTGGACTTCTTGTGATTTCAATCGCAATGTTCATTCATTATTTGCGTAAAGGCTTAAATTCCGCAGAATCAGTTAAAGTAGATCCAAAAAACTAACTGATAGTTTGAATTAAAAACCGACAAAACAGGGCAAGCTGTTTTTGTCGGTTTTTTTTATGTTTTTTCCCTATATTTATTAATATTCTAATAATTCTGTTGTCTTGGCCCTTTATATTGCTATAATCGGACTTACATAAGAAAGGGGATCTGGAATGGCATCTTTGAATGAAATTTTGCATTATAACAAAGAGTTTGTTGAAAATAAATTATATGAACCTTATATCACTGATAAATTTCCAAATAAAAAAATCGTGATCCTTACATGCATGGATACACGTTTAATTGAATTATTGCCAAAGGCCATGAATTTGCGAAATGGCGACGCCAAAATCATAAAAAGCGGCGGTGCCATGGTTGCCCATCCTTTTGGGGGAATCATGAGAAGCATTTTGGTGGCGGTTTATGAACTGCAAGCGGATGAAGTATATGTAATCGGCCACCATGATTGCGGCATGAGCAAAGTCGACCCTCATCGCATGATTGGGCATATGCTTGAAAAAGGGGTAAGTCAGGAAATCATCAAATCGATCAAGTATTCAGGAATCGATTTGGTTGAATGGTTACGGGGATTTGGTGATGTTGAAAAGAATGTGTTGAACAGCGTGGACATCATCCGTAACCATCCGCTTTTCCCAAAAAATACGCCGGTACATGGATTGGTCATCCATCCTGAAACAGGAAAATTGGATTTATTGACTAATGGTCATGAATATTTGGAACAACAACATGCATAATCACTGAATGTCAAATCCATCCGCTTGAGCGGATGGATTTTTATATTCCTTCCAACCGGGACCGTTGGGAGGCAATGTGCCAGGTACGGGAGTTATTTTCCTTTTTGGAAAAAATCATCCTGCAAAAGCGCATAAATATAATGGTCTTCCCAAGATCCATTAATATACAGCAATTCTCTCAATAACCCTTCCTTTTTAAAATGGGCTTTCTCCAAAACTTTCACAGAAGCGATATTTTTGGGTGATACATATGCTTCGATTCGATGCAAATTCAATACATTGAATCCAAATTGTACGACTTCCCTTACAGCCTCCGTCGCAATTCCCTGCCTAGTAAACTGCTCATCGATGGAATATCCGATAAAAGCGCTGTTATAAGGCAATCTCTTGATGGCATACAAAGAGATGTGGCCAATCAATTGTTCTTCATTCTTTGTAAAAATCCCAAAGGAAAATTCGCGATTCGAACGTTGAAGATGCAACCCTTCCAGAATTTTTCGATATTGCGCTTCTTCCGTGTAAAAATCCGCATCATGCAATGGCTCATAAGTCGCCCAAAAATATTTGTTTCTTTGCATCAGTTTTGCCAAGTTTTTTGCATCCGTTTCCACAAAGGTGCGTAAATGCAGCCTGTCACTTTCGATTCGAATCACATGATCACCCTTCTTATGAAAAACTTTAAGTAATTTCCTCATCATTGATATACCTATGCCTTTCTTTCATCATTTCCTGTTGCATCAATAAAGCGGTAAAGAGTGCGGATAGCAAACCTTAAGCAAATTTTTGGATATGCGTCGTTATTTGAAGCAGAAACTTGTGGTTCAATGACGATTCATTTCTTCCGTTTGATAGAGGATTTAATTTTTATGCCGCGGCGAAGAACTTCTTTTTCTACATGTTTGATGGTCTCTTCCAGGACTTTTATGCGGGCGTACAGCTTATTATTTCCGGGAATCAGCACCCATGGGGCATTCTCTGTATCCGTTTTTGCGAACATTTCATTCGCCGCTTCGACATATTCATCAAATTTTTTGCGATTTCTCCAATCTTCCTCAGTCAGCTTCCACATTTTAAACGGATTCGTTTCCCTTTCTTTAAAGCGGACCAATTGTTCATCTTTGTCAATATGAATCCAAAACTTGATGATGATATAGTCATCATCCGTCAACAATCTTTCAAACTCATTGATTTCTTTATACGCTCTGGACCATTCTTGTTTTTTGGCAAACCCTTCAATTCTTTCCACCAACACCCGTCCGTACCATGAGCGGTCGAAAATGGCAATTTGGCCGTACTGTGGGAGTTTTCTCCAAAACCGATGCAAATAATGGTATCTTTTTTCATGGGGCTGCGGAGCCGAGATGGGATGGACTACGAAACCTCTTGGGTCAAGCGGACGGGTCAATCTCTTGATTGCCCCACCTTTGCCTGCCGCATCCATGCCTTCAAAGACGATAATGAGACCGATTTTGTTTTGATAAAGAAACTGTTGAATATTGAGCATCTCAAATTGCAATTTTTTTAATCTTTTCTTGTACTCTTGTTTCTCAAGTTTCAATGTCAAGTCCAAATCTTCAAGTTTTTTCATGAATCTCCGCTTCTTTCAAATGAAAATTTAACAAATAAAGGAATCATTTTAGTAAAAGTTGTTCAATCATTTTTTAATGTATATAATTTTATGGAAAGGAGTGCGAAACATGGGTCGAATGATTGTTATATTTTGCAGCCTTATTGCAGCTGCCGTTTTTACTTTATATTCCTTTTGGCTGCCAATAAAAGGCAAATCCACAATTGAAATGATCAACCGCTTACCACTGCTAATTTCGCCGTCATCATATGTATATATATTTTGGTTTTTCCTTTTTATTGTTTTATTTATTTGGGCTATCAATTATTCCAAAAATCGCAAATCCGAGACCTTTATTTCAACTGTTCAGACCGTTCTTTTTCTTTTGGTCATGTTGTTTCAAATCATTTCCATTCACTTATGGAATAATGAAAAATTGCTCTATTCCTCCATATCCATAGCATTGCAACTTTTGTTCTTATTTGCATTATATCTTACATATCCAATGAAGGGAGATTTTTTGAAAAAGAGAACTCCCATCGCTATTTATTTCGGCTGGACAACTTTTATTTTTATCATTAATGTCTGCTCCTTGCTTTTATATCATGAATGGCAGGGTTTTGGTCTGAGCAATGCTTTATGGGTGGTCATCATTTTGACCTTCGCCACTTTGGTGGCATTGCATTTGCGCTATCATCATTATGATATCGCCTATCCGCTCGTATTTGTCTGGTGCTTTATCGGCATCGCCATCGCGAACGGATTCGACGAACTTTTAGTGACCACTTCTTCCCTCTTTTTAAGCGGCGTATTAATTGCCGGTATATTATTTATGAAAAAAAATCCTGCACGTCAATGAACGTACAGGATTTTCTGTTTTACAGGCATTTAGCGTTATTCTTCATCGATTTGAGTCAAAATGATCGGTTTATCCTTAGTCACTACAATTGTATGTTCAATTTGTGCGACGAGGGACTTGTCCGGCGTTATAAACGTCCATCCATCTCCGGATTCAATGATGTGATCCGCTCTTTCGGAGATGAACGGCTCCACTGCAAGAACCATCCCTTCTTTCATGATCGTGTTATCCCAGGCATCATAATAATTCAATACGTGCTGAGGATCTTCATGCAATGAGCGTCCAACCCCATGCCCCGTCAAATTCATAATGACTTTTAATCCATGATCTCTTGCTTCCCGTTCAACCGCTTTTCCGATTTGGTTTAATTTAGAACCTGCTTTCACTTTTGTCATGGCCCGGTCAAAAGCGGATTTAGCCACACGGCAAAGTTTTTCTTTGTCTTCATAGCCTTCTCCGACAACAAAAGAAATGCCTGTATCGGCAAAATAGCCGTTCAAAGAACCAGAAACATCAATGTTCACCATGTCGCCTTCTTTAATCACTTTATTTCCCGGAATGCCGTGTGCGACTTCGTGGTTGACGCTTATACATGTATAACCCGGGAAATCATATTCTCCCTTCGGCCCTGAAATTGCCCCCGCCTCAGCAAACATGCGGCCGGCAATCTCATCCAACTCTTTCGTTGTGATGCCCGGTTTAGTCGCCGCTCTTAATGCATCACGGATTTCCGCACAAATGCGTCCGATTTTTTTTAATGCTTCTAATTCTTCCTGTGTTTTGACAATCATGTAAAAGATCCTTTCTTCTAAACAATTTCTTTTAATAATATAACATATTCTATTACGAATTCGGGAATTTCATGTTTATTTTATTCGATATGGGTTCATTAATATATTGACAGTGACTTTAGGTATATGTTGGAAAATCATGATTTACCGGTACCAAAGATATGATTCCATGTTATAATCGTGCATTATTTCTTACAAACAAAGAAAAATTTGATTAGGAGTTTTGGCATTGAGAATCAAATAATGGGACTTACTGAGGGTTGTTGCATGTTTATCCGTATTGCTCCTGCATTCGACTACATTTTATAACATGGAACAAGGACTGACTGAGAATTCTGTAATGATCCATTATGTTCGGATCCTATTATGTTATGCTACTCCGACATTTATCATGCTTTCTGTCATCATCCTTTCCGCAAAATATAAAGACCAGTTGCCAGGCTCCTTTTGGCCGAGCCGGATTCAATTCATTTTGCTGCCTTTTGTTTTTTGGGCTTTCATCGATGCCGTTGTGATTGAATTACAGTATCGGCATGGCCTTCTTTGGCGATCCTTTTGGAACAATGTGATTTATGGAGAATTTGTCGGCTGGTTTGTATTGGTCATTTTTCAGTTATATTTGCTGTTTTGGATGATGGTCAAATGGAAATGGCCATCCTTTGTCGTGTTGCCAATATGCATCATCATTTATTTTTTGCAGCATCGGCTTTTTGGGACGCCCTATCCTTTCTTCCAGGAAAACCACATGTATGAAAAACTTTATGGAACGGGTTGGTACATATATTTTGCAATGGCATATTTCATTGGTTCAAATTACGAAAAAATTCAACCGTTGTTAATAAAATATCGTATATTCACTTTACTATTTACGGCTCTATCCGCGCTATATATTTGGTATGGTTATAAGTTTGGAATGGTGGAAATCCATTCCCGCTGAATGGATTTGGTTCCGTTTGTCGTCGGAATGACAAGTGCGGTTTTGGCTTATGGACAACTCATCCCATCTTATAGAATCATTCGCATCATAAGCAAATATGCATTCATGATTTATCTGATCCATTGGAATGTTCTCTCATTGACGGCCAAGTATTTCGTGGGATTTCTACCCAATGGCTATTTGGCCGTTTTGGGAATGATCATTTTTGCGGTTCTTGTATCGATTATTGTTTCCAAAACCATCTCCTATCTCCCATTTGGAAAATGGATTGTAGGGAAAATTCGATAAACGGACGGCAAAGAAAAACGGATTGGGAACCTTCCGGTGTTCTCAATCCGCTTTTTTTTATTGTTCAGAACGCTTTTCAAATCGGCATGTAACCGTTATTCATTTTCTTTTTTTATGAGTCTTGGGCTTGCTGTAAAAATGAATGCCGCCACAATAGCCGTTATGATGATGGCAGGAAGCATATAGGAACCGTTATATACGATGGAATAAATCCAGGCATTTTGATCGCCTGCGTATTCTTTGAAGAAAATCGCTCCGGCAATTGTATGGCAAATAAAGCGCAACAATCCTCCGACAACCGTACCGATCACAACATATAATGCAATTTTCTTTTTGTTATTTTGCAATACGCCGGCCAACACCGGTTTCCGAACAATTGCGGCAAATCCCACAAACGTGAAAGCAAAGATATAATCCAGGATTGCTTGCGCCCAATGGACGATAAACGGATTGATCGTCATGTTCAACAGCCCTATCAGCAAACCCGTAACAAGCCCTGCAGATAGTCCCCAACGAATCGCAATCAAAATAATTGGCAGCATCACTAAACTGATGGATCCGCCCTGGGCCCAAATCGAAAATTTTAATTGGTCCAACACATAACCGATAGCCGCAAAAATGGCAATTTCAATCATCCATAACAGTTTTTGATTTCTCATTCCGCATACTCCTTTCTCTTCGTTATTAAAACGCGAGAGAAGGATAGAAAAGAAAAAGCGTCCGGACAGATCCGAGACGCATTTGTTTCGGTTTCTATCCCACATCCCTACGCAAGTACTAACTTACAGGTTCGAAGGGTTAGTGCATACGGCACACTCTCAGCTGACTTCATCAGCACCCCTTGTGGTACACCTAAAATATTCTGTTGGGAACAATGCCATTTTATCAAATTCTATAAATATTTCAACTTCATGGTTTATTTTAATAGAATTGTTGTTTTGCTGTATCCTTCTTTTTGTTTTTCCACTTGCAACACAGCTGGCATTGCCGATTTTAATTCCTCCACATGGGAAATGACTCCGATCATCCGGCCGGATTTTTGAAGTTCAATGAGCGTGTCGATTGCTTTCATTAAGGATTCTTCATCAAGGGAGCCGAATCCTTCATCAATGAACATTGTTTCAATATTGACATTTCCTTGATAGCTTTGGATCACATCCGCCATACCCAATGCCAGGCTTAAAGATGCATTGAATTTTTCCCCTCCGGATAATGTTTTTACATCCCTCGCTTGTCCTGTATACGTGTCATAGACATCCAACCCTAAACCGCTCGCTCTTCCGTATGATTCAACCCTGTCGGAAACTTGCAAATAATATTGGCCGTTTGATAAGTTTTTCAGGCGCAGGTTGCTTGCTTCGGTAATGAGCTCCAAATAGCCCATTTGCACATAGCGTTCAAAGGATATTTTTTTGCTGTTTTGGCCGCGGAGCAAATTGTAAAGCTCGATGATTTGATTGGATTTTTCCTCCATCCGGAAAATATCGTTTGCGATTCCTTCGAGCTTTTCCGCAAAGTCAATGCAATGCTTTTCGCAAGCTTTGGAATGATTTAAAGCATCCAGGGCTTTTTCATAATTGGACTGAAGCTCTCCCAACTCGTTTTCCGCTTCGGTCAAGTCCATCTTTTCTTTGCCTTTCAGCTTTTCTTCCCCTTCCCTCACTTGCATTTCCAATGAATGAAGCTCTTTCGAATAATCGTCATATTGCTTTTGCAATGATTCCATTTTTTGCGGCGAAAGCCGGGCCTGCAAAAATTCTTCCGTTGAAGCAAAGTTCGCTTCCTTAAGGGCGGAAAGAAACTCTTCTTTCACCCTTTGAACTTTTCTTTGTATATGTCCGACTTGTTCCATTGTTTGTTTAAATGCCTCTTCCACCGCCGCGGTTTGTTTACCCGCTTCCTGGTATGCCATTTGCGCCCGCTCCCAGGATTCTTTTAACTGCCCTTTTAGACGGCTGGCTTCTTGCAATGCAGCTTTCAATTGTGAAAGATCCTTCAATTCTTCAGGAATGGATTTTTTTTGCTGCTCAAGTATTGTTTTTTCCTTCGTATATTTTTCATGTACTTCATTGTATCTTTGCGCACTTTCCTTTTGAAGCTTCCCAACCTGTTCTTTTTCTTCCTGCAGCCTTTTTAGCCGTTTTCTGCCGGAGGAGAGTACTTCTTTTTGTTTTTCCACTTCTTTTACCTTGTTATGAATGGTCTGCAATTGATTGATAAAATGCGATTCTTCAACCATCGGCGCATTCAAGGCAATGAAAGTTTCTTCGATTTCACTCAATTGTTGGTGCTTTGATTCCAATTGACCTTGTACAGCAAATTTATGTTGCTGCGCTTTTTCCAAAGCCGCTCTCAGTTTTTTCAATTCATCCTGCTCTACAATTTCCGTCGTCTCTTTATGTTGGATGTGATGCTCCGTGCTGCCGCAAACCGGGCAAGGCATGCCAGGCTTAAGGCTTGCAGCAAGAATCGCCGCTTGGTTATTCAACCATTTTTCTTCTTCCTTCGCATATAGTTCATGAATTCTCCCATATGCTTCATTGGCCTTTTTGTATTCATCTTCCAACTTTTGAATATGTGACTTTGTTTCGTGATATTTGGAGAAAGCATCTGCAATTTCTTTTAATCGGCGTTCCTCTTCCAACAGCTCATTATAGGATTCTGTGGCTTCTTCAAGCTTTTCGATTTTTTGACTCAGCTCTGAAACAGCCTCCGCCTTCTCTGCCAATTGTTGCTCTAAAAGTTGGATGTGGGATTGCAATTGATTTTTTTCATTCCATAAATTTTCAACGAGTACGCTTTGTTCATTCATTTGTTCATAAATCGGAACAAGGTTTTCCAATTCTTTTACCCGTTCATTGGCCCGTTCCCGTTCCTTTTCTTTTGCCGCTTCTTGTTCATAGCGTTCTTTTGCGTCCATCAAATTTTGATTGGCATCTTCTAATTGTTTTTCCACATCCGAACGCTTTTTCTCAAGATCCGTTTTTTCTTTCTCCAGTTCCAACAGTTGGGAATAGATTGGTGAAATTCTGTTTGCCCGATTGGCAGCATCAATCGTTCCTTTTACTTGTTCATAATAGGCTCTTTGTGATTGCAGACGGAGCAGCTGCCCTTTCTTCATTTCAAAGATTTCAATCTCATCATTTAATTTTTTGTTTGCCACATAGACTTCGTATTTCTCTTTGTGCTTGTTGAAAGCTTCCCGATAGAGCCGTTCATCTTCTTTGATTTTTTCCTGATAATATTGCTGCTCTTCCGCAAGTCCATCCAGTATTTGATAAATGTTGGAATGTTGGCTCAATGCCGTAAACAGGGCCGAGTCCCTTTTTGGCAATGCTCCTTCAATTTGATTGATATAGCTGTTTTTCAAGGCGTTCGCTTCATTCAATTGTTGATCCATTTCCCGCTTCTTCGCTTCCAATTTATCGGCCATTTTGATGAAACGTTCGGTTCTGAAAATTTTTCTTAAAATCTCTTCTTTCTCATCGGATTTTGAAGTTAATAACTTTCGAAACTCCCCTTGGGGAAGCATCACGATTTGGCAAAATTGCTCGTAAGTCAGCCCGATGATTTCTTCAAGCTTTTGATTGATATCCGTCACCCGCTGGCGCTCCACTGCCGGAATTTCTTCGTTATTGGGCAATATTTCAAACAGCTCGTATTTTTCCCCCGTTGCCGTTTTTCTTCCCTTTTTCAAGTGGGGCAACCTGCGCAATACACGGTATTTTTTGCCGCGAATTTCAAAGATGAATTCGACGGAGGTATGGACGTCATCATCCGCAAAATCGCTTCTCAGCATTTTCGGTTCTTTCCGGTCCTGCCCGCTGGCATAACCGTACAGCGCAAAACAGATGGCATCGAAAATCGTCGTTTTTCCCGCTCCCGTTTGGCCTGAAATGACAAAAAGTTTTCTCTCTTGCAATTTCGTAAAATCGATCACTTCTTCATCCTTGTAAGGACCAAAAGCTGTCATTTTCAATCGAATCGGCTTCATTTTGCCACCACCGCCTCTTTTGTTTCCCTTTCATCCAGCAATAATTCTTCCAGCACTTCCCGATACAATTGAAGGGCTTCTTCCGTCGGCTCAGTGCCCATCATTTCTTTATGGAACGCTTTAAATAGAGTTATGTCATCCAGCTGTTCCCGCCGCACTTTTATATTTTCTTCCGCATTTTCCGTTCTTTGGATCGTTTTCCGTTCCACATGCATGGCGTTTGGATATACGGTGCGGATTTGTTCCATCGCCCCCACGACAGGAGTCAAGTCTGTAAGCCTTACAAACACATAATCCTCACAATAGTCATGCTTTAATATTTCATGGATGGAACCTTCAATGATGCGTAAATCCCGTCTTGGTGCGAAGTTTCGTTTTTCAACGGAAACTTGCCCTTTTTCGTCCAATTGGACAATCAAGAAGCCCTTTTGATGATTCGCTTCGGATGCCGAATATTTTAATGGCGAGCCAGGATATCTTATCGTTTCATTGAGCACAAAATGCGCCTTATGCAAATGGCCGAGGGCAGTGTAATGGAACGGCTCGAAATAATGGGCGTTCACGCATTCCGAACCTCCGATGGCTAATGGCCGTTCGGAATCGCTAGTATTTTCCCCTTTCTCTCCGGAAGGGGTGACAAAGGCATGTCCAACGAATACATGCCGCTTCGTTTGATCCATGTTCTCTTCGATTTTTCCAATGATCGTTTTCATGGCATCATCATATGTATGAATGGATTCGCATTGAAACACATTTTTCACAGTGGAAGGTTCTGCAAAAGGAACCAAATGGAAATGCACTTCCCCATATTCATCCTGTAAGACAATCGGTTCCAGTTTGTCATCGAGCTCACCGACAATGTACAATCCACATTCTTTCATCAAGCTGCTGCCAAATTCAAGTCGGGTTGGGCTGTCATGGTTTCCTGCAATGCTCAGTACCGGCACTTTCCGTTTCAAAACGATTTCCTCAAACATTTCATTCAGCAAATCCACCGCTTCCACCGGAGGAAGGGCCCGATCGTACAAGTCCCCTGCAATGACCACAACGTCCGGCTTTTCTTCATCGATGGCCTGCAGGAACTGGTTGAGTACATACCGCTGATCCTCAGTCATGTAAACCCCTTGCACAAGCTTTCCCAAATGCCAATCTGCCGTATGGAAAATTTTCAAAATCAATCGACCTCCACTTCTTGCTATGCTTCTATTGTAGCACGGGAAAAAAAGTGTGACTACACCATAACAGAATGTATGTTCCGTTCTGTTTTGGGAATTTCTTCATTTTATTGCGGATATTGAGGAAATACTTGCATCATTGCTTGTCCTCCAAAACCATCACAAAAAAAAATAACCACATCCTTCCTCCAAATAAGAAAGGATGTGGTTTGACACAAGACACTAAAAAGCCCAATTTCCATTTCTAAAGATCGGTTCCCGTGTTCCATCCGGTAAAATGCCGTCAATATCCATTTCGGCACTGCCAATCATAAAATCTTCATGGGTGATCGATACATTGATGCCCAAAGATTCCAGCTGACCTTCCTCCAAATCCCTGCCGCCTTCGTAACAAGTCGGATAAGCTTCCCCGATCGCCAAATGATTGGAGGCATTTTCATCAAAAAGCGTATTGTAATACAAAATATTGGATAATGAAATCGGCGATTCATGCGGCACAAGTGCCACTTCCCCTAAATAGGCGGATCCTTTATCCGTTTGAATTAATTCCTGAAGCAATTCATCACCGACTTTTGCGTGGGCTTCAACAATTTTCCCTTTCTCAAAAGTGAGTGTGAATTGGTCGATAATATTCCCTTGATATACAAGAGGTTTCGTATTGCTTACATAACCATTCACGCCATATTTTGAAGGGAGTGTATACACTTCTTCCGTCGGCATGTTGGCGGTGAAGATCACCCCTTCCGGCGTTCTGCTTGTGCCTGTGCACCAAATATGCTTTTCTGGAAGTTCGATCGTCAAATCCGTGCCCGGCGCTTTGTAATGCAATTGGACATATTTTTTGCTGTTCAATTGACTTGCCCGCTGCTCCAAATTTGCGAGATGCTTTTTCCAATTTTCGACCGCATCCCCTTCACCGATGCGTACTGCTTTGAAAATGGCATCCCATAACGCATTGATTTGCTCTTCTTCCGGCAAGTCCGGAAATACTTTTGCAGCCCATTTTTTTGAAGGCACCGCAATAATGGACCAGGCGATTTCATCATTCATGATGGCTTTCCGGTAATTGACCAGCGCCTCTCCGCTTGCCTTTTGCTGAGCTGAAATTCGGCGTACAGGAATGCCGCTCAATAAATCCGGATCTTCTGCATCAATCCAAAGAAAGGCGCCTTTCCGTTCGATGCATTCATCCCGTTGTGCAACAATCCATTTCGGAAACTTGCCGAATTCTTCTTCCGCTCCATGCTCATAAAACGCACGGGTAATCTCTTCATCCGTCAAATTGACATGCACTATCCCGGCTCCGGCTTCGTAAGCTTTTTTCACAACCAATCTTGTGAAATCCAAAGTGTCTGTCGTCGTATTGATTAATAAATATTGCCCATTTTGAATGTTCACACCGACTTTCACAGCCAGTTCCGCATATTGTTCCAATTTTTCCTCAAAAGTCATGGCCATTCCCTCACTTTTTGGCGATGGTATTCGCATTTCCTTCAATTAATTGTCCTTTGTAGATCACCTTTTGGACAGGTTTTTGCCCTGCTTGCCGCAACAGCTTCTTATAATTTTTTTCATCCTTATATGAAAGAAGCGTCAGCACTTCCCCATCGGCTCCCGCTCTGCCCGTGCGCCCGGACCGATGCAAGTATTGTTCCACTGTATGCGGGAGATCCACATGAATCACATGGGTAAGTCCTTCAATATCCAATCCCCGTGCAGCCAAATCGGTTGCCAATAAAATGCGCGCTTCGCCTTTGCGGAAATCTTCCAAAGATTTTTTCCGCTGCTCTTTGCTCATGTCCGCATGCAACGATACCACTTTTGTATCCTTATATTTCAATTTCATTTCTTTCAATAACAATTGATCCAAATTGTTGATGAACGCAAGGCCCCGAACTCCTTCAATATTGGCAAGCCTTCTTAACGCATCCGTTTTGTCCCGTTCTTCCACTTTCACAAATGAATGAACCACTTTTCCGACTTTCACCATATCTTCCGGTTTGATTTGAATATTCAACGGATCTTTCATCATCCGGCTTGCAACCAACCGGATCTCGTCCGTAATGGTTGCTGACACCAAAACCACTTGCCGCTTAGGGGATGCACCCTCTATAAAGGATTTCACAATAACCCGATACTCTCTGCTCAATAATTGGTCACATTCATCCAATACGATGATTTCAATTTCTCTTAACTTTAATTTATTGGCGCGGACCAACTCATTTATTCGGCCGGGCGTTCCAACCACGATGGTCGGTTTTTTCTTCAGCTTTTCAATTTGACGGGCCACGTTCGCTCCGCCGATGAGCTGTTGAACGGTAATATTTGTTCCGGCACTCCACTCCCGGATCACTTCTACAATTTGCATGGCAAGTTCCTGAGAAGGTGCGACAATCAAACCTTGAGTACTTTTTTTCGAACCATCCAATTTATGTAGCATCGGAAGAACATATGCCAATGTTTTGCCGGAACCGGTCGGGGATTCCGCCACGATATCTTTTCCTTCCAACATGGCCGGGATCATTTCATCCTGCACTTTCATCGTCCGTTCAAACTTCCACTTTTGCTTCAATGTTTCATTTAATAATTCTATTACTGACACGTTTTTCCCACCTTCCCTTGTCAAGTTTACCACTTTTTCGTAAGGATTCATTCCATCGTTCCACCAATGATATTATGTAAAAAAGCTTGAAGCCCGATAATGATGAAAAAAGAATTCGCCATTCGTGCCGGAATTGATATGTTCCATTCCAGCACGGTCCTTGAATACAAGCGAATTCTTTTACGTCCATTCTATTTCTTCACTTCATATCCGCAGCGGATGATTGCAGTTTCAGCCAATACCAGCAATGAATCGATATAACGATTCCCCAATTGCAAGTTTTTATTCACAACGGACAATTCTGTACATCCTAAAATGATCCGGTCGCAATCAAGGGCAAAAACCGCTTCTTCGATTTCTTTCCATTTTTCCCTCGATACGTCTTTTCCGGATTTCACATCATCATAAATGACGGACATCACAAGTTTTTGCGTATGTTCATCAGGGATGACCGGCTCGATTCCCTGTTCCATCAGCGCCTTTTGATACACCTTCGAAAAAATGGTGCCATCCGTCGCTAAAATGGCCACTCTATTGGCTTCAAGTTCATGTGCCCGTTTCGCCGTTTCCCTGATCATATGGATCACGGGTACAGGGGACCCCTGTTGGATTTCTTCATAAAAGGTATGGGCAGTATTGCACGGGATGCAAACCAAATCAGCGCCAAAGTCGGCCAGTTTCTTGGCATCCCGAATAATGACAGGCACCGGATTATCATTTGACTTTCCTAAAATGAAAGCTGTACGGTCCGGAATGGTTGTGTCGTTGTCAATAATCGTATGAACATGTTCTTGGTCTGTTGCAGCTTTTGTCAGGCGTACGATGGCTTCCCCAAGGAACATTGTCGCAAGGGGGCCGACGCCTCCGATGATTCCCAAAGTTTTTTTCATCATTCCGCCAAACCTTTTTTATTAAAGTATTTTTTATATTTTCGATAATAATTTAATTTGTTCAATGTCAATTTGATCCAACGTTTTGCATTCATATCGTAAGGATAGTAGAGGGAGTTTGTCCATTTTCCTTCGCGGATCAGTTTTTTGGCTTCGATTTTCAACTTCTCATTTGAAGCATACTTAAATAATACCCCTTTTGGAATGACGAGCCATAAATGTTTGTTATCCGCATAAGTCAGATCCTGTTTGATATTGAACACATAGTCGTCCGCTACATACTTCATCAGGTTGTATCCGGCTGCCGTCACGAAATAGCTTGAACGCCCATTCCGCAAATTGATTTCAAATAAATTGTATTCCCCGGTTCTAGGGTCCTTTTTCATATCGAAATTCGCAAAGCCGGTAAATCCGATATCTTCAAGGAAATAACGCACCCGATCCATCAATTCTTTGTCGTATGTGGTGATGATCGCCGCATAGCTTCCGATTCCTTCCGGCGAATGTTCCTCCAAGATCGGATTGCCCAAACACATCAACTTCACTTTTCCGTCTTTTCCTACATAGGCATTTAACACGCGCATGTAGGAATCGTCGCCTGGAATGAACTCCTGAATGATTAAATTGTCTTTATAAGTGGAGCTGTAAATGGCGTCCAAAATTGCATTTTTCTCATTTTCATCATGGGCGACAAACACTTTTTTCTTGCCTGGGAACTTGCATGCCCAATAAGCGACGGAATTGGAAGCTTTGATGATGATTGGATAATCGAATGGGATTTCAAAGTCTTTATAGTTTTCATAGCTGATAATCGTTGTTTTCGGATATTTAAAACCGTATTTTTCGCACATTTTATAGAAGTTTTCTTTCAATAAAATTTGATCCATCAGCGATTCGTCAATATATGGCACAATGAAATGCTTTTGTAGTTCCGGCTTATTTTTAATGATCAGTTTCGCATAATCATCCCCGCAAGCAAGAAGCAACAGTTTAGTGTCTTTGTATTTTTCCGCTATCTTTTCCAATGCAGGCAAAAAGACTTCCTGCTTATTAAAATTGTCCACTTGTTCAAAAAGGATGATTTTGCTGTCTTGCGTCGCTGTCAAGTGGGAACGGCCCACTACAAGGGACTTTATTCCATATGCTTCATGGAAGGCACGGGCCATTCCATAGGCATTCATATCTGAACCACATAATACTGGCAAAAATGGTTGAGTCATTGTTCCTTCATCTCTCTTCATCTATTCTCTTTAATCATTGCCAACAATTTTCTTGACTAAAATGAAAGTAGCATGAAATGGTATCAAAATCAATCATTTGGGCAAAGTAATATACAACTGTTATCTATGTTGAAACAATATTTATTTTGCAATATTGAAATCAATTGTCCATATCCCAAACTATTTATTTTCAAAATAAAAATCAATCGTCCAATAAGGGGTTGTACCATCAAAAGCAACCCCGGTGAAGGCATGGGTAAAACGTCCATACAAGATATTTTCCCGATGTTCCAGGCTGTTCATCAAAGCTTCATGGGCATAAATCGTATTATAAGCGCCAGCCGCTATATTTTCTCCACCGCCTTGGACAAAATTCATGCCATCCAGAAGCATCCGCTCCAAAGCGCTCTTTCCGTCGCTGCCGATATGGGAGACGAAATGGTTCCGCACCATATCCAGGCTATGTTTTCTGGCGGTTTCCCGGTATTGCTGCGCACTGATAAGCGGGGGGATTCCTTCAGCGGCGCGGGCCTGATTCATCAATTCCACCATTAAATTTTCAAAGCCTTCCCGCCGGTCTTCCACCCGATTATCTCCGTAATACCCTTCTTTTTTCTTTTCGTATTCCCTTTCAACCCAAAGAATCGACCTTACCGTGTCGCGGTTGTATAAATCGAAAAAGAACGTGACATATTTCCCTTCGATGAAATACATCGAATAGCCTTCATCTTTCAACAGTTTATACCAAAGATTATTTTTTAAAATCGCTTCGATTCCTTTTCCATATTGCTTTAAAACCTGGTTTTTGTCACTTTTCCCAATCGTTATCCCGAATAATTCTTTGCCTTTGATTGTGCTGTAAAAGCCGACGACTTCGTTGTTTTCGTTGACCCCTTCCAATTCCAATTGCTCATTTCTTCCGATTTGATGCCAAACAAATTCGTATTCCGAGTTGTAGCTGGCCAATACTTTTCCGCTTGCCTGCTTTCTTTCCGGAATTTTGCCGGCCGCAAGGATTTTATCATAGTCCGCAACCAGGATGGTTCGATACAGGAAACTGGCAAATTGGCCGTTTGTCACATATTGTTCAGGCATGAAATACCCGTTGCTTCCGGTTGTAATGCCAAGCCCGTATAATGTATAAATATAGTCATATGCCCAATGCCCTTTTGGGACATCCTGGAATAACCGGATCCATCCCGAATATTGCAAATCGAATGTATTCACCAAAATTTTGGCCAACTGGGCCCGGTATAAAGGTTCTTCCCCTCTAAAGCGTCCTCCGTCTCCATCAAATATTCCCGCTTCATAAGCCCAAAGGATGGAATCATAATAAGGATCCGACGGCGCTGCATCCTTAAACGGATCCCCGCTATAATCCCTGATTCCATGCAAATGGTCATGGAACAATGTATGGAGGATTTTGGCCGCTTCCTTGCGTGAAATACTTTGATTGGGATGAAACTTGTCATCCGTTTTATAATCATAGACGTCCAATTGATTCAAATAGTTGATTGCTTCATAGTGGCTGTCGGCGGAACCGATATCCTGAAAATGCTTTTCCGCTTTCACATCATGTGGAATAAAAACAAATACACAAGCGAGGAATAACAGATGGAGAAACATGGAGCCTTTCATAACCAAATTTCGCATGGAGGTCACACTCCTTCAAGTGCCCTGTATGATTCTATTATAAGAGTAAATGTTTATGTTTTCTAAGAAAATTTTGACAACTTGTGCACGAAATGATGATAAACTTACCAAATGGCGTGAAATGAAAAAAGGAAAAATTGAGCCTTCTCAATTTCTCCTTTTTCTATAGGGAAGACAGCTTTGTCCCCGCTTTAAGCGTTGTCAAAATGATGCTTTTCATCCGGCGATTCTTTGCGGAACAGTTCTTCCAATAACTCGTCCCCTTCCGCTTTCACCCGTTTATTGAGTTCATCCACCGGAATCGAATCCACTGTCTGCATATCCTCATGCAAATCAAAAAGGCTGATATTGTCTGATGGCACCCGGTCCGGTTTTTCTTCATATGGAATATCAGCAAATTTCTTCTTTGAATCCGGCAATGAATCTTTTTTCATATGCAACACACTCCTTTATGGTAGTATGTGTTGACGGTACCGCTTTATTCATCAATGAAGATTCATGCCATCATATACTCCAATTTTTGCGCAAAAGTCACATTGTTCGGGTTCCATTTTCTGATAGGACATTGATAGACTTTGTAAGGCAATCCAAGAGTTCTGACGAATTCCACAAATTTTCCATCAAACCAAGGCGGACTCCATGCCCCTGAACGGCAAATATGGATGGCGGCGGTTTTGATCCCTTCATACAAATCATCAAATTTTAAATATTGTATGTTGAATGCTTTATTGATTTCTTTAAAAAATTCCGGCTTTTCCTTCGTAAAAGGACTGTAGATGATATACGCTTTACTGATGATTCCATTTTTCAAAAGTTTTCCAAGCCAGTTGGCACAATTGACTTCGAACTGCAATGAAGCAAGCCCGCCGTATCCCAGATCCGAATGGGCATCAAAAAGATACACTTCATCCACATTAAATTTTTCCGCGATTTTGTATGATAAAGCATGGGAATCCGATACATAAACGTTCACTTCTTGATCCCATCGGAAAAATTGTTTGATTTTATTCCAGAAAAAATCAACATCTTTCGAAAGGGCAAAAGATTTTTCAAAATCTTTTCCATAGGATTTGTATTGAAAATAACGCTTATACCATAAATCATTGATCGTTCTTTTATTTTCAACACTTGATGTTATTTCTTGATTTTCAGCGGATATGAAGTAGTCCCAGTCGATTGACAATAAACTTGCCACTGCAAACCCCTCCAAAAATCAAAAACTGTCGCTAATAAAATCGTAATACTCGATCAATGGAATATCAAACAATCTCCTTAATTTTTGAAAAAAAAGCCATATTTTTAGAGTCGGTGCTTTTATTTTGGTAGAATTATAAATATAGAAGATTTTAGGAGGGATATGGCTTATGTATGATGTAGCAATTATCGGCGCAGGACCAGCCGGAGGAAGCGCTGCGATTTTTACGGCAAAAGCAGGAAAGAAAACGGTGATTTTGGACAGCGACCAAGGCGTAACAAAACGTGCAATGCTTTACAATCACTACGGCGTGAAAGAAATTACTGGACCGGAATTGGTGAAAACAGGAATTGAACAAGCTAAACATTACGGTGCTGAACTGATTGAAGCAAAAGTGACAGGCATTTCAAAAACTGAAAACGGATTTAAACTCCAATATGAAAATGGCGAAGTGGAAGCAAAACATGTCATCCTTGCCACAGGTTTTTTAACTGATCTGGCGGAAAGCATCGGACTTAATACGAAACCAGGGACTGAGCCAAGAGTAAAAACTATTTTTGATGTGGACGCAAATGGCAAAACAAATGTGGAAGGCATCTGGGCTGCTGGTACATGCGCAGGTGTGAGCGTCCATACCATCATTACAGCGGGTGACGGTGCGAAGGTTGCCATCAATGTCATCAGTGAACTGAACGGCGAACGTTACGTGGATCACGATGTGTTGAAATAATTTGATAAAATCTTGATAAGCCGAGGCGGAAAGAAGATTTCTGCCCCGGCTTTTTTCATTCCTTCAATTTCGCTTTTTGGAAACCCCGTTTTGCAATTTTTTTCATGAATCAGCATATTATCGATTTATAAACATAAACGGATGATTCTTCCACAATATTGCAAAATTTTTGTATGCGCTTTCATGATATAATATTTCCAACAAAAGGAGTGATTGGCATGATCGCGAATTATAAAAACATTTTAGTCGCTATGGATGGTTCAAAAGAGTCTGAGGCGGCTCTTCATGAAGGAATTAGGATTGCGAAAGAAAATCAGGCTTCTTTAAAATTGGTGACGATTATTGATACAACCCGTGTAGCAAGGGCAAAAAAATATAAAGAAATTTTGACGCGAAATCTTGAAGAAATAAATAAACGGATGGACCAATACCGCAAAGAGGCAACATCCCAAAACATAGAAGATGTTGAAGTGATCATTGAAAAAGGTTCCCCTAAAAAACTGATTCCAATCGATGTCGCCGAAAGAGTGAATGCGGATTTAATCATCTGCGGTGCAACGGGATTGACTCCTGCTGAACAAATCTTTTTGGGATCTGTCACACAGCATATCGTCACTTCCGCAAAATGTGATGTGCTTGTCGTACGAAATGTGGAATAAGGGTTTCAAGCAAGGAAAGTTTCCTTGCTTGAAACCCTTAATTTTTATTCTCCCGGCTTTTCGATGATCCCATCCGGATATTTGGCAAATCTGCCCGCATCTCTATGATTCACGGGATCCGGTCTATCCCATTTCCAACCGCCAAATTTTGTTTTATTATATTCGGCAAAAGTCGCATAAATTTCTTCCTTTTTATTCATCACAAAAGGACCGAATTGAGCAACGGGCTCATTGATCGGCTCACCTTCCAATACAAGGATGGAACTGTATTGATCTCCGTTTTGGATAACAATCTCTTCGTCCCCTGCCAGTTTGCAGCGATAATTCGCTTGTATCGCCGCACCATCAATTTGTATTGTTCCCCCTTCATAATAATACAAATTCCTATTGATGGTACCCGATACTTTCGGAAGAGTCATGATGGCTCCCGGCTCCATATGTATCAAATAAATCCCCACATGATGGTTATTATTTTTCGCCCAAGAAGCCATGTTCGGTTCCAAAGCCGTGATTCCATACATTTCCCCGGCAATCACTTTCACTGTTGTTTTGTTTCCATCGAAATCATTTTCAATAACCGGGATATCTTCTCTCCAAAACATTCGGTATTCCGGTTCCGCTTTTTTTCCTTTTTGATCCAAGTTTAACCAAATTTGAAACAATTCAAGTGGATTTGTCTGTTCCTTATTGACAAGCGGAAACATTTCAGAATGCTGGCATCCTTTCCCCGCAGTCAACCATTGGACATCGCCGCTTGCATATCGGCAAACAGACCCCCTGGAATCGAAGTGATCAACTACCCCTTGCAGAACGATTGTGACTGTTTCATACCCTTTGTGAGGATGAACGGGAAATCCGGGAATCGCCTTTCCATGGTACATACGAAAGCCATCCTTTAATTTAAAATCTTCCCCCAGGTCCCGTCCTTCCAGCAGTTCCGCGTCTACTCCCTGCTCTTCGTTGCCCGGCGGATACATGTCTTTGTGATATGCAGTCAAAATAAAAGGGCTTTCTGTAGTCCATTGCGTTCCCAATTTTTGCAACCCGATAATTTTTCTGTTTTGCATGAATGTCACCTCACACCTCGTCTGTTCTAATTCCATACTAGCAAATTTTGACTTTGATAAAAAATTAAAAATCGTACAAAATAATGAAATGAGGATGGGACATAACTAATAAAGTGAACGAGCTGCAAAAAGAATTTTTGTAAAAAATTGATTGGAGTGACGGGGCGAGTGCTCCTGTCGCGCACGCTTAGTCGCAAAGCAAAAGCTTTCCTGCGACGAGCCCTCTCGAGACCCCGCAGGAGCGAAGGATTGAGCTCCGAGGAGGCTCGAGCCCAATGTCAGAAACTTATACAACCAATAATTTACAGTTAGTAGGCAACCATC
>JGI25330J36431_1000024_pt1 | contig 74328 bp, 78 predicted proteins | sample HigsolmetaAR205D_FD_36431 | JGI IMG/M metagenome (IMG submission 36431) | reverse complement strand
GGAAAGCGTCCCCGGAACGGAAATCAATTTTCTTCAATTATCAAAAAAACACCATTTTCTCCCGGGAGAAAATGGTGTTTTTTATCTTTTGTCCCAGCCTCATTGACTGTACGGTTGTCCTTGATTGGCGGAAATTTTCGGGGAAGAGAGGAAAAACCATCAGGGCCTGGCGGATCTTCCAATCTGCCAGAGGTTACTGCGCCAATGCCTTTTCATCATTGGTCAATAACTTCAGATGTTTCATATCCAAAACAAACTCCCCCGATTTCAATATATCAAGCCCAATCAATCCCTGGATATTGAACGCTTTTAATATTCCAAAATCAAGGGAAACTTGCCGGAATGTTTTTCCCCCAATTTTTACATAATCGATTCTTTTTGAAAAACTAAATTCCGATCCGCCAATGCCATAATGGCGGATGAGCTGATCGCCACTTTCATAACCGATTCCCAACTCATATACAGCATCGATATCAATGAAGGAATGGGAGGCGCCGGAATCGATGGCAACACGGTTCAATACTTTTCTTTTCCCTTTATAGCCAATTTCGATGGTTGTAAGCAGTAAACCGTCCTCAAAAATCAGCTGCATATCGAGCCTCCATTCACCATTTTATTTGTGGATTGTCCCATTATTCAAATTGATGAGATTTGTACTTGTTTCTGCCGCGTAATACAAATCCGATCGAAACAACAATGAAAATCAATAATATTTGGAACAGCAAAATGGGCAATGGATTCGTCAAGTAGGGCTTTACATAAGCGTCTTTGATGATCATTTTTGATGCGGTCCAGGCCAGGACGGCGGCACCCAAATAGATGAACAGCGGGAATCGATCGATGATGCGTATCACAATGGTGCTTCCCCAAACGATGATGGGAATGGAAATAAAGAGCCCGATAATGACCAACAACATATTTCCGTAGGCCGCACCTGCCACCGCAATGATATTGTCAATGCCCATCAAAAAGTCGGCCAGCATGATTGTCCAAACCGCTCCCAAAAAAGATTTCGCGGATGGACGCAGTTCGTTGTTCTCCTCTGTTACCAGCAATTTCAACGCGATATATACGAGCACCACACCGCCAACAAACAACAAGCCGTCAATTTCCAGCAATTTTACTGCAAGCAATGTAAAGATGATACGCATGATAATTGCGGCAAGCGTCCCAACGACAATCACTTTTTTTTGCTGCCTCGAAGGCAAATTTTTTGCAACCATTCCGATTAATAATGCATTATCGCCGGCAAGTACAAGGTCGATAAAAATGATGGAAAAAAGCGCAGTGATGAATTCCAAAGACATTGTTTCCATTCATGCTCCCCAATCTATCTGTTTTTTTGGAAAGTATATGAATGATTCTCCTTGTTAAGAAGTAAATGGCGTGGTTGCTATTTTTATTGACATGATTTAGCGGTTTTCATATAATTTACAAAGAATATGTCAATTAAGATCTGATGGTGTCAACACGATGATGGAGAGAGTACGTTTTGCCAAGTGTATAGAGAGGGATTCCAGAGGCTGAAAGAATCTCCACGATGGCAATTTCGGAAAGCTACTCCAGAGTGCAGCTAATCCCTGCCGTTCACTTACGTTACAGTGGCTTGAGTGACAGTTTCCGATTATGAAGGACGTTATTGCGTTTCGTAATGGTTGAAACGGAAACTGTAACGAGGGTGGTACCGCGAATAGTACGTCTTCGTCCCTTACTGGGATGAAGACTTTTTTCATTTTGTCAAACAAAAAATTAATAGGAGGTTAAGCAAAAATGAAAGCAGCAGAAATTCGTCGCAAATTTTTAGATTTCTTTGTAGAAAAAGGCCATTCAGTTGAACCGTCAGCTTCGTTGATTCCAATCAACGACCCATCCCTTTTATGGATCAACTCAGGGGTGGCGACATTAAAGAAATATTTTGATGGCCGTGAAATTCCGGATAATCCAAGAATCACAAATGCACAAAAATCCATCCGGACAAACGATATCGAGAACGTGGGTAAAACAGCCCGCCACCATACATTCTTTGAAATGTTGGGGAACTTCTCCATCGGCGATTACTTCAAAAGAGAAGCAATCCACTTCGCTTGGGAATTTTTGACAGATCCAAAATGGATGGGATTCGATCCGGAATTGCTCTCAGTCACAATCCATCCGGAAGATGAAGAAGCTTATCAAATTTGGAGAAACGAAATCGGCTTGCCGGAAGAACGCATTATCCGCATCGAAGGAAACTTCTGGGATATCGGGGAAGGTCCATCCGGTCCAAACTCGGAAATTTTCTATGACCGCGGTCCGGAATACGGCAACGACCCGAATGATCCAGAGCTGTTCCCAGGCGGGGAGAATGAACGTTACTTGGAAATTTGGAACCTGGTGTTCTCCCAATTCAACCATAATCCTGATGGAACATATACTCCACTTCCAAAGAAAAACATCGATACAGGTATGGGTCTTGAGCGGATGGCTTCCGTTGTGCAAAATGTTCCGACAAACTTTGATACGGACCTGTTCATGCCGATTATTGAAAAAATCGAAGAATTTGCAAACCGCCGATACAAACGGCCTTGCGAAATCGAGTTGAAAGAAATCTTTAATAATAAAGAAGATATCAATACACCATTCAAAGTGATTGCAGACCATATCCGTACAGTGGCATTCGCCATTGGTGACGGCGCGCTTCCATCCAACGAAGGACGGGGCTATGTCATCCGCCGCTTGTTACGCCGTGCTGTCCGCTATGCAAAACAAATCGGCATTGAAAAACCGTTCATGTTTGAGCTTGTTCCAACAGTCGGGGAAATCATGAAAGACTTCTATCCGGAAGTGAGCGAAAAATGCGAATTTATCCAACGGGTAGTAAAAAATGAAGAAATTCGCTTCTTGGAAACGTTGGATGCAGGTCTTGAAATCTTGAATGAAGTGGTTGAACGGGAGAAAAAATTGGGGCTCACTGAAATTCCGGGCGAAGATGTATTCCGTTTATATGATACGTACGGTTTCCCAATCGAATTAACGGAAGAATATGCGGAAGAACATGGAATGACTGTGGATCATGAGGGCTTCGAAAGAGAGATGGAAAAACAACGGGAACGTGCAAGAAACGCGCGTGCTGACGTTGACTCCATGCAAGTTCAAAATGAAGTGCTGACGAACTTGAAACAACCTTCCGTCTTCGTTGGATATGAAGTGGCGGAATGTGACACAACCGTTGTTGCCATGGTGGCAAATGGACAGGAAGTGGACATGGCTTCCGAAGGGGAAGAAGTGTTGGTGATCTTGGCTGAAACGCCATTCTATGCAGAAATGGGTGGTCAAATTGCCGATACGGGAATCCTTGAAGGCGATACATTCAAAGCGGTGGTCAAAGACGTTCAACTTGCGCCAAACGGGCAACATCTTCATACAGTGATTGTGGAATCCGGTGAAATGCACTTGAACGACCAATTAAAAGCGACAGTCAATAAAGAAGAACGTAAACTGATCGTGAAAAACCATACAGCCACTCACCTGTTGCACCGTGCATTGAAAGATGTGTTGGGCGAACATGTAAACCAAGCGGGATCCTATGTGGGACCAGACCGTTTGCGTTTCGACTTTACTCACTTTGGCCAAGCTTCAAAAGAAGAACTTGAACAAATTGAGCGCATCGTGAACGAAAAAATTTGGGATGATATTGAAGTGGCCATTGAAGAAATGCCGATTGAAGAAGCGAAAGCGATGGGTGCGATGGCGCTGTTCGGGGAAAAATACGGCGATATTGTGCGGGTTGTCCAAGTCAGCGATTATTCCATCGAACTTTGCGGTGGTTTGCATGTAAACCGCACATCTGAAATAGGATATTTTAAAATCGTTTCTGAAGGTGGAATTGGTGCCGGTGTCAGACGTATTGAAGCTGTGACGGGCAAAGGCGCATATCTTGCAGTGAAAGAGGAAGAAAGAATCTTGCAAGAGGCGGCAGCACAATTCAAAGCGAATCCAAAAGATTTGGTGATGAGAATACAAGGTCTCCAAGGAGAATATAAAGAATTGCAACGTGAAAATGAATCGTTGTCGCAAAAATTGGCAAACCTTGAAGCGGCAAGTGTTCTTGACGCAGCGCAAAAAATCGGCGATATCACGGTATTATCCACACGGGTGGAAGCAAAAGATAATAATCAACTCCGTCAAATGATGGACGACTTGAAAGCGAAACTGGATAAAGCGGTCATCGTGCTTGGTGCCGTAAGTGACGGAAAAGTGATGCTTTGTGCAGGGGTGACAAAAGATATCGCAGGCAAAGAATATCATGCCGGCAACATTGTAAAATCCGTCGCCGAGAAATGCGGAGGAAAAGGCGGAGGCCGTCCTGATATGGCCATGGCGGGTGCTAAAGAGGCATCCAAACTTGAAGAAGCTCTTCAATCTGTTTATGATTTCGTTAAATCTCTGTAAACTGGGGAACAAATCTATTTCGCTGACCCGTTGAATCAGTTATAATAGAGAAAATGGAGCAAGAATTTCCAACTCCTGATTTCTGAAAGCGAGGTGCTGGTCTTGAATTCGTTCGATCAAACGATGAAATTTAGTTTTCCAGAAGAATCGATGGAAGAAGAAGTCAAGCAAGTAATGTTGAAAGTGTACTCTGCACTGGAAGAGAAAGGATATAATCCAACGAATCAGATTGTGGGGTACCTGTTATCTGGTGATCCGGCATATATTCCTCGCCATCAAGATGCACGAAATTTGATCCGCAAACTTGAACGCGATGAAATTTTAGAAGAGCTTGTGAAATTCTATATCAGACACCATAAAGAGGAATAATCGATGAGAGTAATGGGATTAGATGTCGGTACAAAAACGGTTGGCATTGCAATCAGCGATCCATTGGGGCTGACTGCTCAAGGGATCGAGACGATTCACATAGATGAAGAGGCTGGAGAGTTTGGCATTGAACGAATCAAAGAGCTGGTAAAAGCGTATGGGGTCACCGAATTTGTGGTGGGGTATCCGAAAAACATGAACAATACCGTTGGGCCCCGTGGTGAAGCGTCCGAACGATATAAAAAGCTTTTGGAAGAAACGTTCAAATTGCCGGTCATTCTCTGGGATGAACGGTTGACGACGATGGCCGCCGAACGGATGCTGATTGAAGCGGATGTCAGTAGAAAGAAAAGAAAGAAAGTGATTGATAAAATGGCGGCAGTCATGATACTGCAGGGCTATTTGGACAGCAAATCGTTTCATAAATAACCCGAATTGGGTGAATAATAAAGTTGAAATTGGTTTATATGCCCCTCTAGACATTTTGTCGAGGATGATATAAATTGTTGCTTATCTTATAGGAAGAGGTGACCAATATGGCACATGATCATGAGTTTGATGAAAATGTAATTACCGTTGTCGATGAAGAAGGAAATGAACATTTGTGTGAAGTCATTCACACATTTGATTCAGAGAAGTTTGGAAAGTCCTATGTTCTGTATTCCCTAGTCGGCGCCGAAGAAGATGAAGATGGTCAAATCGAAATTTTCGCTTCCGCCTTCATCCCTGCAGAGGATGGAAAAGACGGGGAATTGCTTCCGATTGAAACGGATGAAGAATGGGATTTGATTGAAGAAGTATTAAATTCTTTGGAAGAAGAATTTGATATAGAGGACGAAGAATAAAAGGATAAAGTAGGCATTCCGGTGCCTACTTTTTTCTTGCTCAAGATGCCGATGCCTTGTGAAAATGTGTGGTTATTTTTGATTTTGCGGCCCACACTATGAAATAATCATAATTTCGGGAGGAAAATATGGATCAACAACTTTTCAAATTGGAAACGGAAAATGGAATCAAGACATGTAAAGTGCTTTTCACCTTTGACACGGACGATCATTCCTATTGCATTTATTCCATTGTTGATGAAGAGGGAAATGAAAGTGATGAAATTTCCGCTGTCCGCTACGAACTGGATGAAAATTTGGAAATGACCAATTTCCAGGAACTCGAAACTGAAGAAGAATGGGATATGGTGGAAGAAGTCTATAACACATTAATTGACACCTTTTCAGAAGATAAAACCTTTACAGCCGTTGATGAAGAGGGAAATGAAGTCGAATGCAAAATCGTTCATCAATTTGCAATTGAAGATTTCGGGAAATCATATGTGATTTATTCAATCGAAAATGAAGACGAAAACAGCGGTCTTTACGCCGCCAGCTATGTATCATCGGAAGACGGTGCAATCCAGGAAATCTTCCCGATTGAATCAGAAGAGGAATGGAAAAAAGTTGAGCAAACCTTTGAGCTTTTAAATCAATCGAATCGATAAATCACTATTGGGAAATTTTCCTGCGGCGGCAAATCGAAGGGCCGCAGGAAAACAAGGTCTGCCATAGAATAGGACCTGTTACTTATAACCCATACATAACGGGACAAAAATGAAGTTCAAAAAGAACTTTTTTCATACAAAAACGTAAAAATACATAAAAGGGGAACGGGAAACCGTGTTTGAATATTGTTAATTTTTACGGATTTTTATATCATATGTTATGAAATGTTAGGGGGGACATATGTGGACCAGGAGATGATGGAAAAAATAAAGCAACGAAAGCAGGAAGGAAAAGTGGTCCGCCGAATTGTTGCAAGGGTCACGGTAATTGTCATCGCATGTATCTTATTCATTGGCATTTTCGGAACATTATATGTAAAAAGCGCTTTGAAGCCGGTTGATCCGGAATCAGAAGAGCAAATTCAAGTGGAAATCCCTATGGGGTCAGGAATATCCACCATTTCGAAGATTTTAGAAAACAGCGGAATTATTAAAGACGCAACGATTTTTAAATATTATGCAAAATTTAAAAACCAATCCAATTTCCAGGCGGGAAATTATACGATGACGCCAAGCATGACGCTGGATGAAATCCTTGAAAGCTTGAAAACGGGCAAAGTGTATCGGGAGCCTGTCATGACCATTACGGTTCCAGAAGGAATGACGTTGGAACAAATAGGAAAAATTGTGGAAAAACGTACGAAATATACAAAAGAGCAATTCATGGAGCGGGTCAACAGCAAAGAATTCATTGAAAATGTCATGTCCACCTATCCGGAACTCTTTACGGATGAAATTTTAAATGGCAACATCCGGTATCCGTTGGAAGGATATTTATTCCCGGCAACCTATTCTTTTTATGACGAAGATGTTTCATTGGACGACATCATTCTGCCGATGATTGACAAAACCAACAGTGTGATCGGTGAATATAAATCCTTGCTTGCGGAAAAAGAAATGACGGTGCATGAACTGTTGACGTTCGCCTCTTTATTGGAAGAGGAAGCAACGGAAAAAACGGATCGCGAAACGATTGCGAGCGTCTTTTATAACCGTTTGGAAATCGGCATGCCTCTTCAAACGGACCCTAGTGTATTATATGCATTGGGGGGACATAAAGAACGGGTATTGTACGAAGATTTGAAAGTGCAAAATCCATACAATACGTATGTGAATCCGGGGTTGCCTCCGGGACCGATCGCCAATGCGGGTGTCGTTTCCATTGAAGCGGCTTTGAATCCGACAGATACAGAATATCTTTATTTCTTGGCGGATAAAGAAGGAAACAATCACTTTGCCAAATCGTTTGAAGAACACTTGCAAAATAAAAACCAATATATAAATAATGAATAGCCTCCATCCATAAAATAGCAGGTTCAATCTTTACCGGATTGAACTGCTATTTTTATGGTGTATTGAATTAAACGGTTTTCAGTCAAAGGTCGGAAATCGGATTTTTTTGAAGGAAAATCGGTTAAGAATGTTCGCTTTCCGGTCATTTTCATGTTATGATTAAATTTGATTTTTCCATAATGGTCATCGATATAAGCCAACTTGTTTGGTTTTTCTTTTTTTATATACAATCGAAGGAGCGAAAACATGGAGTTTTCAGAGGAATTTATAAAGTCCTTCATTCATCCGAGGAATGACTTGTTACTAAAAATGGAACAATATGCACAAACTCACCATGTTCCCATCATGCAGCTTCCAGCCATTGAAGTGTTGACACAAATATTGCGGATTCAACGGCCAAAAACGCTGCTTGAAATCGGTACGGCCATCGGGTATTCGGCCATTCGGATAGCGGAAGCTTTACCGGATTGCCAGATCGTGACGATCGAGAGGGATGAAGAACGGATCCGGCTCGCTAAAGAATTTATCAAAGAGTCGGATGCAGGAAGTCGCATTACGGTGATTGAAGGAGATGCGTTAGAAGTGGATGTAACGGAATTTCCATCTGCTTTTGATGCTGTTTTTATAGATGCGGCAAAAGGCCAAAATATGCGCTTTTTTGAAAAATATTCTCCCCTGGTTCCTTCCGGTGGGGTCATTTATATCGACAATATCTTTATGCATGGGTTATCGGACATTCCGATCGAAGAAGTGCCAAGAGGAAAACGCTCGATGATTCGGAAATTAAAAGAATTCACTGAGTGGATCAAAAACCATCCCGGCTACCACACGACTTTTGTTCCGGTTGGGGATGGTTTGCTAATTTGTTTAAAGAGGTGAACGTATTTGAAAAAACCAGAATTGCTTGTGACGCCGAAGTCACTGCCACATATAAAGGAATTGATTGATGCGGGTGCCGATGCATTTGTCATCGGAGAACAAAAATTCGGCTTGCGTCTTGCGGGTGAATTTTCCGTTGATGAAGTGAGAGAAGCGACGGAAATGATTCATCAGGCGGGCAAGAAAGTGTATGTCGCTTGCAACGCTTTATTCCACAACGACCGCATTGAAGCGTTGGATGAATATTTGCAAGAGATGAAGAAAATCGGTCCGGATGCCATTTTGTTTGGAGATCCCGCAGTTGTTGTGTCTGTCCGGGAATTTGGCATCGACATTCCATTGCATTGGAATCCTGAAACGACGGCAACAAACTGGTTCCAAGTGAATTATTGGGGAGACAGAGGAGCGAAACGTGCAGTGTTGGCCCGCGAACTCTCATTGGATGAAATCTTGGAAATCAAAGAAAACTCAAAATACGAAATTGAAGTGCAAGTGCACGGGATGACCTGCATTTTCCAATCCAAACGGAAATTGTTGGGCAATTACTTCCTGTATCGCGGCGAAGTGATGGAAGTGGAAAACCGCAAAGAAAATAAAAATATGTTCCTGCATGACAAAGAGCGGAACAATCGTTACCCTATTTATGAAGATATGAATGGCACACATATTTTCTCGCCAAACGACATTTGTTTGATTGATGAATTGACGGAGTTTTTTGAAGCGGGTATCGATGCATTGAAGATTGATGGAATTTTGCAAACGGAAGAATACATTACAACGGTGACGAAGCTTTACCGCCAGGCCATCGATGCGTATTTCGATGAAGGGGAAGACGCGTACGATGAAATCAAAGATGGATTGTATGAACAAATCAAAGCCATTCAACCGCCATTGCGTCCATTGGATACTGGATTTATTTATAAAGAAACCGTGTATTAAGAAAGGAGGGGTATGATGGCTTTACAAATGATCCAAAACGAAAACATCCGAGAAACGATTGAAGGAAAACGCGTCATTACAAAAAAACCGGAATTGCTTGCTCCTGCGGGAAGCCTGGAAAAATTGAAAGTGGCTGTCCATTACGGGGCAGATGCGGTATTTATCGGCGGCCAGGAATTCGGCTTGCGTTCCAACGCGGATAACTTTACGATTGAAGAGATGCGCGAAGGTGTGGAATTCGCGAAAAAATATGGGGCGGTCATTTATGTGACGACGAATATTTACGCCCATAACGAAAATATGGCGGGACTCGAAGAATATTTGCGCGCGATCGCTGATGTCGGCGTCAAAGGCATCATCGTTGCAGACCCGCTGATTATCGAGACTTGTAAAAAAGTGGCTCCGGAATTGGAAATCCATCTTTCCACACAGCAATCATTGACGAACTGGAAAGCGGTAAAATTCTGGAAATCTGAAGGGTTGGACCGGGTGGTTTTAGCCCGTGAGGTAGGTGCGGAAGAAATCCGCCTTATCAAAGAAAAAGTGGATATTGAGATTGAAACGTTTATTCATGGAGCCATGTGTATCGCCTATTCAGGCCGATGTGTATTATCTAACCATATGACGGCACGGGACTCCAACCGGGGCGGCTGCTGTCAAAGTTGCCGTTGGGATTACGACTTGTATGAAAACGTGGATGGCAAACAAGTGCCTTTATTCAATGAAGGCGATGCTCCATTTGCGATGAGCCCGAAAGATTTGAAACTGATCGAATCCATCCCGCATATGATTGAATTGGGAATCGATTCATTAAAAGTGGAAGGGCGCATGAAATCCATCCACTACGTTGCAACCGTTATTTCAGTTTATCGCAAAGTGATCGACAGCTATTGCGCCGATCCTGACAATTTCAAAATCAAGCGGGAATGGCTGGAAGAATTGGATCGTTGTGCGAACCGCGCAACAGCTTCCGCTTTCTTTGAAGGCGAACCAAGCTACAAACAGCAAATGTTCGGTTTCCATGCGAAAAAACCGGATTGGGATTTCGCAGGATTTGTGCTTGATTATGATGAAAATACACAAATGGTCACATTGCAGCAACGCAACTACTTCAAGACGGGCGACACGGTTGAATTTTTCGGACCGGAAATTGACACTTTCACAATGACGGTCGGCCAAATGTGGAATGAAGACGGCGAGCCGATCGAGGTGGCAAACCATCCGTTGCAAATCGTGAAATTCAAAGTGGATCAGCCATTACATCGTTATAATATGATGAGAAGAAGAAATAAAAAATAGCGAATTGACTTGAAACTAAATGCAATGTGTACTATGATGAATATTGTATTATTTGCATGATTTTAACAATTCGAAACAATTTTATATATTGCGATATAAAATTCGGTTATTAGAGGGCATCCGTTGGTTCTTCATGGTTCCAACACAACATATGCTTTTCTAATAACCGGGTTTTATCATATATAAGAAAAATTTTGCAATAAGCGAAAATGATTGCATTACAAAAGTGATGTTGCTTAAGGAGTGAGTGAGTTGTCAAACGAAAAACAATACCCAATGACATTAGCGGGTAAAGAAAAGCTTGAAAAAGAATTGGAATATTTGAAAACAGAAAAACGTAAAGAAGTGGTGGAACGCATCAAAGTGGCTCGCGGTTTTGGCGATTTGTCAGAGAACTCCGAGTATGATTCCGCCAAAGAGGAACAAGCTTTTGTGGAAGGCCGTATCTCTGCGATCGAAAATATGTTGCGCAACGCTGTCATTATTGAAGAAAATGAAAATGAGGCTGATATCGTCACTTTAGGTAAAGCGGTTACATTTGTTGAATTGCCTGATGGAGAAGAAGAAGAATATTTCATCGTCGGTTCTGCCGAAGCGGATCCGTTTGAAGGTAAAATCTCCAACGATTCTCCAATCGCAAAAGCCCTTCTTGGCCATAAAGTGGGAGATGTAGTGAAATTCACAACTCCTGGTGGAGAAATGGAAGTAAAAATCGTAAAAATCCGTTCTTCCAACGAGTAACTATATAACCAGTCATCAATATGGTCGACAAATTTTGGTTCAAGAAATTTGTCGACTTTTTCATTTGTAATATTTTTTTAACAACTATATTAAAAATTTATTGGAAGTCGTCGTTTTTCTCATTTTATTGGTAAGATGGAAAGTAGTAGTAAGGAGGAATTGCATGGAAATGGAAGACCAAGAAATGAAAAGCCGTAGAATGAAACGACATTCTGACAATAAACGAAAAATGAACCGAATCCTGAATGTGCTGATTGCCATCGTCTTTGCTTTGATTGTGATCAATGTTTATTTTATCGTAAAAGATGATGGGGATCATGAAGTGGCTGAAGATACAAAGTCGGTCCAAGAAAAAAATGACCATGGAGAACACAAGGAAAATCCATCGGAGGAAAAGGATACAAATGATTTTATAGATGACAATGAACAAAATAACCATGAAGAGGGCGATGTTGAATCCGGAGCGGATGAAGATGAAATCATCGTTTCCGCTTCGACGGATGCAAATGTGGAAAAAGTCATCGTCAATAATAACTGGAAAGTGACGCCGACAAGACAAACAGGTGAACACGTTTCCGCATTTGAAGAAGGACATGTCGACTATGAGGAAAAATTGATCACCATCCGCAATGCCGTTGAGTTGCCGGAAGATGATATCATTTATTGGTCCGTACGAAATGACGGAACGGGGAAAGGGGCCGTTGCCGTTGTTTCATCGAAAGATTTGACCGAAAAATTCCGGGTTCATATCAAATGGATCGATAATTCCGGCTGGATTCCAATCAAAGTGGAAGTGCTGAAACAAATTCCAAAGAATTGACCTTTTCCATCTTTTCCGGTAATTTGGAATAGATGTTATTCAGAGGAGGAAAATGAATGAAAATAGCAGTCATCGGAGCAATGGAGGAAGAAGTGGAACTGTTGAGGGAAGCGCTGGAAAATAAACAGGTGACGACCATTGCCAACTGCGAATATACGACGGGTACATATAAAGGCAAAGATGTCGTGCTGTTAAAAAGCGGAATCGGAAAAGTGAATGCGGCGATGTCCACAACGATTTTGCTGCATCAATTTCAACCGGATGCGGTGATCAACACCGGTTCTGCTGGAGGATATGATCCGGAGCTGGAAGTGGGTTCCGTCGTCATTTCGGATGAAGTGCGCCACCATGATGTGGATTGCACCGTTTTTGGATACGAAATGGGGCAAGTGCCAAGAATGCCTGCCGCTTTTAAAGCCGATGAACAATTAATGAAATTGGCGGTCGAAGCGGTGGAAGAAATCGGAGATCATAAATACGGTGTAGGATTGATTTGTTCCGGCGATTCCTTTATGAGCGATCCGGAGCGGGTGGAAGCGGTGCGGAACCATTTCCCGCAAATGAAAGCGTGCGAAATGGAAGCGGCTGCCGTGGCGCAAGTATGCCACCATTTCGGAACGCCTTTCGTTGTGATTCGCGCATTATCGGATATAGCAGGAAAGGAATCCAATATCAGTTTCGATGAATTTCTGCCTTTGGCGGCGAAACATTCAACGGAGATCGTATTAAAAACCATCGAGAAATTATAAGGTCTCGAGAAGGTCTTGACGGTATCATTTTGGAAAAAGTAATATATAGGTAAGCGGTTATATTGATGAGGAGGTTAAATTATGGAATTAACATTGATGTTAGTTTCTGTTACGATTACTGCACTTGTAGGGCTTATCGCTTATTACGGTGCAAACAGCGATTTGGCTAAATTTAAAAAATAATGATTCAACGGCTCGTTTAAATGTTTATTTAAATGAGCTTTTTCTTTTGAAAAAAAGAACTGAGCGGCCCTGCCGAAGAGCCGGCTCAGTCTTTTAATTTTTTCTCCCGTTCCCTCTCTCTTTCATTTTGATTATGTTTAAATTGCTGGTACAATTTCACAAGAGCTCTCTTTTCGATGCGGGATACATAGCTCCTGGAAATATTTAATTTTTTGGCGATTTCTTTTTGCGTCAACGGTTCTTCATTGTTCAGGCCGTAACGGTAAATGATAATCTCCAATTCTCTTGGATCCAATGTGTTCAGATAAGAATACAATTGTTCGAAGCTTTCTTTTTGTTCGATTTTCTCTATGGCCGGCTTTTCATCCAGCTGCAATATATCCCGGATTTGCAAAGATTGTCCTTCTTTGTCGACACCGATCGGTTCAAACAAAGACACGTCCTTTTGCACCTTTTTTTGGGCTCTCAAATGCATGAGTATTTCGTTTTCGATGCAACGTGCCGCATAAGTGGCAAGGCGGGTCTTTTTATCCGGGGTGTAACTGCTGACCGCTTTCATTAATCCGATGGTTCCAATGGAAATATAATCGTCCAATTGTTCGTGGGGTGGGTGGAATTTCTTTACAACGTGGGCAACGAGCCTCATATTGCGTTCGATCAGATCCAGTCTTGCTTGTTCATCGCCTGCCAGAAACCGTTCAATCGCTTCGGCTTCTTCTTCTGATGTGAATGGTTTGTGGAATGCCTGGCCTTTGAGGTATCCGAGGAATGCGGGGATGTCTAGCCACAGCTGAATCAGTGATGCAAATATACCGCCCAAGGAGCACATCCTTTCCGCTTTTTTCGACATTATATGAAATAGTTTATGCAAAAATGCGCAATTAGGCTCATTTTGTAGAAAAAAGGGAAATGGGATGGGGTATTGATAGAAATGCTGATTATTTGATAGTTTAGAAAATGTTTCAAATGTTGTACTATTATTTGGGGATGGCGGCCGGCGATGGAATGCATCCGCTACATAGGTTTCAAATCGAAGGTTATGCTATAATGGAATATAAAAAATTTTGTGAAGGGGAAGGAAAGGGATTTGTACAAGTTATTTTTGCCAAACGAATTTGTAACATCCGTGTTTGAAATTACGCCCGAGAAATTGAAACGGTTGGGAATTCGCGGCTTGATTACCGATTTAGATAATACATTAATCGAATGGAATCGAAAGGACGCAACGGAGGAAGTTGCGAAGTGGATGCGGATGATGCAGGAAGCGGGCATACAGATTGTCATCGCTTCCAACAACAGCGAAGCAAGGGTAAAACGGTTTGCGGAGCCGTTAAATCTCCCTTACGTTTACCGTGCGAAAAAACCGCTTGGACAGGCTTACAAAGCGGCGCTAAAAAAATTGCAATTAAATAAAAAAGAGGTTGCCATGATTGGCGATCAATTGCTCACGGATATTTTGGGGGCAAAGCGGCTAAATCTCTATACGTTTTTAGTCCGTCCAGTTGCGGAGTCGGACGGCTTTGTTACGCGCTTTAACCGATTTTTTGAACGGCGCTTGTTTAATGTATTAAGACGAAAAGGAATAACGATGTGGGAGGAAAGATAATGACGGAAATGCCAACTTGCATTGGCTGCGGTGTAAGAATACAGACGGAAAATCCGGAAGAACCGGGCTATGCACCGCCAAAAACATTGGAAAAGGAACAAATCATTTGCCAAAGATGTTTCCGGTTGAAGCATTACAACGAGATTCAGCCGGTCCGGTTGACGGATGATGATTTCTTGAGAATTTTGAACGGCTTAAGTGAACACGACGGCCTCATCGTGAAAATTGTCGATATCTTTGACTTCAACGGCAGTTTCATACCGGGTATACATCGTTTTGTGGGCAACAATCCGGTTCTGCTCGTCGCAAATAAATCCGATTTGTTGCCGAAGTCCGTCAAACGGGAAAAAGTGATCCGTTGGCTGAAACGGGCCTGCCGCGATTTCGGTCTATTCCCGGTTGATGTGAAGCTGGTGAGCGCCCATAAAGGGTATGGCATGGATGAAGTCATTGAAACGATAGAACAGTACCGCGACGGAAAAGACGTGTTTGTTGTGGGCTGTACAAATGTCGGTAAATCCACGTTCATTAATCAAATCATCAAACGGGTGACAGGGGAAGGCAATTTGATTACCACTTCCCATTTCCCTGGCACAACATTGGATATGATTGAAATTCCATTGGATGATGGAAAAGCCATTTATGATACGCCCGGGATTATCAACCATCATCAAATGGCCCACCATATTCATGAGAGCGAATTGAAGTACATCACGCCGAAAAAGGAAATAAAGCCGAAAGTGTATCAATTGAATTCCAACCAGACATTATTCATTGGCGGGCTTGCTCGATTTGATTTTCTGAAAGGGAACCGCAATTCATTCACCATTTATGTTTCGAACGATTTGCCGATCCACCGCACGAAGCTGGAAAAAGCGGATGCGTTGTATGAAGAACATAAAGGGGAGCTTTTATCGCCTCCTTCCAAAGAGTATTTGGAGTATTTGCCGGAGTTTGTCCGCCATGAGTTTTCCATCAAGGAAGGGAAGACGGACATTGTCATTTCCGGTCTGGGATGGATTACGGTGCAGCAGCCGAATGCGGTTGTAGCTTGCCATGCTCCTAAAGGGGTGGAAGTGTTTATCCGTCCTTCGTTAATTTAATAGAGAAGAGGGTTGGGAAAATGAAGAAATGGTTTGCTGTCATTGGCGATCCGATCGCCCATTCAAAATCGCCGTTTATGCATAATGCCTGGTTCCAGGAAATGGGGATTGATGCGGCATACATCCCCATTCATGTAAAAAGCGAGCATTTGAAAGAAGCGGTTTCGGCCTTGAAATTGCTAGGTGCAAGCGGATGGAATGTGACGGTTCCCCATAAAGAAGCCATCATTCCCTTTTTGGATGAAATTGATCCCATGGCGGTAAAAATGGGGGCGGTGAATACCGTTGTCCGGACAAAGGACGGCAAGTTAAAAGGGTATAATACCGATGGCGCCGGTTTCGTCCATTCATTGGAAGAAGCCGTTGGAAAGAACCGGGAGAAAAAAGTGCTCCTCATTGGCGCAGGAGGGGCAAGCAGGGGAATCGCTTTTGCGCTAAAGGAATATGGCTATCAACAGGTGGACATCGCCAACCGGACGGTCTCAAAAGCACAGGCAATCATAGAAGAACTTGGGGAAGGGACAAGTCTATCTCTTGACGAAGCGGAAAAACGACTGGATCAATATGGCATTGTCATTCAAGCCACTTCTTTGGGCCTATCAACTGGAGAAAAAAAGCTGCCGTTTTCTTTGGACCGTTTGCAAAAAGAGACAATTGTCGCGGATATTGTGTATAATCCTTTAATGACGCCTTTCTTGACAGAAGCGGAAAAACGGGGAGCTATAATTGTCACCGGATTGGGCATGTTTGTCCATCAAGGGGCAATCGCGTTTCATCATTGGCTGGGCCAATATCCGGATACAGAGAACATGATGCAAAAATTGATGGAACAATTAAAATAGACTACTAGGAGGAAATTATGCTTACTGGAAAACAAAAAAGATTTTTGCGGGCAGAGGCCCATCATTTGACCCCGATTTTTCAGGTAGGAAAGGGTGGGGTTAATGAACAGATGCTTCGTCAAATAGAAGATGCCCTTGAGGCGAGAGAATTGATCAAAGTCCGCATTTTGGATAATTGCGAGATGGACAAACATGAAGTGGCGGAAACCTTGGCGGAAGGAACGAAATCCGAGCTTGTGCAATTGATCGGGCTTACGGTCGTTTTATATAAAGAATCCAAGAAGCATAAAAGAATTCAATTACCTAAATAAACGATAAAGTCGGGTGTTCATGTATGAAAAAGGTCGGCATATTAGGGGGTACTTTCAATCCGCCTCACATCGGACATTTGATTATGGCAAATGAAGTTTACCATGCCTTGCAGCTTGACGAAGTCCGCTTTATGCCCAATGCCATTGCTCCACATAAAAAAAAGGATGATGAATCGACGAATGAAAATCGGCTGCGCATGGTGGAACTGCTCGTAAAACCTTATAAAGAATTTAAAGTGGAAACGATTGAGCTGGAACGGGGCGGAGTTTCTTATACGTATGAAACGATGGTCGCTTTAAAAGAACGGGAGCCGGATGTGGAGTTCTATTTCATCATCGGAGGAGATATGATCGACACGCTCCACACTTGGCATGAAATTGAGAAACTTGCAGAACTTGTCCGGTTTGTTGGAATCAAAAGACCAGGGACGAAATCCGAGTCGCCGTATAACATCATCATGGTGGAGGCTCCTGAAATCTCTTTATCTTCCACTCTCATCCGCAAGCGGTTTGCGATGGGCGGAACATTGAGATTCCTGTTGCCGCCGGAAGTGGAAGCTTACATACGAAAGGAAGGTCTGTATGGAGCGAAGTGAATATTTGGAACGAATCAAATCCCGAATGCCAGAAAAAAGATTTATTCATACAATAGGAGTAATGGAAACTGCAATCCAATTGGCTGAAAAGTACGGAGCGGATATGAAGGCGGCAGAAACCGCTGCCATTTTGCACGATGTGGCCAAATATGCCGATGAAGAATGGATGAAAACCATCGTGAAAGAACATGGCCTGGATCCAAGATTATTGGATTGGGGACCTGAGATTTTACACGGTCCTGTAGGTGCCTGGATTGCGGAAAATGAATTCCAAATTGACAATGAAGATATATTGAATGCCATCCGTTACCATACGACAGGTCGGGCAAATATGTCGACTTTGGAAAAAATTATTTATATCGCGGATATGATTGAGCCAAACCGCAAGTTTGATGGAGTTGAAAAATTGCGGGCGAAAGCGCAGGAAGACTTGGATAAAGCAATGCGTGCATGTATCCGCCATTCCCTTGCTTTTTTGGTGGAAACAAAGCAGCCCATTTATCCTGTTTCCATTGAATGTTACAACGATTATTATAAATAGTTTGTTTAACTTTTCGATTGTTTCGCAAAATATGTTTAAAAAAAGGAGAGGAAATTTTACTCGATGGCAGATCTTTTACAGCTAGTTTATAAAGCATTGGACGATAAGCATGCAGAAGATATCGTCGTATTAAATATGAAAAATATTTCCTTATTGGCGGATTATTTCATTATTTGCCACGGAAATTCAGACCGGCAAATCCAGGCGATTGCGAGAGAAGTGAAGGAAAAAGCCGAGGAACATGGATTTGATGTGAAAAGGGTGGAAGGTTACGATAACGCCCGCTGGGTATTGATCGATTTGGGTGATGTTGTTGTCCATATCTTCAACAAAGACGAGCGCCAGTTCTATAATTTGGAACGATTATGGGGAGACGCGCCGCAAATCGAAGTGGAGGCAGCAGGTGAATAGTTACGAGCGGTTCGCTGAAGTATATGATGTGCTCATGGAAGATATTCCATATGAAAAGTACGTGGAATGGGTGACAAATCATGCGCCATGTTCCGAATATCCAACCTTGTTGGATGTGGGCTGTGGAACAGGGACATTATCCATTCTGTTCGCTCGGGCAGGTTATCAGGTAAGCGGCATTGATTTATCGGAATCAATGCTTGCGATGGCAGAGGAGCGGGCCCAGGAAGCGGGCTTGTCCATCCCTTTCTATCAAATGTCCATGGATGAATTGGAAGGGTTTTCTGAAGTCGATGTTGCCGTCATTCCGATCGATTCTATCAATTATTTGCAAGAAGAACAGCAAGTGAAAGAAACCTTCAAAAGAATATATGAATCGTTGCGCATCGGAGGACAGCTGTTTTTTGACGTGCACTCCCTTTATAAAATGGATCACATCTTTTTACAGAGCCCATTTACGTATGATGATGGGGAAATCGTCTATATTTGGTATACAGAAAAAGGGGATGCGGAACATTCCGTTTATCATGACATCACTTTTTTTGTATTGGATGATGACGCCAATTTATATGAACGTTTTGATGAAGAACATTATCAGAGAACCTTTCCGATCGAAACGTATAAGGGCTGGCTGGAAGAAGCGGGGTTCTCCCAGGTATACATTACGGCCGATTGGGAAGAACAAACGCCATCGGCAACGAGTGAACGGATTTTTATCCGCGCCGTGAAGTGACCTCTTTTCAAACAGAAGGTAAATCCGGTATGATATTGGTAGCTCCATATGATTTACCTTCTGGAAGGGGTGCGCAATAATTTTCCAGGAAATTTTCAAAAAGTACGGAAAAATGATGGCCGCACCCGGAATCCTTTGCATCATCATGGTCATTTATTTTCTTCAGCAAGACCGTGCAGATGATACTGAACTCATTTCAACCATTCCTCAACAACAAACTCTCGCTGACAATGAAACCCTTCAATCGGAAGAGCCCGCTTCCGCAAAAGCCGTCGTGGATGTAAAAGGGGCTGTAAAATTTCCCGGAGTATATGAACTGACAACCGAAGACAGGATTATCGATGCCATTCAAATGGCAGGCGGTTATTCGGAAGAAGCCGATTCCAACTATATCAATCACGCACAAAAATTGCAGGATGAAATGGTGATTTACATACCGAAAAAAGGGGAGTCCCTTGAGGGGGAAGGACCATCATCCGTTGGTCCGGTTTTTGTGCAAAGCCAGAAAACAGCAGGCCAAAAAGATCCGTTGGTCAATATCAACACGGCCGATGAGTCGCAATTGACGACTTTGCCGGGAATCGGTCCTTCCAAGGCAAAAGCCATTATCCAATATCGTGAAGAAAATGGGAAATTTAAACAGATTGATGAACTCAAAAATGTTTCCGGCATTGGAGAAAAGACCTTTGAAAAACTGAAGGATCTCATTACGATATAATAGAATTTCAATTTTACAATACGGAGGGAATCATATGGAGCGAATTACTTGGGATCAATATTTTATGGCGCAAAGCCATCTATTGGCATTGCGAAGTACTTGTCCAAGACTGAGTGTAGGTGCGACGATTGTGCGCGAAAAGCGGATCATTGCGGGGGGCTACAACGGTTCCATCTCCGGTGCGGAACATTGCATTGATAAAGGTTGTTATATCAGGGACAACCATTGTGTGCGCACGATTCATGCGGAAATTAACGCATTGCTCCAGTGTGCAAAATACGGTATTCCTACCGATGGAGCAGATATCTATATCACCCATTTCCCATGTCTGCAATGCACAAAGGCAATTATCCAATCCGGCATCAAAAACGTTTATTATGCCAGCGATTATAAAAACGACCCTTATGCCATGCAATTGTTGGAACAGGCTGGGGTGGGCGTTGTTCAAGTGCCTTTCGACAAGTCGAAAATTGATTTTTTAAAGGATGAAAAATTCCAACTGGCGGTGGATTTATTGAACAAATTGCGGGAAATGGGAGCCGATGAAAAAGAATTATCCCTTTTTGAAGAGCAGGTGAAGAAATTATTTGATCCTGAAACATAAATGGATTTATTTCGCTTTGGCGGTGCTCATCGCTTCCGTCAGCGCCCATGAGACCGTATGGCTTTTGCTTTTGCTACTTCCCTTAGGGTTTCATGCCTATTTTAAAAAGTTCCATCCCTTTCATCTTGTTTTCTTATTTATGTGTGGGTTTGCCACGTTTTGTTATGTTTCATTTCAATTGAACGAAATTGAAAAGCCGATTCTTTTGCCAGGGTTTTATACATGGACGGATGAATATAAAATCCGTGGTGATACGTTAAGAGGGCTGATGAAAGACGCAGATGGAAGAAAAGTGTATGTAACGTATGTGCTGAATTCCGAAGAGGAAAAGCGCCGATTTGAATCCACTTCTTTGGCCGGCAAGCGGTTTTATGTGGAAGGGGAAGTGGTGGAGCCAAAAAGACCTTACCATGAATACAGTTTTCATATGCAAAGCTATTTGAAAAGCAAAGGTGCTGGTGGCATCGCGGAAATCTCACATTTGCAATATGCCGGCACGGAAAGATCCTTGCTTCAAAAAATCAGCCTGATGAGGTTTCATTTGAAAAAACATATTGAAAAAACCTTTCCATCCACATTGGCTCCCGAAGCGGAAGCGCTGCTCATCGGATGGCAGGAGGATGTGGATGATGAAACGAAAAGGGCATATCAAAAATTAGGTATTACCCATTTGTTTGCCATCTCCGGATTGCATATTGCCATTCTTGCCTTTCTTTTTTATGAATGTCTCATCCGTTTACATATAAGAAGGGAAATGGCGACGGTTCTTCTTATGGTGTCCTTGCCGGTTTACGCAGTTCTTGCCGGTGGTGCCCCATCTGTATGGAGGGCGGTGGCGGTAGTGGAACTTGTCATGCTTTCCCGATTAAAAGGCCGGCTTGCAGTGGATGATGCCCTTGCCATCAGTTTCATCGGATTTGTTTGGATGGGGCCATGGGTGATTTATCAGATTGGTTTCCAACTTTCTTATTTGGCTACGGCAAGTTTGGTTTATTCCAGCCGTTTTTTGCAATCCGAACACATTTGGTGGAAGAAGTCTTTTTATGTTACTTTCCTTTGCCAGCTAATGGTTTATCCTCTTTTGCTTTATCATTTTTATGAACTCAGTCTTTCCTCGTTTATTGTCAACCTGTTTTACGTGCCTCTTTTTTCCTTTCTTATCTTGCCCATCAATATCGGGTTACTGCTCCTTACCTTCATTCCATTGCCTTTATCCGATCTCATTTTTGCATGTTATGAGCCATTCCGGCTTCTGATCACAAACCTGACGTTCTTTCTGGAATCTCTGCCTTACCAAATGTGGATTCCGGGCAAGCCTCCCTTATGGCTGATAACCATTGCTTATATCGGCGTATTTATGGCTTTTTATTTAATCGATTGCCGGGCGAAACTGAAATACATAGTTCCTGTTTTATTTATTCCGGTTCTCCTTCTTCATTTTCACGGAAGACTGAATCCGCATCTGGTGATCACCTTCGTGGATGTGGGGCAGGGGGATTGCATCGTGATTGAACTCCCTTATCGGAAGAAAGTGTATATGATTGATTCAGGAGGGGTTTTGCGGTTTCAACAGGAAAAGTGGAAGGAAGGGATTCCCTTTGAAGTAGGCAAGCGGATTGTCGTTCCTTTTTTGAAAGGGAAGGGCATTTCGAAAATTGATGCGTTCATTTTAACCCATGCCGACAGCGATCATGTGGAAGGGGCGGAAGAAATTTTAAGGGAAATCCGGATAGGTGAAATTCATATCACTCCTTCTTCGTTGTCCAAGCCGGTGATGAATGATTTGGTTGCGGAGGCGAAGAAACAAAAAGTGCCAATCAAAGAGCAAATGGCGGGATTTGGATGGAAAGAAGGGGATGTGACCTTTCAATATCTTTGGCCCCATGATCTTAAGTATGAAGGAAACAACGATTCCCTCGTTCTATATTTGGAGAAGGGGGATTTTCAAGGCTTGTTTACAGGAGATTTGGAGGCAGAGGGGGAACGGAAGCTGATTGCAACCTACCCAAAGCTTTCCGCAATCGATTTGTTGAAGGCCGGCCATCATGGCAGCAGAACTTCCAGCAGCGATGAATTTATACAACGATTGATGCCCGTATTGACCGTTTTCTGTGCAGGGGAAAACAACCGGTTTGGCCACCCGCATAAAGAAGTGGTGGAACGGTATCAACGGAACGGTCTGAAAACGCTCACGACAGGGGAAGTGGGGACTATTGAAATCGTCGTGAAAGACCGGCAAATGGAAGTTAAAGCGGGCGCAGACTACTAAAATGAAGGATAAAAAAGAGTGTAGACAAGGTTTCCCTTGTCTACACTCTATTGAAAATTAAGCTACAGCATCAAAAATAATTGCAATAACAAACATTAATGTGAAGAATAAGAATGATACCAAGAAGCCTACTCCAGCGTCAATTGCGTCATTGCGTTTGCAAGAAGCATTTTCGCCTTCAAATGGGTTATGTGTAACGAAATTTTCATTATGATTTGCCATATGATAACCTCCTACTCAAAGTCCATTATAAGTCAATAGTTTATAAAAAGCTATATAAGATTGTTGAAATTCTCTTACTTTTCTCTTTCATTTTGACACAATTTATACAAAAAATACAGTTCTTTATTTGAATCGTGTATACTATTGTTACCGAAAGTTTTGGAGGTTCAAGAAATGTTTGCAAAAGTTTGGAAAGACATCGACAGTGGAAAAATCGCCCCCGTTTATTGCATCTATGGGGAAGAGACTTATTTCATAGATGAAACGATCCAACGGTTAAAAAAGGTTTTAAGTCAAACGGAAGAAGTGGAAATGACCACCTTCGATCTGGAAGAAACGCCGGTCGATTTTGTCATCGATGAAGCGGATACGTTCCCTTTTTTATCTGAACGGAAATTGATCGTTGCCAGAAATGCCACGTTTTTGAAAGCGGCCGAGAAAGGGGCGGAAAAAATTGAACATGATTTGAAGCGCCTTGAAAATTGGTTGAACCACCCTTCCGATTTCGCCGTTACGATTTTTACCGCCCCGTATGAAAAATTGGATGAACGCAAAAAAATTACAAAGCTCATGAAAGAAACGAGTGTCATGCTTCACGCGGAAGCGCTGGGGGAAAAAGATTTGGCCGTTTGGATCCAAAGCGAGGCGGCCAGATGGGGCAAAAAAATAGAAGACGATGCGTTGGATAAACTGGTGGAAATGGTCGGGGAAAATATGAATCAGCTTCAAATGGAAATTGAAAAAATGGCTCTCTATTTGGGGGAAGACGTTGTAATTACAAAAGAGCTGGTGGAGGATCTTGTTGCGAAAACCCTCGAACATGATGCATTTAAAATGTTGAACGCCTATTTTGCCCACAACACCCCTGAAGCTCTCCGGATTTATCATGATTTATTGCGCCAAAAGGAAGAGCCGATCAAATTGGTGGGGCTGCTTGCAAACAACATAAGAACAATGAACAGCGTCTATTATTTACATAAAAAGGGCTATCCGCCAACGCAAATCTCAAAGCAATTAAAAATCCATCCCTACAGGGTGAAACTGATGCTGGATCGAAAAGACCGCCCTACGGAAGAAAGATTGTTGAAGGCGTTGAACGACCTGGCCGAAATCGATTTGCAGCTGAAAACGACCGGGGGCAACAGGGAAAGATATTTGGAGATGTTTTTACTGAAAAGTTTATAGAAAGAAAAAGGCTATTAAAAAGTTTTTCCGCTTTTTAATAGCCTGATTTTTTGTTTCCGTATGAAAAAAGATCAATTGTCTGGGAAAACAATTGATCTTTTTATTTTAGTTCGCTTGAGCTAATTTTTTTGCAAGACGAGATTTTTTGCGGCTCGCTGCATTTTTATGAATGAGTCCTTTGCTTGCTGCTTTGTCAAGAGCTTTAGTTGCTTGGATCACTAATTCTTGAGCGTTGTCAGCACCGCTTGCGATTGCTTGCTCAGCTTTTTTCACAGCTGTACGCATTGCAGATTTAGCTTGTGCATTTGCAACGTTCGCTTTTTTAGTAGTTTTTACACGTTTGATTGCTGATTTAATATTTGGCATCTTTTCACCTCCTAAATGTAATACGAGATGACAATTTCTCTAATCAATTGTTAATACAACAGAAAACATTATACAAAAGGAAATCTATAATTGCAACACATAAACGCAAAGAATATTTACTTGACAGATTGAACATGATAGAAAAGAGGTGATCATCATGCAAGAAATCAATTGGAACAGAACAGACCTGATAGATGAAACGGAAGAGGTCGTACAGCATCAGACGAGACAACAAAAAGAGCAATTAGATGACTCGGAAGGCGTCCGATTTGAAGAATTCAACGAAAAACGTGTCAAAGTGACAAAAGTGACCGTCAATAGTGAAGGAGCCGAAGAAATCGGGAAAAAAGAAGGGCAATACATCACGTTGACGGTTCCCACTTTAAATATTGATGACCATGACGGAATCGAGCAATTGGCAGAATCTTTTCTGAAATATATCGATGAAATTCATAAAGACATTGAGCTCACAAAAGACAGCAAAGTGTTGGTCATTGGTCTCGGAAACAAGACGATTACACCCGACGCCATTGGACCCTTTACCATTGATGCAATGCAGGCGAGACAGTTGGAAAACCATGTGGAACAATTTGTTTTGTATGCGCCGGGGGTTACTGGGCAGACGGGATTTGAAACGAGCGATTTTGTCCATGCATTGACAGAAAAAATTCAACCGGATTTGGTGCTCGCCATAGATGCCCTGGCGACAAGGGGGACATCCCGATTATGCAAAACCATCCAAATCACAAATACGGGTATTCATCCCGGTTCCGGCGTCGGGAATCAGCGGGCGGAAATTTCAAAAGAAGTGTTGGGGGTTCCGGTAACCGCCATTGGTGTTCCCACGGTGGTGGATGCAACGGTGATCATTGCCGATGCGGTGGATAAAGTATTCCGTTCCATTGCGAAAAAAATTCAAGAGAAAGATAAACCTTCCGGAAAACTGGCTGTCACAGCCTGGACTTCCGATACTTCCGAGGAGGATGTCGACTTTAATGTCATTCGTCCGATTTTTGGCGAATGGTCCACCTGGTCGAAAGCGGAAAGGAGACAATTATTCGAAGAAGTGCTCCTGTCCAATTCCCAACGATTGATTGTGACACCAAAAGAAGTCGATATTTGGATGACGAAATACTCGACACTGATCAGCAATTGTCTGTTTAGATGGATTGAGGAAAAAGTGAACTAGTTCTAAAAATTCTCTCTCTTCCATATCGTAGAGGAAGGAGAGGATGCTGAAATGAAAAATTTTAAAAGATTTGTACTGACGATACTTTTCTTTTTCTCGTTACCGATCGTGATAGGAATGATGCCTTTCCCAAACAACGAGAAATTTGTGCCTGCTACACCAGAAGAGAAGATACTCTATGCGGCGAATGATTTGGTAGTTTCTGATGTGTCGCCTCCAAAAGATCCGTTTAAAGTGTTGCTGTTGTTCACCCATTCCCATGAAACCTATAAACCGTTTCTGGAAAATGAAAAGGGAATGGTCGCCGTTTATGACGATCAAGCCAATTTATATTCCATGCATCAGCTGTTTGAAGATTATTTCCGGTTGAACGGGATCACAGCCAGCACCCTTGATGTGGATGTGATGTCCGTTTTGAAGGAAAACGGAAAAACGATCGTTGATGCATATAAAACGGTAAGGCCATATGTTGCCGAAGAATTGAAGACAAATCAATATGACCTGATTTTGGATATTCATCGGGATTCCACTTCCCGCAATAAGACGACCGTTGTCCATAAAAATGTTTCCTATGCGAAAGTGTCCTTTGTCATTGGTGCGGAAAACCCGAATTACAAATCCAATAAGGCCATCGCCCAAACCATCAGCAATTCCATGAATGAAATTATTCCGAATATTTCCAAGGGAATTATTGAAAAGAAGGGGACGGGAGTAGATGGAGTGTATAATCAAGATTTGGCGAAGGAATTTATTTTAATTGAAATCGGCGGCATCGATAACACGGAGGATGAAGTGTACCGGACGGTGGCGGTGTTGGCACAAGCGGTGGCAAACAGTCTGGTTGAAAAATGATCGCGTTTGTAAGCGTTTAAAGGGTCCTCTTTTAAACGCTGTTTTTTTGCACGAACCGAATCGTGTATGCCCCTTATTTTGCTATACTTGTTTATTATTGTGCTTTCGTCCCGGTTCATAGTATAATTCAACTTAGTTTATATTTTATGAAGAACAAAAGAATGAAAGAATACGCTATAAATCAGAACAGTATATACGGAAAGTTTAAGCCTCCTGCGAAAGCGAGTGTAGACGGACAACGATCGCATGGAGGCATTTGTTAGGAGTGGAGATATGAATCGCGAAGAACGATTAGAACGTCAAAAACGCATCAGAAACTTTTCAATTATTGCCCATATTGACCATGGCAAATCCACATTGGCCGACCGCATTTTGGAAAAAACGAAAGCGTTGACTGAACGGGAAATGAAGGAACAGCTGCTGGATTCCATGGACATTGAACGGGAACGGGGCATTACGATCAAATTGAATGCCGTTCAGTTAAAATATCAGGCAAAAGATGGACAAATTTATATTTTCCATTTAATCGACACCCCTGGACACGTCGATTTTACATATGAAGTGTCAAGAAGTTTGGCCGCATGTGAAGGGGCCATTCTGGTGGTGGATGCGGCGCAGGGAATCGAGGCGCAAACGCTTGCCAACGTATATTTGGCCCTGGATAATGATTTGGAAATATTGCCGGTCATCAATAAAATCGATTTGCCTGCAGCCGATCCCGAAAAGGTGCGCAGAGAAATCGAAGACGTGATTGGCTTGGATGCGGAAGACGCCGTGTTGGCGAGTGCAAAAGCCGGCATCGGTATTGATGAACTTCTGGAACAAATCGTCGAAAAAATCCCTGCCCCATCGGGAGATCCTGACGCACCGTTGCAAGCCTTGATTTTCGACTCTTACTATGATTCCTATAAAGGCGTCGTTGTATTGATCAGAATCGTCAACGGTACCGTAAAACCGGGGGATAAAATCCGCTTTATGGCGACAGGCGCCGAATATGAAGTGGTGGAAGTCGGGGTACATACGCCAAAAATCAATCCGGTCGAAGAGTTGACGGTGGGAGATGTAGGTTACATCACGGCCTCGATCAAAAATATCAGCGATACGAATGTCGGTGATACCATCACCCTTGCCGACCGTCCGGCGAAGGAGCCTCTGCCGGGTTACCGGAAATTGAATCCGATGGTGTTCTGCGGACTTTACCCAATCGATACGGCAAAATATAACGATTTGCGGGAAGCCCTTGAGAAACTCGCATTGAATGATTCGGCTCTGCAATTTGAACCGGAAACATCCCAGGCATTGGGCTTTGGATTCCGATGCGGCTTCCTGGGATTGTTGCATATGGAAATCGTCCAAGAGCGTCTGGAGAGAGAGTTTAATTTGGATCTTATTACAACAGCGCCATCGGTTATTTATGAAGTGGAAATGACGGACGGTTCCAAAGTGAGAGTGGACAATCCGTCCATGATGCCAGCGCCTCAAAAAATCGACCAAGTGCTGGAACCGTATGTGAAAGCGACCATCATGGTGCCGAATGATTATGTCGGTGCCGTAATGGAACTTTGCCAAAGAAAACGCGGCACATTCATCAATATGGATTATATTGATTCAACGCGCGTAACAATCATTTATGAAATGCCGTTATCTGAAATCGTTTATGATTTCTTCGACCATTTAAAATCAAGCACGAAAGGATACGCTTCCTTCGATTATGAGTTGATTGGATATAAACCATCCAAATTGGTGAAAATGGATATATTAATCAATGGCGAGAAAGTCGATGCATTAAGCTTTATCGTCCATCGGGATTTCGCTTATGAACGGGGCAAAGTGATTGTGGAAAAACTGAAAGACATCATCCCTCGCCAACAATTCGAAGTGCCGATTCAGGCGGCGATCGGAACAAAAATCATCGCCCGTTCGAACATCAAAGCGATGCGCAAAAACGTGCTGGCCAAATGTTACGGGGGAGACATTTCCCGGAAACGCAAATTGCTTGAAAAACAAAAAGAAGGTAAAAAGCGCATGAAACAGGTCGGTTCTGTCGAAATCCCGCAGGAAGCATTCATGGCCGTATTGCGAATGGATGAAGAAAATAAATAAAGTGCTTGCCGAATTTGGACATAGCCACGTTGCTATGTCTTTTTTTCATTTCCAACAGCTTTCAATCCCTTCCATATTTTTTGCCGTTTAATGACTGAAACGATGGAAAACAATAAGTGAAAAGAATCAACCGTGATTCAGTGACTGGGAGGGATTTGAAAATTGAAAAAACCGTTTTATAAACGTTGGTGGTTTATTGCGCTTGTCATCGTTTTTGTGATCGCTCTTATCGGTTCTTTATCCGGAGGCGACGAAAAGGAAGTGGCGGATGATGCGGATAACGCTTCAGCCCCTGCGGAAGATAAGAATGCCGTTGAGGAGGAGAATAAGGAAACGGATGTAGCTGATGAGGAAGCGGCCGATACAGCTCCTGAAACGGCAAAAGAAGAAGTGCCAAGGGAGTATAAGGCTGCATTGAAGAAAGCCGAAACCTATGCCAAAACGATGCACATGTCAAAGGCGGCCATTTATGATCAATTGGTTTCTGAATACGGGGAAGGTTTCCCGGCGGAAGCCGCCCAATATGCCGTCGATCATCTGGAATGGGATTGGAAAGAAAATGCATTGAAAAAAGCCAAATCTTATGCGGAATCGATGAACATGTCCAACTCGGCGATTTATGATCAGCTCGTTTCCGAATATGGGGAAAAATTCACTCCGGAAGAAGCGCAATATGCAATCGATCATTTACAATGACAGAAAGCCATTCGGTCATCGGGTGGCTTTTTTCTGTGCCTTCAACATTGAATTTTCGGATTGAAAATGTACAATAGTAAGATAAATAGTAGAAAGAAGGGTTTCCATGGTCCGAGGGGTTTACATCCATATCCCGTTCTGTCATCAAATATGCAATTACTGTGATTTTAACAAAGTGTATTTCCACAAACAGCCGGTGGATGAATATATCGAAGCGGTCGGGAAAGAGATGGCGATGGCCGTTTTAAACTCGCCTGAGCAATTTGCAAATCTGGAAACGATCTATTTGGGAGGGGGCACGCCAACAGCCCTTTCCCCAAGGCAGCTTGACCGCCTGTTGGAGCTCATTGCCCAACATTTATCAACCGATGTGTTGGAGTTCACAGCCGAAGCCAATCCGGATGAACTGACCGTCGATAAATTGAAAGTGTTAAGAAGCGGAGGGGTCAACCGTTTAAGTTTAGGGGTCCAATCTTTTGATGGACAACTTCTAAAAAAACTGGGGAGAACCCATACAAATGACGAAGTATATCGCGCCATTGAAAACGCGATGGAAGCCGGCTTTGAAAATATCAGCATCGATCTGATGTACGGTTTGCCGGGACAGTCGATGGAGCAATGGGAGGACACCCTTGAAAAGGCGCTTGCATTGAATTTGCCGCATTATTCGGCTTATTCATTGATCGTGGAACCGAAAACGGTTTTTTATATTCAATATTCAAAAGGAAAACTGCAATTGCCGGAAGAAGAGCTGGAGGCAAAAATGTATGAACGTTTGATGGAGAAAATGGAACAGGGCGGTTTACATCAGTACGAAATCAGCAATTTCGCCAAGGAAGGTTTTGAATCCGTCCACAATAAAATTTACTGGGACAACGATGAATATGCGGGATTTGGCGCCGGTGCCCACGGATATATCAAGGGCGTCCGCTATTCCAACCATGGTCCCATCAAAAAGTATCTGCAGTCCATCGGGATGGGACAACTTCCTGTTCTTCACAGCCATCAAGTGACATTGATGGAAAAATGCGAGGAAGAAATGTTTTTGGGATTGCGGAAAAATGAAGGGGTATCCTTCAAACAATTTGAAATGAAAATGGGTTTTTCCATGAAAGAAAAATACGGTGAAATTATCAACGAACTGAAGAATGAAGGGTTGGTCACGGAAGAGGAAGAACGATTGAAGTTGACAAAAAAAGGCCGCTTCTTGGGCAATGAAGTGTTTCAACAATTTTTGTTGTGCGAGTAGGGGTATTTCGTTGACACTGATTCATTGTTTTGTTAATTTAATTATAGTATTAGCACTCTCGCTTCTTGAGTGCTAACAGAGGTGGTTTTCATGTTAACTGATCGTCAATTACAAATCTTGCAAGTTATCGTTGATGATTTTGTTACGTCAGCTCAGCCTGTAGGATCCCGTCAGATTTCCAAGAAGAAGGGAATCAATTATTCTCCCGCCACAATCCGGAATGAAATGGCGGATTTGGAAGAGCTGGGATATTTGGAAAAAACGCATGTATCATCCGGGCGCATCCCTTCTGAAAAAGGGTACCGTTATTATGTTGATCACCTATTGCAGCCAAAGCGCATGTCTGTAGAGGAAATAAATTTGATTCAATCCATTTTTGAGAAGCAAAAAGTCGAAGTTGAACAAATTATCCGGGAGTCTGCCAGCATTTTGTCTGAATTGACTTCCTATACTGCGATTTTGCTCGGCCCGAATGTGACGGAACACAGGGTCAAACGTTTTCAAATCATTCCGCTATCCAAACAAACTGCTGTTGCGATCATTGTGACAGATATGGGTCATGTCGAAAACCAAGTCATTTTATTGCCTGAGGGCTTTGATTCATCGGATATTGAAAAAACGGTGAATATTTTAAATGAACGTTTGATTGGGGTTCCATTGATCCATCTTCAAAGCAAATTGGAAAAAGAAACGTATGAAGTGTTGAAACAACATGTCCATATGGCGGATTCCATCATTCAATCATTGCTAAAAGTTGCATCTGTGGAAAATGATAGTAAAATTTACTTTGGCGGCAAAACCAATATGTTAAACCAGCCGGAGTTCCACGATATCAATAAAATCCGTCAACTGTTGGATTTAATGGACAAAAAGAGCCAAGTCATTTCTCTGTTCCAGCCGGTGAAACAGGGAATTACGATCCGCATCGGATCCGAAAACAATCATTTCGCTGTGGAACACTGCAGTGTGATCACAGCGTCTTACAGTGCCGGAGAAGATCAGAACGGGGCGATTGCCATCATTGGTCCAACCCGGATGGATTATAAGCGGGTCGTAACATTGCTTGACATTGTAAGAAGAGGGTTATCCAGAACTTTATCCGAAAAATTGAACGATGGACAGTAAGGAGGATTTTAGGTGTCCGAAACGGCAGAAAACAAGAACAAACAGGAAGAAACGATAGAGAAAGAAGAACAAATCGAGAAAGCGGAAAACGCAACCATTGAAGAAGCTTCCGTAAACGATGAAGCGGCAAACAATGAAGAAGCGGACAAATCGGCTGAGGAAAGTTCAGAAGAAGTTTCCGTGGATGCTTATAAAGCGAAAATCGCCGAGTTGGAAGCGAAATTGGCGGAAGAAGAAAATCGGTATTTAAGATTGAGAGCGGATTTTGAGAATTTGCGCCGTCGCAGCCAGCTTGACCTGCAAGCCGCTGAAAAATACCGCGCTCAAAGCCTATTGACAGATTTATTGCCGGTCATTGATAACTTTGAAAGGGCATTGCAGGTGAAAGTTGCTTCTGAGGACGCAAATTCTTTATATAAAGGCATTGAAATGGTCTACAATGCCCTTATCGAAGCGGCCAAAAAAGAAGGGCTTGAAGTGATTCCGGCTGTCGGTCAACCATTTGACCCGAATGTTCATCAGGCCATCATGCAAGAATCAGACCCTGAAAAAGAGTCTGGCATCGTATTGAAGGAATTGCAGAAAGGCTATAAATTGAAAGATCGCGTATTAAGACCTTCCATGGTTTCTGTAAATGAATAATGAAATTTGTGTGTGAAATAGGAGGCAAAATTGAATATGAGTAAAATTATTGGTATTGACTTAGGAACAACAAACTCTGTTGTAGCTGTATTAGAAGGCGGGGAGCCAAAAATCATTCCAAACCCGGAAGGCAACCGTACAACTCCTTCTGCGGTAGCGTTCAAAAATGGCGAACGTCTTGTGGGGGAAGTGGCAAAACGCCAAGCAATCACAAATCCGAACACAATTCTTTCCATCAAATCCCACATGGGAACTGACTATAAAGTGAAGGTGGAAGATAAAGAATATACTCCTCAAGAAATTTCAGCAATGATTTTACAATATTTGAAAAGCTATGCCGAAGACTACTTGGGCGAAAAAGTGACAAAAGCGGTCATCACAGTTCCTGCATATTTCAATGACGCCCAACGCCAAGCGACAAAAGATGCAGGCCGCATTGCGGGCTTGGAAGTGGAACGTATCATCAACGAGCCTACTGCCGCAGCGCTTGCCTACGGTTTGGATAAATTGGAAGAAGACCAAAAAATCCTGGTTTTCGACCTTGGCGGCGGAACATTCGACGTTTCCATCCTTGAACTCGGCGACGGCGTATTTGAGGTGCTTGCGACTGCCGGTGACAACAAACTTGGCGGTGACGATTTCGACAAAAAAATCATTGACTACTTGGTGGAAGAATTCAAAAAAGAACATGGCATTGATCTATCGAAAGATAAAATGGCCATGCAGCGCTTGAAAGATGCAGCGGAAAAAGCGAAAAAAGATTTATCCAGCGCCACTACAACACAAATTTCATTGCCATTCATCACTGCGGGTCCAGAGGGTCCATTACACTTGGAAACATCTTTAACTCGCGCAAAATTTGAAGAATTAACAAAAGACCTAATTGAACGTACGATGGGACCTGTACGCCAAGCGCTTTCCGATGCTGGTCTATCCGCTTCCGAAATCGATAAAGTGATCCTTGTGGGCGGTTCTACACGCATTCCTGCTGTTCAAGAAGCGGTGAAACGCGAAACTGGCCATGAGCCGCATAAAGGGGTAAACCCGGATGAAGTGGTGGCCATGGGTGCAGCCATTCAAGCAGGGGTTATCTCCGGAGACGTGAAAGATATCGTTCTATTGGACGTAACTCCGCTTTCATTGGGTATCGAAACAATGGGCGGCGTGTTCACAAAATTGATTGAACGCAACACAACAATCCCAACATCTAAATCTCAAATTTTCACAACAGCGGCAGATAACCAACCTGCAGTGGATATTCACGTATTGCAAGGTGAACGTCCAATGGCAGCGGACAACAAAACGTTGGGCCGATTCCAATTGACGGATATTCCACCGGCTCCTCGCGGTGTACCGCAAATCGAAGTGACTTTCGATATCGACAAAAACGGTATCGTGTCTGTTAAAGCGAAAGACCTTGGCACTGGAAAAGAGCAAAAAATCGTGATTCAATCGAACTCAGGTTTATCTGATGAAGAAATTCAACGCATGATTAAAGAAGCGGAAGAAAACGCTGAAGCGGACAAAAAACGCAAAGAAGAAGCCGATCTCCGCAACGAAGCGGACCAATTGGTATTCCAAGTGGATAAAACAATCAACGAATTGGGCGACAAAATCACGGAAGATGAAAAGAAATCCGTGACGGAAGCGAAAGAAGCTTTATCAAAAGCGTTAAAAGATGGTAAAATTGACGAAATCAAATCTGCGAAAGAAAAACTTGAAGGTGTGCTTCAACCTTTGATCATGAAAGTATATCAAGAAGCTGCACAACAGGCACAAGCAAACCAGCCTGATGGAGAAGGCAAAAAAGATGACGGTGTAGTGGATGCGGATTTTGAAGAAGTGAAAGACGACGATAAATAATAAAACTGCCATGTTGGTGAAAGCGAAAGGCGGCTTGATTTGAATCACCCTCCTTCGCGCCGCCTTTTCGCCTCTTTTATCAACATGGCTGTACTATTCATCAGCGATTGGTTGTTGAATACATGGGTTGGATGAAGTCAAAGCCGTTTCTGGTCTTTGACTTTTTCCATGAATATAGACGAATTAAAACGTAACTATCGCACACGCTTGCATTAAAAATCCGATAATTTGATGAAGCGTTTGCGGCAGGTACAACATTTGGCGGTTATAACGTAAACAAAACTTTAGCATATATGATAAAATAGACGTTATGTTAAAGAGAGCGAGTGTGAGGTAATGAAACGCGACTATTACGAAGTCCTTGGCGTCAGCAAAAACGCGACAAAGGATGAAATCAAAAAAGCTTACCGGAAATTATCGAAAAAATATCACCCGGACTTGAACAAAGAACCGGATGCAGCGGAAAAATTCAAAGAAATCAATGAAGCCTATGAAGTGTTGAGCGATGATCAAAAAAGGGCACAATACGATCAATTCGGTCACGCCGGGGTCAATGGCCAAGGCGGCGGCTTCAGCGGCGGCGGATTCGGCGATTTCGGAGGCTTTGGCGGCTTTGAAGATATATTTGATACGTTTTTTGGCGGCGGTTCAAGACGAAGAAGAGATCCGAATGCTCCAAGAAAAGGGGACGATTTGCAATATCGCATGAACATTTCTTTTGAAGATGCGGTGTTTGGGAAACAAACAGAAATCGAAATTCCAAGGGAAGAAGAGTGCGATACTTGCCACGGTTCCGGCGCAAAACCTGGCACAAGTCCAAAAACGTGCGATAAATGTAACGGAACAGGGCAAATCAGCCAAGCGATTGAAACGCCTTTGGGCCGAATTGTCAATCGACGCACTTGTGGTTCCTGTCATGGAACTGGTAAAATAATCGTTGAAAAATGTCCGACTTGTGCTGGAAAAGGCAGAGTCCAAAAACGGAAAAAAATCAAAATCACCATTCCTGAAGGGATCGATGACGGACAACAATTGCGCGTGGCTGGCCAAGGGGAACCTGGCATCAATGGAGGACCTCCTGGTGATTTATACATCGTCTTCAAAGTTGGAAAACATCCTTACTTTGTACGGGAAGGAGACGATATATACTACGATTTGAAAATCACGTTCCCGCAAGCGGCTTTGGGGGATGAGATTGAAGTTCCGACCATTCATGGCAAAGTGAAATTCAGAATTCCGCCTGGCACTCAATCCGGCGCCCAATTCCGTATCAAAGACAAAGGTGTCAAAAATGTCCATGGTTACGGCAGAGGACACCAATATGTAAACGTGAAAGTCATCACGCCAACGAAATTGACAGAACGGCAAAAACAATTGCTTCGTGAATTTGCGGAAATCAGCGGCGATATTCCGGAAGAACAAAGCAGTTCATTATTTGATAAAATCAAAAAAACGTTCAAAGGTGAGTCAAAATAAGGAATCATAAGTAAAAATTGGAGTGTGATTGCAAGTGAAATGGACTGAATTATCTGTGCTGACAACTGATGAAGCGGTTGAAGCCGTTTCAAATATCTTTCATGAAGCTGGAGCCAGCGGAGTGGTGATTGAAGATTCATCAGAATATCTAAAAGAGCGTGAAAATAAATTCGGTGAAATTTACGCCCTGAATCCGGACGATTATCCTGAAGAAGGGGTGATTGTCAAAGCATACCTTCCCGCTTCCAGCTTCTTGGCTGAAACCATCGAAGAGATAAAACTTGCAATCGCAAACTTGAAAAATTTCAATATCAACGTGGGACAAAACATCCTGACAACTTGCGAAGTGAACGAAGATGATTGGGCGACTTCCTGGAAGCAATATTACCATCCGATCAAAGTATCCGAACATTTCACGATTGTTCCAACTTGGGAAGAATATGAACGGAAAAATTCCGATGAACTGATCATTGAGCTCGATCCCGGGATGGCCTTCGGTACGGGTACCCATCCGACGACGGTGATGTGTCTGCAAGCGTTGGAGAAAGTCGTGAAACCGGGAGATGTGGTCATCGATGTCGGCACCGGCTCCGGGGTTCTTTCGATTGCTTCAGCCCTTTTAAAGGCAGGCAAGGTGATTGCTTTGGATTTGGATCCCGTTGCTGTAAAATCAGCAAAAGAGAATGTAGAGCTAAATCATGTCGATTCAATCGTTGAAGTGCATCAAGGAAATCTTTTGGAGACGGTTCAAACGGAAGCGGATGTCGTGGTGGCCAATATTTTGGCGGAAGTAATCATGACCTTTACCGATGATGCGTATGGGATTCTGAAACCGGGCGGCACGTTTATTACATCCGGCATCATCGGTGCGAAGAAAGAAGATGTGAAAAGCGCCCTCGAAAAATCAGGTTTTTCCATAGAAGAAGTATTAATGCTGGAAGATTGGGTATCCATCATCGCGAAAAAATAATTTATGGAGTTGTCGATAAGACAACTCCTTATTTTAGGAGGACAGAATGCAGCGGTATTTTGTTGAGGAATCATTCAATGACCAAAAGCAAATGACGATCACCGGCGAAGCTGCCCGGCATATTTCAAAAGTCATGCGCATGCGGAAAGGCGAAAAAATAATTGTTGTTCAAAACGGTATTGCTTATGTTTGCACCATTCTTTCAATAGGTCAGGACGTGAAAGTGGAGCAGACGGGGGAAACGGTGCCATCACCGGAAATGCCCGTTCAGGTGGATATCGCTTGCGGTTTGCCGAAAGGGGATAAACTCGAGTTCATTGCGCAAAAAGGAACCGAACTCGGCATGCATGCATTGCTCCCTTTTGCAGCGGAGCGTTCCATCGTGAAATGGGATGAAAAAAAGAGCGACCGGAAAATCGAACGTTTATCGAAAATTGCCCAGGAAGCGGCGGAACAATCCCACCGAACGTTAGTGCCGAAGATTTTTCCACCTCTTTCATTCCAACAGCTCCTGGAAAGAATTCCGTTTTATGACGCCGTATTTGTTGCCGATGAAGAAGAGGCGAAGGGCGGGCACACAAGATTTGCGGACAAGCTAAAAAAAGTGTATGATAAAGAATCGAAGTCCATTTTATTTATTTTTGGGCCGGAAGGTGGACTTTCAAGGAAAGAAGTGGAAGCCTTTAAAGAACAAGGCGCAGTCACTGTTGCTTTGGGTCCCAGAATATTACGAGCGGAAACGGCACCTTTATATGTGCTTTCTGCCATATCATATGAATTTGAATGAAAGAGGTGTGTTGCCTTGCAAACTGTGGCCTTTCACACATTAGGCTGTAAAGTGAATCACTACGAGACCGAGGCCATTTGGCAATTATTTAAAGAACATGGCTACGAACGAGTTGATTTTGAAGAACAGGCAGACGTTTATGTGATAAATACGTGTACGGTGACAAATACAGGGGACAAAAAATCCCGCCAAGTCATCCGCAGGGCGATCCGTAAAAATCCGGACGCGGTGATTTGCGTGACAGGCTGCTATGCCCAAACATCCCCGGCGGAAATTATGGATATCCCCGGCGTAGATATTGTAGTCGGTACGCAAGATCGCGCGAAAATGCTTGATTATATCGAGCAGTACCGCAAAGAAAGACAGCCGATCAACGCAGTCCGCAATATCATGAAAAACCGTGTGTTTGAAGAAATGGACGTTCCATATTTTACGGACCGCACCCGCGCTTCATTGAAAATCCAGGAAGGCTGCAACAACTTCTGCACCTTCTGCATTATTCCATGGGCACGTGGACTTATGCGTTCCCGCGACCCTCAGGCGGTCATCAAACAAGCTCAAGCCCTTGTCGATGCAGGCTATTTGGAAATCGTCTTGACCGGCATCCACACAGGCGGTTACGGACAAGACTTCAAAGATTATAATTTGGCGCAGCTTCTTCGTGACATCGAAGCGAATGTGAAAGGTATCAAGCGTTTGAGAATTTCATCCATTGAAGCTTCCCAATTGACGGATGAAGTCATTGACGTACTCCGCGAATCGAAAATTGTGGTCAACCATTTGCACATTCCTCTTCAATCCGGTTCGGATACGGTATTAAAACGCATGCGCCGCAAATATACGATGGCGTTCTTTGCGGAACGGTTGAATAAATTGAAAGAAGCATTGCCGGATTTGGCGATCACTTCCGACATCATCGTCGGTTTCCCGGGTGAAACGGAAGAGGAATTTATGGAAACGTACAACTTTGTAAAAGAACATAAATTTGCGGAACTTCACGTGTTCCCATATTCCAAACGGACAGGAACTCCGGCGGCCCGGATGGAAAACCAGATCGATGAGGAAGTGAAAAATGAGCGGGTACACCGGTTAATCACATTAAATGATCAATTGGCGAAAGAGTACGCTTCCCGATTTGAAGGGGAAGTGTTGGAAGTCATTCCGGAAGAACATGTGAAAGAATTTGGCCCAAACATGTTGGCGGGCTACACGGATAATTATTTACGCGTCGTTTTTGAAGGATCATCGGATTTGATTGGAAAATTGGTGAAAGTGAAAATCACAAAATCCGGTTATCCGCATAATGAAGGGCAATTTGTCCGCGTCCTTGAAGAACAATACCAATAATAATAAGTTGTATCGCGCATTCATCAATTGATGCATGAATGCGCGATGTTTTATTTTGGGCAATTTTCACCTTAATAAGAATGATTTTCGTATGTTATCATAAGGACAATTGGACAAGAATAAATAATACAAAAAGGAGCACTTCCTATGACAACAAACTTTGCTTCATTGATTGATCATACGTTGCTGAAGCCCGATGCAACGGAAGATCAAATAAAACAATTGTGCGAAGAAGCAAAAAAATACCGGTTTGCTTCGGTTTGTGTCAATCCTTGCTGGGTAAAGTATTGCAAAAGTTTATTGCAAGACACAAGCGTCAAAGTCTGCACGGTCATCGGCTTTCCTTTGGGCGCCACAACGACGGCGACGAAAGTTTTTGAGACGGCGGAAGCCATTGAACAAGGTGCAGATGAAATCGATATGGTCATAAATATCGGTTTTTTGAAAGCGCGTGATTATGAACGGGTAAAAGATGAAATGAAACAAGTCGTTGATGCGGCAAGTAACCGGATCGTAAAAGTCATTATTGAAACCTGCTTATTAACCGATGAAGAAAAAGTAAAAGCATGCCAATTGGCAGTGGAAGCAGGTGCCGCATTTGTAAAAACGTCCACCGGTTTTTCGTCGGGGGGAGCGACTGTGGAAGATGTCGCACTCATGCGCAAAACCGTTGGAGAGCAAATGGGCGTGAAAGCTTCCGGGGGCATCAGAAATTTATCGGATATGATCAAAATGATGGAAGCCGGTGCGAATCGGATCGGAACGAGCAGCGGAGTAAAAATTATCGAAGAAACATTGTAGTGTTTACTATTGACTTCAATTATACATTACGATATACTTTTCAAGTACACATTAAAACGCATGTTTTACGTGTATTGACGTGTGTTCGGAGGGAGGGATAAGAGATGACAAAAACTGTCGTAAGAAAAAACGAAACACTTGAAGATGCTCTTCGTCGCTTCAAACGAAATGTATCAAAAAGCGGTACAATTCAAGAAATCAGAAAACGCGAATTTTATGAAAAACCAAGTGTAAGACGTAAGAAAAAATCTGAAGCTGCTCGTAAACGTAAGTGGTCATAATTTAATTTCATATGCCCTTCGTTCGTAACACGCGTAAGATACACTTCATATTAAATTAAAACCCTAGTAATTGCTTAGACGAATACTAGGGTTTTATTTTTTTAAAATATTTTGCCAGTAAAGCCTAATTGAAGGAGTTTTATAAAAAGACATGGGAAATTCGATTTGAAAGAGGAAACCCGTATATTTTTCATGTACAATATAAGTAAGATTGAAATTGAAAATTTTGAAACTTCTGCCCCGATTGGTACGTATATGAACTAACAAGCAATTTTATTACGGAAGGAGGGAAAAAATGAATAAGCCAGGAAATTTCCGATGGATCGTCGTTTTGGCGGCATTGTTGTTTTTCATATTGCCGAATACTGCTTTTGCCAAAGAAAAAGTTTACCACATTCCAATCGATAATGAGGTGGAAAAAGGGTTATACCAATTTTTAAAACGATCTTTCAATGAAGCGGTGGAAAATAAAGCGAGTGCAATCATATTGGAAATACATACCCCTGGGGGTTATGTCGACGTTGCCTATGATATCGGAAAATTGATGGATGAAACACCCGCGAAGTTCATAGCATTTATCAATTCCAAAGCCCATTCGGCAGGCGCCTATATCGCCCTTCATTCGGATGAAATTTACATGACGCCCGGTGCAACGATGGGTGCTGCGCAAATCATCGATATGAACGGGAATGCGGCAAGTGAAAAAGCGAATAGCGCCTGGATTAAAAATATGCAAGCTGCAGCGGAATCGACCAATCGGGATCCCAAATATGCCCGGGCGATGGCGGATGCAAGTGTTGATTTGCCTGAAATGAATAGTCCGAAAGGGAAATTGTTAACATTAACAGCAGAAGAGGCATATAAAGTGGGCTATTCCAATGGCACAGTGGACAATTTGGAAGAGTTGATGTCGAAAACGGGCCTAGATGATCGTGAATTGATTACAATTCATGAATCCTTTGCGGAGAAACTCGCCAGATTTTTGACCAATCCAATCGTCGTTACATTGTTGTTGACAGCCGCTTCTTTGGGCTTAGTCATTGAACTGTTTTCACCCGGATTTGGAGCACCGGGCGTGATCGGTATCATATCATTGATTCTATTTTTCTTCGGTCACTTGGTGGCCGGTTTTGCAGGGATTGAAACGATTGTCTTATTTATTATTGGTTTTGCCCTTTTGATCGCTGAACTGTTTGTTCCTGGAGGAATTTTGGGCCTCTTGGGTGGTGCTGTCATGATTATCAGCTTGTTATTTGCCGGCAAAAGCGTCGTTTACATGGCTTATTCAATTATTATCGCATTGGCAATTGCCATAATAGGAATGGTGGTTTTAGTGAAATTTTTCGGAAAGAATTTACATCTGTTCAGCAAACTGGTGCTGAAAGATGCTACCACAACAGAGGAAGGATATGTATCCAACGTCAACCGCATCGATTTAATTGGAAAAGAAGGGATCACTGTCACTCCATTGCGTCCTGCGGGAACGGTTTTGATTGATGAAGAAAGAATCGATGTCGTTTCCGAAGGCAGTTACATCGATGTCCATACAAAAGTGAAAGTGGTTGAAGTGGAAGGATCGCGTATCGTTGTAAGAGAAGTAAAAGAGAAAGAAGGGGAAAAAGTATGATGTTTGTAGATGGATTATTTGTGACATCCGTTATTGCTATCGTATTGGCCATCATTGTTTTAGCGGTTTTCTTTACGTTTGTTCCGGTGGGATTGTGGATCAGCGCATTGGCTGCCGGTGTGAGAGTCAGCATTTTAACGCTGATCGGAATGCGCTTACGCCGTGTAATTCCTGGAAGAATCGTGAATCCGTTGATTAAAGCGCACAAAGCGGGTTTGGATGTGACGATCAATCAGTTGGAATCCCATTACTTGGCCGGAGGGAATGTGGACCGGGTTGTTAACGCTTTAATTGCGGCGCATCGGGCGAATATTGAATTGTCGTTTGAGCGGGCTGCCGCCATTGACCTTGCTGGACGGGACGTATTGGAAGCGGTTCAAATGTCCGTTAATCCGAAAGTCATTGAAACGCCGTTTATTGCCGGTGTCGCCCTCAACGGGATTGAAGTGAAGGCGAAGGCAAGAATTACGGTACGTGCCAATTTGGACCGTTTAGTCGGTGGTGCCGGTGAGGACACTGTAATTGCGCGTGTAGGTGAAGGTATCGTTTCTACTATCGGTTCAAGTGAATCCCATTCGAAAGTTTTGGAAAATCCTGACATGATTTCGCAAACAGTGTTGAAAAAAGGATTGGACGCGGGTACAGCCTTTGAAATTTTATCCATCGATATCGCCGATGTGGATATCGGCAAAAACATCGGTGCCGAACTTCAAATCGAGCAGGCGCAAGCGGACAAAAACATCGCCCAGGCGAAAGCGGAAGAACGCCGTGCGATGGCCGTTGCGAAAGAACAGGAAATGGTTGCGAGAACACAGGAAATGAAAGCGAAAGTGGTGGAAGCCGAAGCGCAAATTCCGCTTGCGATGGCAGAAGCATTGCGTTCCGGAAATTTAGGCATTATGGATTATATGAATTACAAAAATATTCAAGCGGATACAGCCATGAGAGACTCCATTGCGAACGCGACGAAAACGCAGCAGGAAGAATAGCATAAACTCCTTCGGAAAGGAGTGTTTTCATTGGAGAGTTTATTATTCTTCATTATACTGGGGCTGATCGGTTCGTATTTGAGCAGCAAGTCAAAGGGGCGGCAAGATCAATCGACGCCGCCAGTGTTAAAGCAGCCGGAAAAACGGCCAAAAGTTGAAATAAAAACTTTGGATGAATTTGCAAAGGAAATTTATCAACAATTAACGGAAGAAAAGAAAACGGAATACCAAAAAGAAACGTTGCCGAAAGTGGAAATCAAGACGGAGCAACCGAAAGTTGAGCCAGTCCAAACAAACCAGCGAACATTCAAAAAAGAACAACCGGCCAAAAAACCTGTCGTGGCCAAACAAAATATTCCTTCCCGTCAAAAAGGCACTGTCCCATCATTCTTAACTTCCAAAGAGGGAATCGTAAACGCCATCATCGCACAGGAAATCCTGGGGCCGCCAAAAGCGAAAAAACGTTAAAAAAATCATGTCCTCCCTTTTCTCCGCATATACTTGCGGAAAGGGAGGGCAGTTTTTTTTGAAAAAATTATTCCAGACCGAGCCCATTATTGAAATGATGAATTGCAGCCAAATTCGGATGATTGGAAGCTACAAATTTATCGAAGCATCACCGGAGCATTGCAGATTTTATTATGAAGGCTTCCTTGTAACGATTGAGGCTGCCTCAGTACATATCAATGTGCTACGGGAAGAGGAAATTTTGGTGCATGTTGATGAGTTGAAATATTTTGAAATGAAACGACAGGTGAAGGAAAGATGAAATTATACGATCGTCGCCCTGTAGAAATCCGTGTGTCACGCAATGAAAAAGTGCATGAATTTATTCGCCGTCTGCAGCAAAACCGGGTAAAAATTCGGGAACTGGAGTATTTGGAAGATGAGGTCAAATTTGAAATTTCCAAAAAAGATGTGTCTACTGTCCGAAAGTTGCGGAAAAAATATCGTTTGAAAGTGTCAATCCGTTATTTGCAAGAGTCCAGGATCTTCCAGAATACCGGTTGGACAATGTTCGGGCTTGCGCTCTTAGTAATCATCCCAATCCTCTGTTCACAATTCATCTGGAAAGTGGAAGTGGAAGCGGAAACGCCTGAACTCGCTGTAAAAGTCGAAAAAGTCCTGGATGAAAAAATAAAATTGAATCGCCCGTTATTGAAACGGAATCTTGTTTCAGATTTTGAAATCAGACAAATCATCATGGAACAAATCCGGGATCTTTCATGGGTCCATATCATCAAAAAAGGCAGCAGCATCACGATTGTTCCGCAACTTGCCCCAATTACGGAAGTGAAAGAAAATAAACCGGACCGGCTTTACCATTTGGTCGCTGCAAAAAGCGGCGTCATCACCCACTTTGATATTACAAGCGGCGAACGCCGTGTCATGCCGAATACGACGGTATATAAAGGAGATGTTCTTGTCTCCGGGGTTATTCAGGTAGGGGAAGACGAATACCTTGCCGTAGGCGCAAAGGGAGAAGTATACGCCGATTATTGGCTTGAAACGAATTTTGAAATTCCACGCAAAGTGCAATATATTTCCGCCACGGAAAGAAAGTGGACGATTGAATGGAAGAATAAAGAAGAAAAGGAGAAGGAACAATCGTTACAAAAAGTCAATTTGCCAAGGTGGATTTCAAATTATATCGAAGTCAAAAAAACACAAAGTTATACCACAACTGTTCGAGAACTTTCCGAGGAACAAATCGACTCATTTATCTTGCCTCTATTGCACGAAAAAATTTTACGCTCGCTTCCTCCAAAAACGATCATCAAGAAAGAAAATATTTTGCACGTTACCTTCGATGATGATAAAGTAAAAGGGAAAGTCCTATTTTTGGTAAACGAAAATATTGCGAAAGAATATCCTATTGACCAAGGAGATTAGATATGACGGAAGAATTGACAGAGTTACAAGTGGAAAACCCGAATGAAGCAGTCATGCTTCTCGGGATGGGAGATAAAAATTTAAAGTTGATTGAGGAAACGTTCAACTGTCACATCATTACCCGCGGCGAAACCATCCAAATTGCCGGAGAAGATGAACAAAAAAAACAAGTGACCATATTATTGAAAGAACTGCTAAAGGTCATTCGCAAAGGCATCAATATCGATTTAAGGGACGTTGCCAGCGCGATTGAAATGTTGAATGAAGGAACCATCGAATATTTTTCGGAATTGTACGATGTTGAAATAGCAAAAACCCACACGGGCAAACCGATTCGGGCAAAAACGATTGGCCAGCGGGAATACATAAAGGCCATTCGTTCAAAGGATTTAGTTTTCGCAATCGGCCCGGCGGGTACAGGAAAAACGTATTTGGCTGTCGTCATGGCGACGCAGGCATTAAAAAATGGACATGTCAAACGGATCATTTTAACCCGGCCAGCTGTTGAAGCCGGAGAATCCCTCGGTTTTTTGCCCGGTGATTTGAAGGAGAAAGTGGATCCGTATCTCAGACCTTTATATGATGCATTGCACGATATTTATGGAACAGAACATACCCAACGCCTCATCGAACGGGGAACAATCGAAATCGCACCCCTCGCCTATATGAGGGGCCGGACATTGGATGATGCCTTTGTCATTTTGGATGAAGCGCAGAACACGACGCACATGCAAATGAAAATGTTTTTAACCCGTTTAGGTTTCGGTTCCAAAATGGTCATTACAGGAGACAAATCCCAAATCGATTTACCAAAAAAGGTGGAGTCCGGATTAATTATTGCGGAACGTGTATTGAAAAATGTGAAAGACATCCATTTTACGTATTTGGAAGCGGGAGACGTTGTAAGGCATCCCCTTGTGGCAAAAATTATTCAAGCCTATCACGATCAAGAACTGTAAAAATGTGTACGATCCACCGTACACATTTTTATTTTTAAGAATTGATGATATCAATGAAAAACTCCCGAGAAACTGTTAAACTATGTATATACAGAATTTGGGGGTGCGAAATGGATAAGCACTTGAAGCGATTATTGGATATGTTCGGCTTTAGGGTATTATTGGTGGTGGTTTTGTCCATTACCGGGGTAATACAATTTTTTATGATGCTGGGCAATGTACTTGGAGATACATATGATGTACAAGCTTTTCAATTGGCGCCGGAAACGATCCGGGCCGTAAAAACCGTGGAAGATACGGAAAAAACGGAGCAGGAGCGGCTGGAAGCGGAAGAAGCCGTCGAACCTGTTTACGTTTTTGATGAAGAGATTGCTGATCATCGGGTTGCCCTGCTGGATACGATTTTTGATATTACGTTGGATGTAAGAAAAGAGATTTCAAACAGCAGTGCAACTTTATCAAAAGAAGAAAAGATTCAAAAATTGAAGGACAAATTAAAAGAAATCACCGAAAGCCAAACTTCCCTGCAATTGACGGACAATGATTTATGGACGTTATTGACGGCGAATGAAAAAGATTTGATTCAAACCTATAATGCTTTAATCCGGTTGGTGACCAATGTTTTATCCAACCCGATACGCAAGGAGAATGTGACGGCTGTCCGCAACGAGCTGGAAACAAAAATCCGTGGGGATGAAGAAATCAGCGAAGCATTGGTTTCCCCTTCCGTCGCTCTTGGTAAAACGGCTGTCGTCGAAACGGAAACGCTGGATGAAGAAAAAACGGAAGAGCTGAAACAGCAGGCCCGGAATTCCGTAGAGCCTGTCCGTATATTGCAAGGCCAGATCATCGTTCAAGAAGGGGAACTCATTGACCGGGAGAAATACCGTCAGCTGGAACTGTTGGGAATGACGAACAATAAAGCTTCCATCAAACCGGTGTTGGGGCTGGCCATTTTAGTATTATTGCAAATGACTTTCCTGTTTTTTTTATTTGATAAACTCAACATGGATGTGCAAAAAAAGCGGAAACAGTTGGTCGTTACGCTGATCATCTATCTCATTTCGATCGCATTGATGGAGCTCATCAATTTATTGGACAACTTTGAAGTGCAGATCGGCTTCATTTTTCCATCCGCACTGGCAACGATGCTGATCAGTTTCCTTGCTTCCAATCAAGTGGCAAGTCTGGTGACAGTGCTGGTGGCGGCATCGGCAGGGGTGATTTTCCAGGAAGGATACTCTGCCGTGATGCAAATGGAAATTGCGCTGTATATTTTGCTCGGAGGTTTCTCTTGCATTTATTTCATGAAATCCATTGAAAACCGTTCCGATATTCTAAAGGGTTGCGGTGTGGTTGTCATTGTAAACCTGATTTTCATTGCCATCTATTTATTGATGTCCCAATCCTATTATGAACCGTCGGAATTGTTGTTTTACGGGATTTCCGCCATTGTTTCGGGCATGTTGTCCGGCGCTTTGACAATGGGGCTGTTGCCATTTTTTGAATCAGCCTTTGGAATTTTGTCGACAATGAAATTGATCGAATTATCGAATCCCAACCATCCGCTATTGAAAAAAATCTTGACGGAAACGCCGGGGACTTATCATCACAGCATCATGGTGGCCAATATGGCGGAGGCCGCTTGCGAAGCGATTGGTGCGGACGGTTTGCTTGCGCGTGTCGGAAGCTATTATCATGATATCGGGAAAACGAGACGGCCGGCATTCTTTGTGGAGAACCAAATGTCCGGAATCAATCCCCATGATTCGTTGCCACCGGAAAGAAGCGCGGAAATTATTATCGCCCATACAACCGATGGGGCGGAAATTCTGCAAAAACATAAAATGCCGCAAGAATTTATCGATATTGCCCTTCAACATCATGGGACAAGTTCGTTAAAATATTTCTTGCATAAGGCAAAGGAACAAGGGGAATTAAAAGATCCATCCATTTTCCGCTATCCGGGGCCGAAACCGCAGACGAAGGAAATCGCGGTCATCAGCATTGCCGATAGCGTGGAAGCGGCCGCTCGTTCGATGAAAGAACCGAATGCGGAAAAATTGCGGAATCTGGTGCAATCGATCATTAAAGAACGGTTGGAAGAAGATCAATTTGATGAATGCGATATCTCCATCAGGGAATTAAAAGTGATTGAAAAAGTGCTTTGTGAAACGTTGAATGGCACGTTCCATTCCCGAATCGAATATCCGAAAGACGGGAAAAAATAGAGGTTTGGCAGTTGATGTCTGCTGCGGGAGGATGTTTTCATCGGCCCGTCTCGAGCTACATGGAACCCCCTTCACCGTTTCATGGGGGCTCGGGTTACGGGCTGGCTGTTCCCGTCGGAGCCGACGCCTTCCGTTCAAAAGGGCAAATGAACAAATTATTTCTAATAAGCTATAATTGTTAAACACAAAATATTTTATATTGGATAACATTAGGAGGAACTATGACGTTAACAATCGATTTTCTGGATGAGACAAACGAATTGAGCGATGAACATATTGAACTTGTTGAAAATCTGCTGCAGCATGCGGCGAAACTGGAAAATGTCGGAGAGGCGGAAGTTTCCGTCACTTTCGTAACGAATGAAAAAATTCACGAAATCAACCGGGAATATCGGCATATCGACCGCCCGACGGATGTCATTTCCTTTGCCCTTGAAGAAATGGGGGATGGGGAAATCGAAATCATCGGCGATATGCCCCGGGTGCTTGGGGACATCATCATTTCGGTTGAACGTACGAGAGAACAAGCGGAAGAATACGGCCACTCTTTTGAACGAGAGCTTGGATTCCTGGCTGTACATGGCTTTTTGCATTTATTAGGTTATGATCATATGACGGAAGAAGATGAAAAAGTGATGTTTTCAAGACAAGAGGAGATTCTTTCATCATTCGGTTTAGGCCGTGATTTGCATGCGTAATTTTTTCCGTTCTTTCCGGTTTGCCTTTGAAGGCATCTATTTGGCAACGAAAGAACGGAACATGCGCATTCATTTGACCTGTGCATTGATCGCGATCATTGCCGGGTTGCTCTCAAAATTAAGCGCTACGGAATGGCTTGTATTAATCATTACCATTGCCCTTGTCATCGGGATGGAAATGGTGAATACAGCCATTGAAAATGTAGTGGATTTAGTTTCGCCGGAATATCATCCGTTGGCAAAGGCAGCCAAAGACGTGGCGGCAGGAGCCGTGCTCGTTTTTGCCATTGCCAGCATTTGCATTGGCATGATTATTTTTCTTCCAAAATGGTTTTAACGTAAGAGAGGTGGCGTTCCGATACATATGGATGCAAACAAGCTGTTAGAAGAAGCGAAAGTCGCCCGTGAAAAGGCGTATGCCCCTTATTCCAAATTTTCTGTGGGAGCGGCGTTGCTGACAAAAAGCGGTAAAGTTTTTCACGGCTGCAATATTGAAAATGCCAGTTTTGGCTTGACCAATTGTGCTGAAAGAACGGCTTTGTTCAAAGCGGTTTCTGAAGGGGAAACGGAATTTCAAGCCCTGCTGGTGGTGGCGGATACGAAAAATCCCGTTGCGCCATGCGGGGCTTGCAGACAGGTGATCGCGGAATTTTGTCCGCCGGAAATGCCCGTCTATTTGGCAAATATCAATGGGGATATCAAACAAACGACGGTGGAACAATTATTACCAAGTTCTTTTACATCGGAGGATATGAAAAATGCAGGAAAATAAAGTATTCAAATCAGGTTTCATTTCCATCATTGGCAGACCGAATGTTGGAAAGTCCACTTTTTTAAATCATGTGATTGGCCAAAAAATCGCCATCATGTCAGATAAACCTCAAACAACGCGCAATAAAATCCAAGGCGTGTTGACAAGGGAACACAGCCAAATGATTTTTATCGACACGCCGGGGATCCATAAACCAAAACATAAACTGGGCGAATTCATGGTAAAAGTATCAAAAAATACATTGCGCGAAGTGGATTTGATTTTGTTTATGGTCAATGCGGAAGAAAAGATCGGAAAAGGCGACGAATTTATCATGGAAATGTTGCGCGATACGGATACACCGGTGTTTTTGGTCGTGAACAAAATCGACAAAGTGCATCCGGATGAATTATTGAAAATCATCGACGACTACCGCCAGCAAATGGATTTTGCAGAAGTTATCCCAATTTCCGCATTGGAAGGGAATAATGTGGAACGGTTGCTCGAAACGATTGAAAAATATTTGCCGGAGGGGCCGCAATATTATCCAAGCGACCAAATTACCGATCATCCGGAACGGTTCATCATTTCCGAGCTGATCCGTGAAAAAGTGTTGCATTTGACGCGGGAAGAAGTGCCCCATTCCGTGGCGGTGGTCATCGATCAAATCCGCCGGGATGAAAAAAATGAAAACCTGATCCATGTCATGGCCACGATTATGGTGGAACGGGATTCGCAGAAAGGCATCATTATCGGTAAAGGCGGGAAATTATTGAAAGAAATCGGCACTTTGGCGAGAAGAGATATCGAAATGCTCCTCGGGTCAAAAGTGTATTTGGAATTATGGGTCAAAGTTCAGAAAGACTGGCGCAATAAAATCACGTATTTGAGAGACTTCGGATATCGGGAAGATGAATATTAATCGCAAGGGACAAAGGGCGGGTCTTGTTGGATAAAAGACACGCTCTTTGTTACCGTTTTCTATTTTTTTGTTTCGGCTTTCGATCAGCCTCTGACCAAAAGGGATGTGCAAAGAATGTTACATAAATTGGAAGGCATTGTATTAAAAACGAGAGATTATGGAGAATCGAATAAAATCGTCACCTTGATGACAAAAGAGGCGGGGAAAATCGGAGTGATGGCAAGGGGAGCAAAGAAACCGAGAAGCCGGTTGGCCGCCATTTCCCAAACTTTTATGCACGGCATTTTTATTGTTCAAAGAACTTCCGGCTTGGGCACTTTGCAGCAAGGGGAACTGATCAATTCAATGCGCCACATTCAGACGGATATTGTAAGGGCTGCTTATGCCAGTTACATCGTGGAATTGGTGGACCGGTTGATGGAAGAGGGGAGCCCGCAACCTTTTGCTTTTGAAGTTTTGAAGCAAGCATTATATGCCATTGATGAGGAATACGATCCGGAGGCGATTGCATTATTTGTTGACTGGAAGCTGCTTCCCTACGCAGGCGTAAGGCCGGTTTTGCATCAATGCGCATCGTGCGGCGCCGTCGAAGGGGAGTTTGCCTTTTCCTTTTCCCAGGGCGGTTTTCTTTGCCATCGTTGCTTCCATGTGGATCAATACATCATTCGACTCAATCCGACCCAGGTCAAATTGATCCGCATGTTCGCAAATGTGCCGATTGAAAAAATCGGAAAGTTGGAGTTGAAGCGTGAAACGAAGCGGTTTATTAAAATGATTGTGACCACCATTTATGAAGAACAGACGGGGATGCGCTTGAAATCCCGTTCGTTTATTGATCAGCTGGAGAAATCGGAATCGTTGCTGTCGCTCCAAAAAAACGATGAACACGAAAAAGGCGTCGAATCATGACGCCTTTTTGATTTATTTCAGCTCAGCCAAAATCGGGATTAAATCTTCTTTGAAAGCTTGCCAAAATTTTTCTTCCAGCTCTGGCAATAAGTTATCTTTATTTTGATATTCCATAAATAGTTTTTCAATTTTATCATCCACCAGCCTCAGGCGGTGGTTGACGTTTTCCCGTTCCTCCTCGATATGGAGCAGAATATAACTGTCCATCAGCCGTTGAAGCTGATGGCCTTTTTTTAATGCAATTTCATAGGCTTCTTGATGGAAAAGGCCGACCGCTGTGGACAAGTCGATCCGCTTCCGATGATATTCGGCTGCCTGGGCATATTGTTGAATTTTTATATTCGCGTGATATAGTAAATGGCTCATACTATTGATCGACGGAACTTCCCTTTTGAAAACTGTTGCCACCATCTCCCGCAATTGGCCGAAACAGTCCCCCGTTTCGGATATTTCCACTTTTTTTGAAGGTATTAATTGATGAAACAGCATGTTGACTCCCCCTAATGCAAACAGCGCTTTTTCTCATTATACAAAAGAAGGAAAAAATAAACACTATAAATTCAAATAATTCTGATAGTTTGGTAAATTCAACAAAAGGGAGCTGCATTTATTGCACACGTTGCAAGCAAGGGGGAAGTCTCCATAGAAGCTGGCAAAGAGTCGGGATTGGCCCAGCCATTCACTTTTCAATAACAAAAAGAGCAAATGGAAAAGGCATCGCCTCTCCATTTGCTCTAAAGTTTATCAACCCTATTTATTCATTAAAATTGCAAGTATTTTTCAATATAAGCTTTCACTTCCGCAATCGGGATGCGCACTTGTTCCATTGTATCGCGGTGGCGAACCGTCACTTGGCCGTCTTCTTTTGAATCAAAGTCGTAAGTGATGCAGAATGGTGTACCGATTTCATCCTGACGGCGATAGCGTTTACCGATGGATTGGGATTCATCATAATCCACTGGGAAGTACTTGCGCAATTCGTTCCAAACTTCAGTTGCTTCTTCTGACAATTTTTTGGATAGTGGAAGAACAGCCGCTTTAAATGGCGCAATGACCGGATGGAATCGGAGGACTGTTCGTTTGTCGCCATCTTCCAGTTCCTCTTCATCATAAGCGTCGCATAGGAACGCCAATGTGACGCGGTCTGCCCCTACGGATGGTTCGATGCAGTATGGTACATAACGCTCATTTGTAACAGGGTCCACATATGTGAAATCTTCGCCGGAATATTGCATATGCTGTTTTAAGTCGTAATCGGTACGGTCGGCAATACCCCAAAGTTCGCCCCAGCCGAATGGGAATTTGTATTCAATATCCGTTGTGGCTGCTGAATAGTGGGACAATTCTTCTTTTGAATGGTCGCGAAGGCGGATATTTGCTTCGGTCATTCCCAAACTCAAGAGCCAGTTTTTGCAGAATTCTTTCCAATAATTTTGCCATTCCAAATCTTCGCCTGGTTTACAGAAGAACTCCAATTCCATTTGTTCGAATTCACGGGTACGGAATGTGAAGTTCCCCGGTGTGATTTCGTTACGGAATGATTTACCGATTTGCGCGATACCGAAAGGAATTTTTTTGCGCATGGAACGTTGTACGTTTTTGAAGTTGACGAAAATCCCTTGTGCTGTTTCAGGGCGCAAATAAATTTCGTTGGCGGAACTTTCCGTTACCCCTTGGAACGTTTTAAACATCAAGTTGAATTGGCGGATTTCTGTAAAATCTTGCGCACCGCAATCCGGGCAATGCACATCATATTGCTTCATAATTTCTTCCATTTTGTCGAAAGATAAACCGTCCACCACAATTTCATCGCCTTTTTCGAGAGCGGCCGCTTCGATTAATTTATCCGCTCTGTGTCTCGCTTTACATTGCTTACAGTCGATCATCGGGTCATTGAAATTGCCCACGTGGCCGGAAGCTTCCCAAGTGCGTGGGTTCATGAGGATTGCGGCATCAAGCCCCACGTTATAAGGTGATTCTTGTACGAATTTCTGCCACCATGCTTTTTTAATATTGTTTTTCAGTTCCACACCAAGCGGACCGTAATCCCACGTATTGGCAAGACCTCCGTATATTTCGGAACCCGGAAATACAAATCCGCGATGTTTTGCTAAACTTACAATAGTTTCCATTGATTGAACAGCCATTTTTGTTCCTCCTAATTGTTTATATTTTTTTCATTGATAATAAATAGAAAAGCACTCGCCTCCGGGCAATACGCCCGGGGACGAGTGCTTGATTCCAACGTTACACCCGCGGTTCCACCCCGATTGATTGTATTCTTGAAGAAGAAATACAACCCTCTTTTTTGGAACATGGCTCCAGGATGCCGTTTCTCTTTTCGTGTAGGCTTTCACCATCCCTACTCGCTGTTGGTTGAAAAGATACTTATAGTCCTGTCATCGCCTTCGATATATTAATATAGTATTTTGACCATTCAGTTGTGACATTATTTTATCATGTAGGACTTTTCTTAGCAATTATTAAAAAAATAGTATATAATATTTGAGTAAAAGTATAACACTAATTGAGGCGGTGAGTCCAATAGAACTCAATCAACGTCAAGATAAAATTCTCCAAATCGTGAAAGAAAAAGGTCCAATCACCGGGGAAAAAATAGCTGAACAATTGAATTTAACCCGCGCAACCCTGCGGCCGGATTTGGCGATTTTAACGATGGCAGGGTTTTTAGATGCCAGACCCAGAGTCGGCTATATATATTCAGGAAAGAAAACGCTGGCCTCTGTTACAGAGTCCATGATGAATCTGAAAGTGAAAGACTTTCAATCAATGCCGGTTGTCGTTTCCGAGAATATGACCGCTTATGATGCCATTTGCCAAATGTTCCTGGAAGATGTCGGCACATTATTTGTGGTGGATGAAAAATCCCGCTTGCAAGGGGTTCTTTCAAGAAAAGATTTGCTTCGTACAAGCATCGGGACACAGGCGATTACAAAAATCCCTGTTCATATTATTATGACCAGAATGCCGAATATTGTTTATTGCCACAAAAATGATTCCCTTGTGCATGCGGCGAAAAAACTGATCGATCGGCAAGTGGATTCGTTGCCGGTTGTGGAAGAAAGGGAAGACGGGCTGGAAATTGTCGGCCGGTTGACAAAGACGAATATCACAAAAGCTTTTATTTCCTTGGCAGAAACGAATGATTTGTAAGAGGTGCGAATTTGAAAAACTTAAAAATTTTTGTCGTATCTGATTCTGTTGGAGAAACGGGCGAACAAGTGGTAAAAGCGGCTGCCACCCAATTTCGGCCGAATTTTGACGGCGTAATCATCCGAAGATTTCCGCACATATCAAGCGACGATCATATCAGAAACATTGTCGAAATCGCGGTGATGCAAAATGCAATCATCGCTTTTACGCTTGTGGAAAAGCAAAAACGCCAATTGATGCTTGAATTGTGCCGTCAATTGAATATTGATTGCATCGATTTATTGGGACCTATCATCGAATTGTTTGGTAAAAGGCTCCAGGAATCGCCGCGGGAAGAACCCGGCCTTGTTCATAAATTGGATGAGGACTATTTCCAAAAAGTTGAAGCCATCGAATTTGCCGTAAAATATGATGATGGACGTGATCCAAGGGGAATCTTATTGAGCGATGTCGTATTAATCGGTATTTCGAGAACATCCAAAACCCCGTTGTCCCAATATTTGGCCCATAAACGGTATAAAGTGGCCAACGTGCCAATCGTCCCTGAAGTCGAACCGCCGGAAGAATTGTTCCAAGTGGATCCAAGAAAATGTTTCGGTCTGGTGATTTCCCCCGAAAAACTGAATGTCATCCGGAAGCAGAGATTGATCGCATTGGGATTAAGCGATGATGCAATGTATGCAAGAAAAGACCGGATTGAAAAGGAAATCGCCTATTTTTATAAAGTGGTCGAAAAATTGGGCTGTGAAGTCATTGATGTTACCAATAAGGCGGTGGAAGAAACGGCCAATGACATCATTGAAAGATTGGAACGGTTAAAAAATAAGTGATACCTCCAATTTCCAGGGAGGTTTTTTTGCGTTTTTTTTAATTATGGTATAGAATTTTTTTGAAGAATGTTTTATAATGATAAAATTGGGGTAAAAATATTTCTAACAATTATTTTAAAAAAATTAACTTTTTGTGTCGTTTTTTAAAGGGATTTTTAATTTTTTATCGAATCTTGTTATTTAGCAACAAAGTTGGTGATGGGAATTGGTTAATAAAATCCCTGAAGAATTGATTGAAAAAATTCGGACAGAGTCGGATATAGTCGATGTCATCAGCGAATATATCCAGTTGACCAAAAGAGGCCGGAATTGGTTTGGGCTATGTCCATTCCATAACGAAAACACACCCTCTTTTTCTGTCTCCGAAGACAAACAAATATTCCATTGCTTTGGTTGTGGCGCAGGTGGAAATGTCATTACCTTTGTCATGGATATCGAAAATGTATCCTTTCCCGAAGCGGTATCGAAACTGGGAGAACGCATCGGCATACATATAGATATCCAGAACCAAAGTATGGACAACCGCATTCACCGTTATTCAAAAAAAGAAGAAAACATGCTGAATGCCCATCAATTTGTTGCTGAATACTACCATCATTTATTGTTGAACACAGAAGATGGTGAAAAAGCGTTAAATTATTTATTCAAAAGAGGATTTACGAGGGAAGATATCGAATCCAATGGTATAGGATATGCATTGCCAAATTGGGATTCGGTGGCGGTGCTTTTGCAGCGCAAAGGTTTTTCACCGGATGAAATGGTCGAGAGCGGACTCATTATCCAACGGGAAAACGACCATACTTATTTTGACCGGTTTCGGGACCGCATCATGTTTCCGATTCGCAACGAATTTGGAAAGGTGATCGGTTTTTCAGGCCGTATACTTGAGCCGAAAGAATCAGAAGCAAAATATTTAAATAGTCCCGAATCTCCAATTTTCCGAAAAAGCGAAGTTCTGTTCAATTTGGACAAGGCCAGAGCTTCGATTCGAAAAAAGCGCCAAGCAATATTGATGGAAGGATTTATGGATGTACTCGCTGCAAACAAGGCAGGTATTGACAATGCCGTGGCCACCATGGGCACTTCCTTGACGAAAGAGCATATCACAAGGCTGAAACGCTTAGTTCGAAACGTTGTTATCTGTTATGACGGTGATCATGCCGGATGGGAAGCTGCCAAACGTGCTTCGGAGTTGCTGTACAATGAGCAGATGGAGGTCGAAGTTGTCGTACTGCCTGACAAATTGGACCCGGATGAGTATATCCGGAAATTCGGTCCGGAATCCTTCGTTCAGATGATTGAAAGACCACATGCCTATATGTCTTTCATGATGATGTACGCACGTCGCAATAAAAATTTCCAATTTGAAAATGATGTATTGCAATATATTCAGGAAGTACTCGAACAGCTTGTCGGCAGAACATCACCTGTTGAACGTGATTTATATATAAAAGAATTGGCGAAAGAAACAAAGGTTTCAGAAGAAGCCATTTACGCACAATTCAGAAAATTAGATGCTGACTTCGCTAAAAATTATAAACGAGCGGAACAGAAAAATACAATAATAAATGGCCCAATTCAACCCAAAAATTTAAATGCGACGGAACGTGCAGAAAGATTGCTTTTGTCACATATGCTATTTGATATGGAAGTGGTAAACAACATATTGCGCAGTGAAGAACCACAACCTTTTGTACACGATGAATACATTGCGGCTTTTGTCCGTTTAATCGGCTTTTACGAAGAATATGGCACTTCGGATTATCAACGTTTCTTGGAAATGCTGGATGATCCCGAACTCCGGAGAATTGTCATGGAAGCGGCGTTGATTGAACGCGATCCGGAGTTTAAAGAAGCTGAAATTCAAGATTCTTTAAAACAACTGAAAAAACATCGATTAAAGCTTGAGATAGAAAAACTCATGCATGATTCCCAGGAAGCCGAACGGATGCATGAGCATAAAAAAGCTTTGGAACTCTTGCAACGGATAATTGAACTGAAAAGAACTTTATCTGCGATTTGATTGACATTGGTTTTTTATAAGGAGGAAGGTTTATGGCGGACAATTTGTCAGAACGTTCAAGAGAGATTTTGGAAAAGAATTTGGAAGAGGCGAAAAAATTTCTTCGAGAAAAGGCAAAAAATGATGGAATTTCCATGGAGGAAATTTCTAAAAAACTGGAACCATTTGAATTGGAACCTGAAGAAATCTTTCACTTTGCAGAAGAACTGGAAAGCCAATATGATATTCGGGTGGAAGGTAAAGAAGAATTCGAAGAAGAAGCAATCGCTAAACAAGAAGAATTGGAAGAAGAATTTGATTTAAATGATTTAAGCGTTCCTCCTGGTGTGAAAATCAACGACCCTGTCAGAATGTATTTAAAAGAAATCGGACGTGTCGACTTATTAACTGCCGAAGAAGAAACGGAATTGGCAAAACGCATTGAGCAAGGTGACGAAGAGGCTCGCAAAAGACTCGCAGAAGCGAACTTGCGATTGGTGGTTTCCATTGCGAAACGTTATGTTGGCCGCGGAATGCTTTTCTTGGATTTGATTCAAGAAGGAAATATGGGATTAATCAAGGCGGTTGAAAAATTCGACCACCGCAAAGGATTTAAATTCTCCACCTATGCGACTTGGTGGATTCGTCAGGCAATTACACGCGCCATCGCAGATCAGGCGAGAACAATCCGAATCCCTGTTCACATGGTTGAAACCATCAATAAATTAGTTCGCGTTCAACGTCAATTATTGCAAGACTTGGGCCGCGAACCTACTCCGGAAGAAATCGCGGAAGAAATGGATTTAACGCCTGAAAAAGTCCGCGAAATCCTAAAAATTGCGCAAGAACCGGTTTCTTTGGAAACGCCGATCGGTGAAGAAGATGATTCCCATTTGGGCGATTTCATTGAGGATCATGACGCGCAATCACCGGCTGACCATGCAGCTTACGAATTATTGAAAGAGCAGCTCGAAGATGTATTGGATACATTGACAGATCGTGAAGAGAATGTCCTCCGTCTTCGCTTCGGTTTGGATGATGGCCGCACACGCACGCTTGAAGAAGTAGGTAAAGTGTTTGGCGTCACACGTGAAAGAATTCGTCAAATAGAGGCAAAAGCTTTAAGAAAATTGCGTCACCCATCCCGCAGCAAACGGTTGAAAGATTTCTTGGAGTAATCATTTTCATCAATTGCAGCCAAAGGTACCCTTATTGGGTGCCTTTTTATATGAAAACTTTTTTAAATTTTCATAGAGATTTATTAATTTCTATGGATGCCGGAATATAGAAAATAAGATAAAATATAGATAAATAATTTATCATTTCGGGGAAACTATATGGAAAATCCTAAGAAGCAAATCATTTTGAACGAAATCTTATTTTGGAAGCAAAATAAGCTGTTGCCGGAACAATATTGCGACTTTTTATTGAAGCTTTATACCGAAGGGGAAGATATCAAACAGCAGGAAGATGTCAGTTATAAAAAGTCGATCATCGAAAAGGAAAAGCGTAAAAAAAGGATCATCGCCCTGTTGTTGATTTTGTTAACGGTTGCCTTATTGGTGTTTCTTTTTCTCATGACCTCCTACTTTTTTGTTGCCGCATTGATTGCGGGATGTATAGCGATTCTATTTATCATCTATTCTTATCAATTTGCGAAAAAGCATGATTTGATCGCACCAATATTGCAAGTGGCGGCGGCCCTCCTGATTTTTGGGATTTCCGTAAAAGTGAGCCTAGTTTATTTTGAAAATAATAATATTGTATTATATTCATTATTGATCGCCAACTCTCTTATGTGGACCATCACGGGAATCCGTCTGAAGCTTTTGTATTTCAAGATTTCGGGTCTATTGGGATTGTTGATCATCATTGGTTATCAACTATTTTTCCTATAATTACAATAAAAAGAACGTTTTTCATTTTGTTTTGGTAATATAATTTTTGCGGAAACGGAAATAATAAAAATCCAACGTGTTATAGAGAAAAATGATAAATAAAATAAAAGGCAAAATTGTGAAAAATTGTCGAAATTGTTACAGTCCTTGTAAAACTTTCTGTTTAGGTCTTTTCGTTTTGTAAAATATGAAGTACAATAATGATTGTTGACTATATTCTATCATTTATAGCATTGATGAATTATAAGGAGGTTAAAGACACATGAAAAATAACCCGATTGTTCCTTATATCCTCATAATGGCATTGGGTATTGCACTTATCTTCTTCTTGTCTTTAGACGGTGTCGGAAAACAAAATGAAAATGCTGAAGAGGGGACAACTACGGAAGATAATGCTTCTGCAGACGATGGTGCAGCATTAGTTCAAACATGTATTGCTTGTCATGGTGAAGACTTATCAGGTAATATCGGTCCTAAGTTAATTGGATTGGAAAAAGATCGTATCGTTGACGTACTTGTAAACGGTATCGAAGGAACTCCAATGACTCCAGGAATGAAATCTCAAGACGAAGCAGAAAAAATTGCTGACTACATCAGTTCATTAAAATAATTACATAAATCCTTAGTTGCTAAAGTAGGCGACTAAGGGTTTATTTTTTTATATAATGAGAGTTATAAATTAACAAAAAAGGCGGGTACATCATGAATGCACAAAATCTTTCCAAACGACTCGAAACCGTTGCTTCCTTTGTACCGAAAGGAGCAACCGTGGCAGATATCGGCTCAGACCATGCCTATTTGCCGTGTTATTTGGTTCATAAAGGCATTGTACAGAAAGCGGTTGCGGGAGAAGTGGTGGATGGACCATACCAGTCCGCGCTGAAAAAAGTGAGAGAAGAAGGGATGGAAAATCAAATTACCGTAAGACTTGCCGATGGATTGGCAGCCATTGAAAGCGGTGATGGTGTGGATACGATCACGATTGCAGGAATGGGCGGATCGTTAATCGTTTCCATTTTGGAAAAGAATCCGGAAAAACTTGAATCCATCCAGCGCCTCATATTGCAACCGAACATTCATGCAAAATTGATCCGGCAATGGGCATTGGCGCATCAATGGAAAATCATTGATGAAGCCATTGTGGAAGAGGATGAAAAAATATATGAAATCCTCGTGCTTGAGCGGGGGCCAATGGAGTTGACGGAAGCGGAGATATTAATGGGGAAAGAATTGATTCGGGAGAAGTCGGACGTTTTCGTGAAAAAATGGACGAATGAAGTGCAACATATGAAAAAAGTGCTCCAATCGCTGGAAAAAGCCGACCAAACGCCCGAAATTCTTGCGAAACGGGAAGAATTGCTTCATCATGTTGCATTAGTGGAGGAGGTATTGAAACCATGAAAAAAGCGAACGGGAATGAGATTATTCAGCTTTTTGAAAGCTGGGCTCCTAAGAAATTGGCATGCATGGAAAATGACCCGATCGGCCTTGCAATCGGCACGTTAAACAAAGAGGTTACAAAAGTGCTGGTGACTCTTGATGTGAATGAATCGGTGGCCGATGAAGCGATTGAAAAAGGATGCCAACTCATTATTGCCCACCATCCGCCCATCTTCAGAAAGTTGTCCAATTTGAGAACGGACACGCCCAGCGGCAAACTTTACGAAAAGCTGTTGAAAAACGATATTGCGGTATATGCCGCCCATACAAATCTGGATGTGGCGGAAGGCGGCGTCAACGATTTGCTTGCCGATGCTTTGGAACTGGAAAACCGCGGGATTTTAGAGAAAACGTATTCGGAACATTTAATGAAGTTGGCTGTATTTGTTCCGGATGACCATGCGGATGAACTGCGCTATGTCCTTGCAAAAGCGGGTGCAGGGAAAATCGGCAATTATGATTCCTGCAGTTATTCCACGGACGGGAAGGGGCGTTTCCGTCCATTGGAGGGAGCCAATCCTTATATCGGGGACGTGGGCGAAATCGAAGTGACCGATGAAGAGAAAATCGAAGTGGTGTTTCCGGCATCCATGAAAAACCGGATTTTGAAAGCGATGTTAAACGCCCATCCATATGAGGAACCGGCTTATGACCTCTACACATTGGCGCAAGAAACGAATGAATACGGCATCGGGCGGATTGGCACGTTGAAGGAGCCGATGAGCTTAAGACAATTCGCCGAATATGTAAAAGAGCGATTGGATGTTCCGATGGTGCGCATCGTGGGCAATGAAAATGACACGGTTTCGAAAGTCGCGGTGCTTGGAGGCGACGGAAATAAATATATTCACATCGCCAAAAGAGCCGGTGCGGATGTGTTTGTCACAGGGGATATGTATTTCCATGTGGCACAAGACGCCCAAGCGATCGGCTTAAATATTGTCGACCCTGGCCATCATGTGGAAAAAGTGATGATCAAAGGGGTTAAAGAAAAAATGACCGCCCTTTGCAAAGAAGGGAAACTCGATGTGGAATTTATCGAATCGGAAGTAAATACAGAGCCGTTTATTTTTATTTAATGTGGGTAACAATGAAATATGTATGTCCAAACAATCCTCTTGGAGCGAATGAAGGAAGCGAAGGTTTTCTTCATTTGCTCTTTTTTATTTTCGGAGAATCGCAAAACCAAAATTAATTTGATGCAAGGCGATAATCGCCAAAGTTTGAAAGATAATCGCCAATCGAGCGAGGATAATCGCCGAAAGGAGGGCATCATCGCCAATGAAGTAAAAAGCAAATGATTTCCCATGGAAGACAATCATAGGTGCTGTACCTTTCACTGACCGTTTGCATATGATAGCTTTTAGAAGACTTACGTCATTTGCATCAAACAGAAAGGAGATTTCCATGCGACCACATCATTTTCCTTACCAGATGCCGCCAGGAAGACCGAATCATTTCATACCAAGTCCGCCACAATTTGGCTATAGACCTGGACCATTTCCGCCACAAATGCCTCCTGGTTTCGCGCCGCCAAAAGGAACAGCAAGACTGGATTCGCTGCTGGAAACGGCCAACCGCTTTTTGGCGACTGCCCAAAGTTTCCAACCATATATCCAGCAAGCTGCTCCGATGCTCCGGAATTTGCCTGCATTATGGAAGCTGTACAAAGGGTTTCAAGGAATCCCGTCACAAGGCGGCCCAGGGAATGAACGGGGAAGAAATCAGCCACCATCCGGCCAATCGAACCAAAATGGAAGAAGCCAAAGACCATCCTATGAAACGAGACCATCCGTTCCGAAAATCTATCAACCGCCTTTCGATCATTTAGAATAGAAGCTTTGTATTCAGTGTCCAGCTCCGTTATAATAAAGCTATGTACCAACAAAAGGAGTTGACACGATGGAAGTCATTAAAATAAATCCTCGTGGCTATTGCTATGGCGTAGTGGACGCAATGGTCATTGCAAGAAACGCTTCATTGGATAAAACATTGCCACGACCAATCTACATTTTAGGAATGATTGTTCATAATAAACATGTGGTGGATGCCTTTGAAAAGGAAGGCATCATTACACTTGACGGCGAAAACCGGAAAGAAATCATCGAAAAAGTGGAGAAAGGGACAGTCATTTTCACTGCCCATGGGGTATCACCGGAAGTGCGGGAAATTGCGAAAAGAAAAGGACTTGTGGCCATCGATGCAACATGTCCTGACGTGACGGTGACCCATGATTTGATTCGGGAAAAAGTCAAAGAAGGTTATGATATCATATATATTGGAAAGAAAAACCATCCCGAGCCTGAAGGGGCCATCGGAGTCGCACCTGATCATGTTTATTTAGTGGAAAATAAAGAAGACATTGATAACTTGAATTTGCAGAACGATAAACTCCTTGTGACAAATCAAACAACGATGAGCCAATGGGATGTTAAACATTTGATGGATTACATCAAAGAAAAATATCCTCATGTCGAGGAACATAAAGAAATCTGCATGGCCACTCAAGTGCGGCAGGAAGCGGTCGCACAGCAGGCAAAAGAAGCGGATGTCGTCATCGTTGTCGGCGATCCCCGCTCCAACAATACTAACCGGTTAAAACAAGTGTCGGAAGAAATTGCGGGAACACCCGCATACCGAATCGCCGATCTATCCGAATTGAAAATCGAATGGTTAATGGATGCGGAGAAGGTGGCGGTGACGGCAGGAGCTTCCACACCAACGCCGATTGTCAAGGAAGTCATTGCATTTTTGGAGAAGTTCGACAAAAACGACCCATCGACCCATGAAATTAAACGCACAGTGACCCTTGATAAAATCCTTCCGAAAATCAAAGAGCCGAAACCGGTGAAGAAAATTCTGCCCGAAGAATAATGGGAGAAAATATAAAAGGATTTTATATATTAGCGGACTCTAATATATAAAATCCTTTATTTTTATGCTCAATTATCCTTCTGAATAAAGTATTGGTTGATGGGTCTTCCGATGCCGCCATAATGCACATCGACACTCACCATATTTTGCTTTTCCAAAAAATCCAGATACCGTCTTGCCGTGACTCTTGCCACCCCGATGGCTGCCGCCACATCATCGGCGGAGGCCCCATTTTCTGCTTCTTTCAGATAGTGGAGGACTTTATTGAGCGTTGAACGGTTGAACCCCTTCGGAAGTTCCTCGGGCAAATGGCCGCTCTTTGTTTCCCGGTTTTCCATGTTCCCATGGGGATGAATAAGGTTGTCCAACTCTTCCTGATTCAAAATCCGTGTTTCGGCACTGACATGTTTATACTTTTTATAATTCAACAACGTTTGCTGCATCCGTTCGAAGGTGAAGGGTTTCATAATATAGTCGTACACGCCCAAGTGCAAAATTTGCTGAATGGTTTGCAAATCATTCGCCGCTGTGACGGCAATACAATCCACAGGCAAATTTTCCGACCGGATTTTTCTTAAAGTGGAGAGTCCGTCCTGTTCGGGCATGAATATATCCATGAATACCAAATCCGGTTTACATTCCAGGATTTTTTGAAAACCTTCGACGCCATTTTTGCACATGGCAATGACTTCAAAGTCTTCCACTTTTTCAATAAATTGCCGATTGACTTCCCTAACCATTGGATCGTCTTCGATCAATAACACTTTAATTGCCATGAAATCCTCCTAAAAATTGAATGTTATCAAGAATGTGGTTCCTATGTCAGGTTCGCTGTACACTTCGATGACACCATTTCCTTTTTTCACAATTTCTTTCACCAGGTACAACCCGATTCCACGATTTTCTTTTTCTTTTGTAGAAAAACCTCTTTCAAAAATTTGCGACTTCACTTCTTCCGTCAAGCCGATACCGTTGTCACTCACTTCGATCGCGAGGACTTCATCCCGGTCATCGATTGAAATGTGGATTTCTTTTTCGTCTTTATTGGCCATGATCAACGCATCAAAGGCGTTTTCAATCAAATTGCCCAATAATACCACAAAATCATGATAATCCAGCTTTTCAGGAAATCTGGTAAAACGGCTTTCTTTATCGATGGTAACCCTGATCCCCAATTCCTGTCCACGGATGATTTTGCCTAACAATAGGCCGGAGATATTCTCATTATAAATCCGTTCATTCAGAAATTTTGTGACATTATCATGTTGGCTCGATACTTGGGATAAGTATTCGAGCGCTTGTTTTGTCCGTCCTAAATGCAACAGCCCCGCAATGGTATGGAGTTTGTTTTTGTATTCATGGGTTTGGACACGCAATGCTTGTACATAAGCTTTGACGCCCGTCAATTCTTCCGCCATTTTTTTGAAGGCCGTCAAGTCTTTGAATACCGCCACGGCTCCCACCACTTGCCCATCTACGGAAATGGGGATGCGGTTGCTTAAAATGCTGTGGTTGTTCACAAAAATTTCCTGGTCATACACCGGTTTTTTGGAATACACAATTTCCGGCAGCCTTGTGTCAGGAATCACGTCTTCGATCCTTTTTCCGATGCATTGGGAAGGTTCCAGATCCACGCCCAAGATTTCGCAAGCCTTTTGATTAAAAATGGTGATCTTCAAATCCTGGTCGATGGCAATGATTCCGTCATGCATGGAATTGAAGGTTTCCGTCCGCTCCACATAGAGTTTTGCAATTTCATGGGGTTCAAGTCCAAAAATTTGTTTTTTGATATGCATGCCAAGGGCTTTCGCTCCAAATGCGCTAAACAACATTGACAGGGCAAAAGTGATTAAAATCTCATTTGAATACTCAGAAAAAAAGTCTGAGAAAGTGGGCAGCGAGTAACCGACCACTGTTACGCCAATTTGTTTATTTTCATCCATGATCGGAACAAATGCCCGCAACATGATTCCTTTTTCACCTTTTGCCTTTGAAAGATAATAATGTTCCGCAAAGGCTGCATTGATATCGGTGGACTTGCTTATTTGTCCGATTTGATTTTTGGACGGATGGGAATATTTGATCCGGTTCATATCCATCACAACAATATACTCCGCGCGGTTAATGGTGCGGATTTCGTCAACGATTTGATTAATTTTCTTTGACGCCTCACCGAAGTTTTCGTTTTGGAGAGAGGTTTTCAATTCGGGCAGATTGGCCACCGTTCTTGCAACGAGCATGGCCCTTTGCCCAATTTCTTTTTCCCTTTCCTTTATCATACTACCAAGGACAAAACTGCCCGCAATAAAAAAGGAGAAGGCAATAATGAAAAAGGTGAGGAACATGATTTTCGAATTCATTGATAATTTTCTTCTTTTCAATTCATTGCCCTCCGAACGCATTTTTGCCATAATGGCTATAATCATATTATATTACAGTGGCTATGGTGAAACGTATGAAATATTTTGTGGGTAGCGCAGTTTTGACAATTCTGTTTGTCATAGGATTGATCGCATATCAGCAAGGGGCATTTTCAAAAGAAAAAATAGCCTATGATGATGAACAAGTGGGATTGGATGATCAAATCATCATCAATTTCAGCCATGTTGTGGCGGAAAATACGCCAAAAGGGATGGCGGCCAAAAAGTTTGCGGAACTGGTGGAAGAAAAAAGCGGGGGCCGGATCATGGTGAAAGTGTATCCTGACGGCATGTTGTACAGCGATTATGATGAATTGGAAGCCTTGTTGGATAATGAAGTGCAAATGATCGCCCCGACCACTTCCAAAATGACCGAACGTTTGCCAAGTTGGCAGGTGCTGGATTTGCCCTTTGTCATCGAAACCAACGAACAGTTGAAGGCCGTTTTGACCGGGGAGTTGAGCGGCAAGCTGTTGGAAGAATTGTCAAAGCTTCATATCAAAGGGCTCACTTTTTGGAGCAACGGATTCAAGCAAATCTCTTCCAACCAACCGATTATCCGTGCGGAAGATTTCAAAGGGAAACAGATCCGGACGATGGGCAGCGATATCATTAAAGAACAATATCGCAAGCTAAATGCGGAGCCGATCCCTTTAAATTTTGATGATGTCTATTATGAAATTCAAAACCAGTTGATTGATGCCCAGGAAAACACGATTTCGAATATTTATTCGAAAAAATTTTATACAATGGAAAATCACATCACCCTTTCCAATCATGGCATCATGGCCTATGCGGTGATGATGAATGAAAATTTTTGGAATAGTTTAACGGAAGAGGATCAACAAATCATCATCGAATCATTGGAAGAAATGCAAGAATGGCAATTTGAGTTGGCTGAACGGATCAACGGGGAATTTTTGGAGAAGCTTTATAAAGAACCGAATGTGGAAATAATCCAATTGAATGAACAAAATAAAAAGCAATGGATGCAATCTGTCAGCCCCCTTTACGAATACTTTAATCAAAAGGGGAATGGCACATATTTCAATCTGCTTCTGCAAGATATCGATAAAGTGGAAGATTTTTGAAATTGAACAAAATGAACAAAATGAAGGTTTCCTTGAAAAAGGGGACCTTTTTTATTTTTGTTATATAACAAAAGAATTGCTTTAAAGATCAGTCATATAAAACGCAAACCCTTGAAACATCAGGGGTTTTTAAGGATTCTTCCGGATAATGAACAAAACAAACGAAATAACCTTTATAAACGAAAAACTAATTTTCAAATAATTTTTATTATTATAGATTCAAGCATAACAACAAATCAATTTTTGACGGGGATGATGATATGAAAATATTGAAAAATCTTACAGTTCAAGTGATTATAGCAATCATCTTGGGGATTATTGTAGGGGCGGTTTGGCCTGAATTTGGGGCAAAGTTGAAGATACTTGCGGATTTATTCATTAAATTGATCAAGATGTTGATTGCCCCAATCATCTTTTTGACGGTGGTCGTTGGAATCGGCAGCATGGGGGATGTAAAGAAGGTCGGAAAAATCGGCGGCAAAGCGCTGATCTATTTTGAAATCGTTTCCACTATTGCCCTTGCCATTGGAATCATCGTTGCACTAGTCATTCAACCAGGTAAAGGATTGGATACCTCTGCTGCAGGAAATGCCGACATTTCAAAATACACTTCGGCGGCTTCCGAATCGGAGCACGGGCTTGCCCATTTCATTTCCAGTATTATACCTGACAACTTTGTAGGGGCATTGGCCAATGGCGAATTATTGCCGACGTTGTTTGCGGCGGTGTTGTTTGGACTTGCGGCGGCGGCTGTCGGAGAGCGGGCGAAACCTGTGATTACCTTTTTTGAAAACGTTTCAGAAATCTTTTTCAGAATTGTCGGCATGGTGATGATCTTTTCACCGATTGGGGCATTTGGTGCAATGGCCTATACGATCGGCAACTTCGGAATCAAGTCTTTGGCAAACTTGGGGCTTTTAATGGTTTCCGTTTATACGACCATGTTTATATTTATCGTGTTCATTTTAGGTTCCATCGCCAGATTTTATGGCATCAATATCTTAAAATTTATTGCCTATATCAAAGAAGAAATCTTCATCGTCATCGGGACATCTTCATCTGAATCGGCATTGCCTTCTTTGATCAGAAAGTTGGAACAATTTGGTTGCTCCAAACAAACAGTCGGATTGGTCGTTCCAACCGGCTACTCCTTCAACCTGGATGGAACAGCGATCTATTTGTCGATGGCAACTTTATTTATCGCGCAAGCTTATGGCATTCATTTAACATGGGTACAAATTGTTACCATCCTGGCCGTGTTGATGATGACGTCCAAAGGGGCTGCCGGGGTGACGGGCTCCGGATTTATCACACTTGCGGCGACACTCGCGGCATTCCCGATGATTCCGATTGAAGGGATCGCCCTGTTGATCGGTGTGGACCGCTTTATGTCAGAAGCCCGTTCCGTGACGAATTTGATAGGGAATGCGTTATCAGCGGTCGTGATTTCAAAATCGGAAAAAGAATTTGATGTGGCGAAATACGAAGAATTGAAACAGCACAAATTGGAAGCCCACTAATAAGAAAAAGGCTTTTAAGAAGGTAAAGAACTTTCTTGAAAGCCTTTTTTCCATTAAACTAGTTGAAGGGTTTGAATGTGGGAGAGATTAAAATAAGTGAGTTTCGATTTTCCGTTTTCTATACTGATCAACTGATTGTTTACATTGATGACTTTCCCGATGTGGGAAAAATCTTTCCCCAAATTCAATATAGCCATTTGATTTTTCAATTCAGCAAGCTGGGAAACGAAAGTGCTTTGAAAGGTTTCATCGTTTGCCGATGCGAAATGCTGAAATTCTTTCCCGCTAAGGCCATAAGGTAATTGGTTCAAATGTGGTATCAGCCATTTCAAATGGTACTGGGCAATGAACATCCTTTTGTAAACAGGCGACTCGAATACAAAATAGTCGTCTTTGATGGTTGTGATCACACCATGCAGGGGTTCGTTTTTGGCGACCATGATTTCCACGTGGATGCCCTTCGCCAATGTGAGTATATTTTTTAGTGTCAAATTTTGGTTGACCCGCGAAATAAATGCCGGGATTTCTGATGGAGTTTGAATATTATTTTCGTTTTCGAAATCTTTATAGAATGATTGGATATGTTCAAATGGTATATAGACAAATTTATTCCCATCATATAACACGATGAGTTCATCACTGGAATCGACAACGGAGCCGTTTAAGTGTTTTCCGCCAGATATTTCAATGACGATAATCTCTTTTTGCAGACTTTGGAATATGTTCCTTCCTCCTTTCCAATACTGATCTTTCTCTTGTTATCCCGCATTCCAGAAATGTTTAGTACTAGACATTATATTATGAGTCGTCTTTTTATATTCCAGTTTGGAAAGGCGGCAATTGATTAAATCCGCACGCAAAAGCTGTAATCATTGTTCTATGACATAGGGTGATGTTACAATATAACTTATGTTAGGAGGGACGAAACATGTCGAACTTTACAGAATTTCAATTGAAACCTTTTATTATGGACGCCATTCAAAAGCTCGGCTTTAAAGAACCAACTCCGATTCAAAAAGAAATGATTCCGTTGATTCTGGAAGGGAAAAGCGCCATTGGGCAAGCCCACACAGGGACCGGGAAAACCCATGCCTTCTTATTGCCGATTGTCCAAAGAATCGATACGGGCAAACAGGAAGTGCAAGCGGTGATCACTTCGCCGACGAGGGAATTGGCGACTCAAATATATGAACGATTGAAAGAAATTATCGAAGGCACGGAAATTACGGCGAAATTGCTGATTGGCGGCACGGACAAGCAACGATTGATGGAAAAGCTGAAAAACCAACCCCACATCGTTGTCGGAACGCCTGGACGAATTCATGATTTGGTGAAGGAAAATGCCCTACTTGTCCACAAAGCGCCAATTTTGGTGGTGGATGAAGCGGACTTGGCTTTCGACATGGGATTCATTGAAGAAATCGACGGTTTTGCGGCGCGCATGCCGGAAAAGCTGGAAATGTACGTTTTCTCAGCGACCATCCCCGTCAAGTTGCAGCCATTCCTCAATAAATATATGGAATCCCCAGCGCACATCAAAATCAATGACCGGAAACCGGTGGCGGAAGGGATAGAATTTTTCCTTGTGCCGATCCGATCCAAAAACCGGTCGGACAAACTGCTGGAAGTTTGCAAGACTATCAATCCGTTTTTATGCCTCATCTTCTGCAATACGAGAAAAACGGCGGATGAAGTGGCAAGCTTCCTATCGGAAAACGGCATCCGCACAGGGGAAATTCATGGGGATTTGACGCCAAGGGAACGCAAGAAAATGATGAAGCAAATCCGCGACTTGGAATTCCAGTACATTGTCGCAACGGATTTGGCAGCCCGGGGCATTGATATCGAAGGCGTTTCCCACGTAATCAATTATGAAATTCCTGAAGACTTGGAGTTTTTCGTCCACCGCGTCGGACGAACAGCGCGCGCGGGTCTGGAGGGAACAGCCATCACCCTGTATGGTCCGGATGATGAAGATGCTTTGGACCGCATTGATGAAAAATTGGGCATTCCATTTAAACATCGCGACGTGAAGGATGGGGAATGGATTGAATTAAAAGACCGTCAAGCCCGCAAAAAACGCGTAAAGCAGGAAGATGAATTGGACAAAGTCGCAAAAGCGCTGGTGCGAAAACCGAAAAAAGTGAAGCCGGGTTATAAAAAAGCGATGCAGAAGGAAATGCAGAAAATCAAGAAGAAATTGAAGAAGAGTAAGCGGTAGAAAGAGGGAAAAGGAGAATGTTAATCGGTTCACACGTATCCATGAGCGGCAAGAAAATGCTGCTTGCCGCCAGTGAAGAAGCGGCATCCTACGGGGCAACAACCTTCATGATTTATACAGGGGCCCCTCAAAATACGAGAAGAAAAGCCATTGAAGAATTGAATATCGAAGCGGGCTTGCAACATATGAAGGAACACGGCATTTCCGACATTGTGGTCCATGCCCCTTACATCATCAACATTGCCAATACGGTAAAACCGGAAGTCTTTGCTTTGGGTGTGGAATTTTTGCAAAAAGAAATTGAGCGCACGGAAGCGATCGGTGCCACACAAATCGTTCTCCATCCAGGTTCCCATGTGGGGGAAGGGGAAGAAAAGGGCATCAAAAAAATCATCGAAGGGCTGAATGAAGTGCTCTCCGTGGATTCCAACGTGCAAATTGCATTGGAAACGATGGCGGGGAAAGGTTCCGAATGCGGTAAAACTTTTGAGGAACTGGCGCAAATCATCGACGGCGTGACGAACAACGAGCGTCTTTCCGTCTGCTTTGATACATGCCATACCCACGATGCCGGTTACAATATCGTGGAAGATTTCGATGGCGTGTTGGAGGAATTCGATAAAATCATCGGCCTCGACCGCATCAAAGTCGTACATATCAACGACAGCAAAAACGAGCGCGGGGCAAGAAAAGACCGCCACGAGAATCTGGGCTTTGGCCATATCGGATTTGATGCGCTCAACTACATCGTCCATCATGAAGTGTTCAAAGACATCCCAAAAATTCTTGAAACGCCTTGGGTCGGTTCTGATTCGAAAAATAAAAAGCCGCCATATAAAGAAGAAATTGAAATGCTGAAAACCGGGGATTTCCATCCGGAATGGATTGACGTATTGCGCGGCTGAGAGCGAGGAAAACACCTCGCTCTTTTTTTGATTGAGGTTTGGCGAATATATTGATTCATTTGACTAATATACATCGGGGCTATTATGTTTCGGAGTTTGACTATTATTGGCTTTTGGGGCGGCATGTTTTTAGAGATTGGCTAATAAATTGAATCCTTTGACTAATATTCATCGGGGAATGGCTATTATGCTCACGGGTTTGACTATTATCGGCCTTTTTGCATGGCGTTTTTTCATCTTTGGCAATTAAGTTCGCCAATTTGACTATTTTCCCTTAAAGAATGGCTATTATGGATTCTTTTCTTTAGTCAATTTTCAATATAAAAGAAGGCAAACCAGCCATACTAAAATGCAAATGATTTTTTTGAAGGTGGCTGGCATGATTAAAAGATATACGGCTTTAATTACAGTTCTATTTATGTTTTGCTATGTTCATCCCATTCAGGCAAAGTCCCTGAACGAAACAATCCAGCAATATTTGGGCACGGATAATATAAGCGTGTCCATCAGGGATCCGGAAACCGGTGAAATAGTGTATGAAAAAAATGGGGATGTCGGGATGAAACCGGCTTCCACATTGAAATTGCTGACGGCTGCAAGCGCATTGCATACATTGGGGGAACAGCACCGTTTTCAAACAGATGTGTACACCGATGGCAAAATCGAGAACGGTGAGCTGGTGGGCAATCTTTATTTTAAAGGACGCGGCGATCCCACTTTTCAAAAGAACAATTTTTTGCAAATTGCAGATATATTGAAGGTATTAGGAGTTCATTCCATACGGGGTAATCTATATGGCGATGATTTGCATTTTCAAGGTGCGGCCCTTTCTCCAGGGATTGCAAAAGACGATGAAAGCTATTATTACGCACCGCGGATCAGCGCTTTGACGATGTCGCCGGATCAGGATTTTGACGCCGGTACCATGATTGTTCATGTCAAACCGACGGAAATCGGGAACAAACCGATGATTGAATTTGAGCCAAATGATTGCGGCATGATTTTCATCAACCAGGCAAAGACGGTTGCTTCAAATGAAAAAAATACCATTGAAATCATCAGGAAACACCGATCCAATGAGGTTGTCATTTCAGGCAATATTCCTGTTGGAGAGCCCCATAAAGATTGGGTGACATTATATGATCCAACCCTTAATACGCTTATTGCATTCAAGAAAACGTTGGAAGAAGCGGGTGTTTCATTTTATGATACGGCCATTGAAAGAAAAGCGGTACCGAAAAATGCCGTCTTGCTTTATACAAAACATTCCTTGCCATTGGAAGTTCTTGTCCATCCTTTTCTGAAATTGAGCAACAACAGCATTGCGGATATTTTAGTCAAAACAATGGGGCAAACGGTTTACGGACACGGGGATTTTGAAAGCGGATTAAACGTGATCCGGTACTATGGGGAACAAATTGGATTAAATATGGAATTTTGGCAGTTGGAAGATGGTTCGGGCATTTCCTACAAAAACCGGACTACGGCCAATGAGTTGACCAATTTATTAGTAATAGTCCGCCACGAACCCTATTTCCCCATCTTTTTCAGCAGCTTGCCTGTTGGAGGGGAAAAGAAACGGGAGATCGGGGGATCATTGAGGGAACGGTACTTGGATGATCATTTGAAAGGCCGTGTATTTGCCAAAACAGGGCATATATCCGGAGTGTATACCTTGGCGGGATACGTGAAGGCCAAAAGCGGGAAAATGTATGCCTTTGCCGTGATGACCCAGAATCAACAGAAAAATAAAATCAAAGACATTGACAAAGTGGTGGAAGCGATGATGGAACAGTATTGATAAGGCTGAATGTGCGTATTTGGAGTTTTTTTTAGATGGCGGATAAGTTCTTTAACTTGGCTGATATCCCAATGCGGGAAGCTTAAAATAATTGGCTCGGCGGATAAATTTGCAACTTTGGCAGAAAAGCACTGCAGAATGGCGGATATTCGACTGATTTTGGCGGATATTACAATGCCGGGAAGCCTAAAATAATTGGCTCGGCGGATAAATTCATAACTTTGGCGGAAAAGCACTGCAGAATGGCGGAAATACGCCCAATTTTGGCGGATATCCTATTGCCGGGGAGCCTAAAATGATGGCTCGGCGGATAAATTCATAATTTTGGCGGAAAACCAATGCAAAACGGCGGAAAAATGCCCGATTATGGCGGATATTACAATGCCGGGAAGCCTAAAATAATTGGCTCGGCGGATAAATTCATAACTTTGGAGGAAAAGTACTGAAGAATGGCGGAAATACCTCCGATTTTGGCGGATATCCCAATGACGGGAAGCCTAAAATAATTGGCTCGGCGGATAAATTTGCAACTTTGGCGGAAAAGCACTGAAGAATGGCGGAAATACCTCCGATTTTGGCGGATATCCTATTGCCGGGAAGCTTAAAATAATTGGCTTGGCGGATAAATTCATAATTTTGGCGGAAAACCAATGCAGAATGGCGGAAATACCTCCGATTTTGGCGGATATCCCATTACCGAGAAGACAAAAAAATGGGCTTGGCGGATAAATTCATAACTTTGGCGGAAAAGCAATGCAAAACGGCGGAAATACGCCCGATTTTGGCGGATATCCCATTGCCGGGAAGCCCAAAAAATTGACTTAGCGCAAATATGACCGATTTCCATCTCATCACAACATAGTCGAAGCAAACCTTCCTCAATTACTTGTTCAAACAAAAGAGCGAATGGGGGATAGTCCCTTTCGTTCTTTTGTGCGCCCGGCATGTACATGAACTATAGGGTGTAAGTCCCGAACCCCGAAGACAGAAGTAGAGGTTAGCTCAACGAAGGGTGTCCGTGGTGACGCGG
>JGI25330J36431_1000021_pt1 | contig 74931 bp, 62 predicted proteins | sample HigsolmetaAR205D_FD_36431 | JGI IMG/M metagenome (IMG submission 36431) | reverse complement strand
AGAGGTCACACCCGTTCCCATACCGAACACGGAAGTTAAGCTCTTTAGCGCCGATGGTAGTTGGGGGCTTCCCCCTGCGAGAGTAGGACGTCGCTTCGCAAACAGAAACACCACGAAAGTGGTGTTTTCTTATTGCCCAAAATAAGCCCCCAAATACCAAAGACCGGAGGTCAGCTCGGCGCGATACAGAAACAGGAATAAAAGAGTCAAGCAGAAGAACCATTAGTAGTAGACGAGAAGAAGATTAAGGAAGCGAGGCGGCACGGAGCGCAAGCGTCGGGTACGTGAGCACCGGACCGCCGAAGCTGACGAGAGTAGCCGGTCAACGTGCTTCGGAGTTCGCGCCGATGGTAGTTGGGGGATCCCCTGCGAGAGTAGGACGTCGCTTCGCAAGCAGAAACACCACGAAAGTAGTGGTTTTAATTACCAAAAAAGTTCCTCCTATCTATTAAAGACAGAAAGTCTGTTTATTCTTGAAAATGAAGCACAACTATTACCACTCAAGTATTTAGAGAATTGTAAGAAAAAATTCCCCCCACAATACAGAATCATAAAAAAATCGAAATAAGGAAGATATACCATTGCTTCATCCTTATTTCGATTCCAATGTCACAAAAATTATATACAATTAACTAAACTCTTTTAATATCCGTCAAAACTCAAGAACTCTACGCAAATCATTAATATAGGATTGGCTGACAGGCAATTCGATACCATTCTTCAGTTGGATAATAAAGTTGGTTGTGATGTCCTTCGTAATGTTTTTAATAAAGTAAATATTTAATATATAGGAACGATGAATTCGAATAAAAAATTCAGGCAACTTAGATTCCAATTCTTTTAATGTAAAGTTTGTTTTAAATTGTTCATTATTAGCATAAAACCAAGTCCGTTTTTGCAAACTTTCAATATGTGTAATTTCTTCGACCGGTACAGGTGTCCACATATCTTCCTGTTTGCCCGTTAAAAATTTATAAGTTTCCTTTTTTTCTGGTGTATAGGAAGATGGGAAAATAATAATCAGTGCCGCTTCTTTTTGATCCAAATAAATTGGATAACCCATCACGAAATATGGCTGCCCGAATATGGAAGAATCGATGACAAGATCCGTCTTCATACGGGTTTGCATCACACGGGCTGCTACACTGTCAGGATGAATTTTATCCCCAATTGTCAAATGCATATGTTCAACACTTGGGGAGTAATGAATGTAAGAATCTTCGCAAGCCAAAGCAATGGATGCGTTTTTGGGAATCCAATCTTTTAATATAATATTAAATTGCTCTAACCCCTTATTTGAAATAGCAACGCATTTCATCTCCACATGGACTTCCCCCTTTTTAAAAATTCAGAATCTTAAGTATTTATCCCCCAAAATAATTGTTTCATCCTGAAATTTCTGTATTTCGTCACAAAATTATACATTTTTGAATTGACTGTTATATATTAGTCTTACAATAAATATACCTGTTATGAAACAGAATGTAAATTACTTTTCTAACAGAGTGTATTGAAATAAAGGGGAAGGTGTTGAAAGAAATGTTATCACAACAAGAAAGAAAAGAAAGAGTAGAAGCGCTAAAAAAAGATTGGGCTGAAAATCCACGTTGGAAAGGCATTGAGCGCCCATACTCCGCAGAAGAAGTAGTAAAATTACAGGGGTCTGTAGTGGTTGAGCACACATTGGCAAAACGTGGTGCTGCAAAACTATGGAAACTACTTCATGAAGAAGATTTCATCAATGCATTAGGTGCATTGACTGGTAACCAAGCAGTACAACAAGTGAAAGCTGGGTTAAAAGCTATTTATCTATCAGGTTGGCAAGTAGCTGCTGACGCTAACTTGGCAGGTCAAATGTATCCAGACCAATCATTATATCCAGCTAACTCAGTTCCAGCTGTAGTAAAACGCATTAACCAAGCATTACAACGTGCTGATCAAATAGAACATGCTGAAGGCCGCGACGATAATTTTGACTGGTTTGCACCAATCGTTGCCGATGCAGAAGCAGGATTCGGCGGTCCGCTTAACGTGTTTGAATTAGTAAAAGCAATGATCGAAGCGGGTGCTGCTGGAGTACACTTGGAAGACCAATTGGCTTCTGAGAAAAAATGCGGTCACTTAGGCGGTAAAGTATTGCTTCCAACTCAAAACGCAGTTCGCAACCTTATCGCTGCACGTCTAGCTGCAGACGTAATGGGTGTAGATACAATCCTAATCGCTAGAACAGATGCTGATGCAGCGGATATGGTAACTAGCGATATCGACCCTCGTGACCATGAGTTCATCACAGGTGAACGTACACCAGAAGGATTCTTTAAAACAAGAGCAGGCATTGATCAAGCAATTGCCCGCGGTTTAGCTTACGCACCATACGCTGACTTAATCTGGTGTGAAACATCTAAACCATCATTAGAAGAAGCCCGTAAATTTGCTGAAGGAATCCATTCTAAATTCCCTGGAAAAATGCTAGCTTACAACTGCTCTCCATCTTTCAACTGGAAAGCAAATCTTTCAGACAAAGAGATTGCAGAATTCCAGCGTGAAATCGCGAAGATGGGTTACAAATTCCAATTCGTAACATTAGCAGGATTCCATACGCTCAACAAATCAATGTTCGAATTGGCTGTTGAATACAAAGATCAAGGTATGGCAGCTTACTCTAAACTACAACAAGCTGAGTTCGATCTTGAGAAAAAAGGTTACACAGCTACTAGACACCAACGTGAAGTTGGTACAGGTTACTTCGATGAAGTATCAATGGTTATTTCTGGCGGTACTTCTTCAACAACTGCGATGGCAGGTTCAACAGAAACTGAACAATTCGTATAATTTTAATCTGGTAATAAAAAACTAGATTATTGATAAGGGGAAGGGGATTGGCATTGTTCCATTCCCTTCTCACCAAAAACTCAAAGGATCAGCGGTCGATCAGAAATTATCGATCGATGCAGTAAGTTCAGGCGTAATAATTTTCGTCATGTCAGTAAATTATCGCACGATGTGAACCTAAAATTATAATCAGCCAATCCTAATTTGTTTACTCCAAATCAATAGGCGTGCAAGTAACAGCTGCCAAATGGAAGAAGTTCCAACGGATGTATGAATCAATATATGTGTCGGGATTTAAACTATAACATCATCAAAATTCATGGTATGAGGGCAGCATTTAAAACATCGCTTTGAGAAAATGTCATAAACGGAAGTTTCAAAATGTATTCGCCATTAAAAGGTATTCTAGAAATGGTCAAAAGTAGCAAAGAATGGGGATAAAAGAATCATAAAACGGTCGTTTCGAAATTGCAGGTAAACGTACATTTTTGTTGATTATTCATTTTGGGAACGAATTCAATAAATCGCTTACATTTTACACAAAGGGGATCGTAAAATATCTATCTATAGGTTGCCTCCTATATTGATAGTGTTATTGCTAAAGGGGTTATGTTAAGGAATAATAGATTTTAGTAAATTGGGGATTTCACCTTACTTAGCTGGGATACTGAGCAAGTAAGGTCTTTTTTTTTACATAAGATAAGAAGGAAAAAACGGTTTTGCCGAGAATCTATTGTTAAAAATAAGATTAAAAAGGGGAACGAGAGAAAGATGCGAAATAAAGATATTCTACTAATTCCAGGACCGACTCCGGTAGTGGATGAAATTTATGATGCCCTATCCTCTGAAACAAGAGGACATACCGACCCGCGTTTTGTTGAAGTGTATAAAAATGCCTTGGAACAAACAAAACAATTGTTTCAGACGGATGGCGAAGTATTTGTCATTGCCGGATCAGGTACATTGGCCATGGAAATGGCGATCGTCAACACGGTGGGCAAAGGGGAACATTTACTCGTCATCAGCCATGGTTATTTTGGCGACCGTTTTACACAATTGGCAAAAGCTTATGATATTCAAGTGGATGTGTTGCAATCCGAGTGGGGGAAACAAGTAGATCCAAAATTAGTGGAAGAAACATTAAAAAGCAAACAATATAAGGCTGTAACTATTACGCACGCAGATACATCCACCGGCGTTTTTTCGGATTTGGATACATTGGTGCCGATTATTAAACGGGCTGGTGCCCTGGTCATTCTGGATGGGGTTGTGGCAACCGCAGCAATGGATGAAAACATGAGCAAAACATACGGACACAAGGATTATAAGCTGGATGTCGTGTTGACCGGTTCCCAAAAGGCGATTGGCATACCACCAGGTTTAGCCATTGTTGCGTTTAATCAAACGGCATTAAAGGCAAGGGAACAATTGGGACGGATTCCTGCTTACTATTGTGACATAGAAAATTGGAAGCCGATCATGCAAGATCCATCGAAATATTTTGCGACTCCACCGGTGAACTTGATTTATGCCTATAATGAAGCGTTGAAAATGGTCCTAAATGAAGGAATGGAAAGAAGGGAAAAACGCCATATCGCATATGGCCGGGGAATTCGGGCCGCATTGCGCACTTATGGAATGAAACCGTTGGCAGAAGAAGAGGTGGCCGCCCCTACCTTAAGTTGTATTTTCTATCCGGAAGGTGTGGAGGATGCCGCTTTTCGAAATAAACTTGCGTCAAAAGGAATCGTCGTTGCCGGTTCATTAGCCCATTTAGCCGGGAAAGCGTTCCGCATCGGTCATATGGGGAATACGACCCCTGACATGCTGGAGAAGGCAATTCGGACAATCGGGGAAGTGCTTCAGGAGCTGGGCCTTGCCGTAAATATTGAACAAGCGATTGAAGTTTTTCAAAAAGAAATGAAACAAGCCGTGATGAATTAGCAATTCATTCTGATCGAGAATGAAACCAAAATTATCATCCAGGCCGGATGATAATTTTTTTATGACTTTTATGGATTTATGAAATGTAAAAGAATACTTGATAATAGTATACTAATATATAGATTAGTATATTTCTTGTTAAGGAGAGCTCGCTGTGGAACGGCCAATTGTGATCATACCGACTCTTAATCCCTTGCCGACATTCGTTCATTATATAAATACTTTATTAGAATTGGATATTCATCAAATTGTTGTCGTCAATGACGGCAGTGATTCGAAATACCAACCGATTTTCCAGGAAATTTCTGCGATGAATCAATGCATGGTATTACATCATGATGAAAATAAAGGAAAAGGCCGGGCGTTAAAGACAGGGTTTGGATATGTTTTAAACCATTTTCCCAAATCGCATTCCGTGTTGACGGTAGGGGCCCATGGACAACATACCATTGATGATGTAAACCTTATTTTGCAGAAGATGAAGTTATTTTCCGATGGTATTATATTAGGTGTGCGCAACTTCCGATCAAAAGATTTGTCCTTTATGAATACAATTGGCCAGCAAGCGGCTTCATGGCTATTTCAATTACTATTCCATCGCCGGATTTTAGATACCCAGACGGGATTGCGTTCGATTCCGACAAAAGAATTGCCATGGTTGATGAAAGTGCCTGGAAATTCATATGATTATGACATCAATATGCTGGTGGAGGCAATTAAACGAAAAATCCCGATTTACGAAATCCCGATTGGACGGGCAAAAATAAAAAAGAATTCCATTATTCATTACGATGAAATTGTAAGCACTCAAAAAATCATTCACCAAATCATTGCAAATTTCACTAAGTACAATAAATAAAAAAACTTGAGTGAAACTTTTTAAATCAAAAATCGTACATTTTGATAGTACTACCAAAAGGGCTACCAACTTTTTTATTTCGGTAGTACTTCTTTTTATTTTCATGGCAATACTTGTAATGGATTTGGGGAAAATTTTTTTCTATGAGCAGTTTTATCGATAGGTGGTGAAGGGTATTGTTAAAGCGTTTGACCATTTTCGTGATACTTCTTGTAATGATTAAACCCGCTTATGACTTGTCAAAAGATATCTGGGATGGCGTGCTTCAATGGATTGACGAAAACCAGGTTGCCGAAAAAATAGATAGCTTCAATATTTCAAATGTTGAAAAACAATCGGCAAAAGAACCGATTGATGAAACCACATCAACCATTACCGCTTTGCGAAATACCATTCACCTGCCGACAAAAGTGCAATCTGTTGAAGAATTGGCCGATGCATTTTATTATCATTTTAGCCAGTGGGAAACGGATTTTGAAATACAGTACGCGGGAAGTACAAGTGATATCGAACATCTGCTTCAACAAGCTGTGGAAGACGCAGCCAACCGGGATCATTACATTTTAGGCCATCTGGGCGACCGGAAAATTGAATATGAATACGGAAAATATAAAGCGCTGATCAAAGTGCATCAGGAATATTTAACCAATGCTGCCTATGAACAATATGTAGATGCACAAGTGGCAAGCATTTTGTCCAATGTGGATGCCAACTCCATGTCGGATTTTGAAAAGGTAAAGTTTGTGAATGATTACATCGTAAAAAATACCGTTTATAGCGAAGATACAACTCTAAGCCCGCATAGCGCAATCGCCGTTTTGAAAGAACATAAAGGCGTTTGCCAGGGCTATGCGCTTCTTGCTTTAAAAATGTTGAGAGAGCTTGGCATTGAAACCTTATATGTGGTGGGAGAGGTGAATACAGGACCTCATGCTTGGAATTTGGTGAAAGTGAATGGGGAATGGTATCACCTTGATACAACATGGAATGATCCGGTGCCTGACCGCGGTAATGCAGTAAGATATCAATATTTCCTTGTAGATGATGCGACAATGAAATTGGATCATCGTTGGGAAGCAGGGAACTATCCGAAGGCGACCAGCAAACAATACGCCTTTATGGAAAAAATGGATCATGCTTTTGAAAAAGGTGGTTATATTTATTACAGCAATCTTCAGGATCATCATCGCTTATATCGGTTGAATTTGGCTACCGGCGAAAATCAGCGATTAACAAGAAGCAGAGCACAATATATCGTTGGTGCCGGAGATTGGATTTACTTCAGCAACTATTCCAATGGGGCGTATTTAACAAGAATACGCACTGACGGCTCGGAAGAATCCATCATCTATCCGGAAAAGGTGAGTGATTTGCTGGTTGAAGATGGTTACTTGATCTTCGCGACGGATGATGGATTGAAAAAGATGGAGATTGAGACTTCTTGAAGCATAAAAAAAGGGGGCTTTTTCTATTAGCCCCAGTTACCAACGTACCGACCGACTAGATCGAAATTGAAAAACCATTATTATTTTAATGAACGAAGTGCCCTGTTGGCAATATAGTCTATCGGATTTTGATTGCATAAATGGAAGGAAATATGAGGATATAATTCTTTCACATAATCTTTATATAGTTTTAATATGACCGGATTATTTTTCAGTATGCCCCCGTTTAAGTAAACTACAAACTTCTCATGAATCGGCCCGATTTTCCGAAGTACGGCATCGGTCATAAGGGATAACTCCTTTGCAGCTTCACAAGCAATATCGATGGCCCGCTCGTCTCCAAGAGAGATGGCTTTTGAAAGGACGGCGGAGATTTTGGCCATTTGGGCATTGGTATAATTGGGATGGTATATCCAGTCGTTGAGCTGTTCGATATTGTTTATTTGCAAAAGGTCATATACCAAGTCGGTGAGGATGGTAGGTTTCGGGAGACGGCCGTCTTCATATCTGAAAATGGTATTTAAAATTTCCCTTCCGATCCAATAGCCGCTCCCCTCATCTCCAACCCGGTGCCCCCAACCGCCGGAACGTTCGATTCTTCCTTTGCCATCGGTCGCATAAGCGGCTGAACCTGTACCTGAAATAACAAGGGCTCCCGCATTGTTCCCGGTTAATCCGATTAATGTGGACTGTACGTCATTTTCAACAATGGTGTGATGGATGCAAAAGGATGAATTTTGGCAGCTTCGATCGATTATGTTCCGTACGATTGCCAGCCCGTTTTTTGTATCGACGCCAGCCATGGCAAAAGCTGCAACGGCAATGTTCTGAATGCCCGTTGAAGTGTAGGCGTCTTCTAATAGATCGGTTAACACCTTTTCGACTTTTTCTGTGCCGATTGCTTGGTAATTGGTGCTTGTAGTGGTTTTTTCAAAATAGATTTTCCCCTCAGCATCCCTCAATGACAAAGTCGTTTTTGTCGCTCCTCCATCAATGGCTAAAACATATTGATTCATTTTTCCTTTCTGCTCCATTCATCCAAATATTGTCGTAATCGTTTTTCACTTTGTAAAATGGCATCCTTTTTATTCTGAACCCATTTACAAAGGGCGGATGTTTCGCTTTTTGCCTTTAACAATGATTCGGTCATCGTCATTGGTGCAGGGCCGCCGGGCATTTTGCGGACATTGACGAAATGGGCGGGTTTCAAAGATTGATAGAATTCTTCCTTTGAAATCTTTAAAGGTTTCTTTGTGAGCTCAATACTTTTCGCATTGACCAGTTCCCAAGTCAAATCCTCAATGGAAGTCTTATTGTCTTTAAGCAGTGCGCGGACACATTCGGAAACGAGTTTATGGGACTGTCGGAAGGAAATATTTTCGGTCATGACAAGGGTATCCGCCAATTGAGTGACGTTGGCCAAACTTTTTTCAGCCCGTTCCAACAACTTTTCTTTATTCACATCCATGGTTACTACTAAACTGCCAAATAATTTGTAGATACCGCGCAATTTTTCCATAGCCCGCCAAATATAAGGCTGCATGTCATCTTCCGTATCCACAATATCTCCAAATGGCGTGTTATGAATCATTTGTAAGACGGTGGAAGCATCGCCTACAACGGATGAAAGCAGTGAACGGGTATGCTCAATGGAAACGGGATTCCGCTTTTGCGGCATGATGGAACTTACTTGAACATAGGGACTTGCAAGACTGATCGCGTTAAATTCTTGTGTGGCCCACAGCAAGAAGTCTTGCGCGGTGCGGCCAAGGTTCAATGCAGCCAGCTGCACGACACTGGCCGTTTCAGCGATATAATCGGCCCCCGCAACCGCATCCCACGCATTTTCCACCATATCATCAAAGGCGAGCAGTTCCTGCATTCTTGCGCGGTTAATGTTGAATCCTGTTGTTGTCAGTGCAGCCGCCCCCATACTGCTCCGGTTCACTGTCGCATAAGCGTGCTGCATGCGTTTAAAATCCCTTGTGAGCTGGTCAATCACGGCTTTCAAGTAGTGGGCAAAAGTGGTTGGCTGGGCTTGTTGGGTATGAGTATAGCCGATCATGATCGTATCTACATGTTCTAATGCAAAGGTGATGAGGGAAGTTCTTAAGGTGACCAATTCGTCCATCAGGTCGAGAAGTTTTTCGCGGATGGTCATGCGATAAATGGCGATGCCCATATCGTTTCTGCTTCGTCCGATATGCAGATTTCCTGCTATATCACCAGCCATCTCCATCAATTTATTTTCAATATGGAAAAATAGATCCTCAAACTGCGGTTGATATTCTTGTTTTGAAAAATATTCCATGTCTAATTGGCCGATTGCAGCACCGATTTTTTTTGCATCTTCTTTTGAAACCAGTTGTTGTTCTTCAAGCATTTTTAAATGGGCAATATGTATTTGCACCATTGCTTTCAAAAAATGTTTCTTTGCTTCATCATATGCAGGCTGTAGCACGATTTTACGATAGCTGTTTGAAGGGAACTGGGTACCCTCAGATTCATGGATGCGGCTTCTATACTCTTGGAACATCACAATCATCGCCCCCAAAAACGATTTCTATCAACAAAACATTCACTTCCGGACAAAACTTATTGTTTTTCTTTTTGCAATTTCTTTAACTGTTTTTCAGAAAGCATTGTTGGCAACGCAATTCCCCACAAAATAAGGACAATTCCGATGATTTGCAGCCAAGTAATGGCTTCATGAAGTACGATGACCGAAGCGAAGACCGCAACGGGTAATTCCATGGCGCTTAAGATGGAAGCAATACCGCCGCCAACCTTTGGCACAGCGAAAGCAAGCAGGAAAATCGGCAGGATGGTTCCGAAGAATCCGAGCACTAAACCGAATTGCCAAAGACCTTCTCTTATTAATATACCGTTCCACAGTATTTCTGGTGACAAGAATATGCTGATCAAAACAAGGGCAAAAAAGGATGTAAACAATGTTCGTTCAATGGTTGTAATCCCTTCGATGGATCTTGAATTAATTTGCAGGAATATGGCGAAGCTGATGGCTGAACAAAAGCCGAACAACCAGCCTTTCCATTGAAAGTTCGATAAATCCGCTTCAAACGCGACACCAGCGGCAAGGAGCGTTCCGACAAAAAGAATGGCGAGGGAAATCGCTTCAGGACGACTTGGCCATCTTTTTCTTAAAATGCAGTCGATCAACATGCCGATCCATGTGAATTGGAAAAGCAATACTACGGCGAGGGAAGCAGGCAAATAATTTAAAGATTTTCCGTAAACGATCCCGGTTGTACCGGTAAAAATTCCGGCGAAAAGAAGAAGCATGAATTCCTTTTTTCCGAGCTTAGGAATTTTGCCTTTCGTCAGGATGAAACATACCAAAGCCAGGAAAAAGCCGATTAAATATTGGCTTGTAACGGCTTCATCCGAAGTAAATCCACGGCCCATCGCCACTTTGATAACGGTCGAAAGGATGCCGTAACTGCTTGCTGCAACTATGATAAGTAATGGATAAATAATCTTGGTTTTCATGATGTTAACCCACTTAAAAAATTTGTCGTTAAATATTGATGAGTTTCTAATTTTAGCATGATTCGACTAAATCTGCTATTTTTCTTTGAAAAAAGTATAGCAAATTTTGATAATGCCTGAAATGCGCTTCCCAGAAGAAAAATAATACATAATAAAGAATTTTCTGCTAAATGAAAAATTAGAATATAATAGTAAGTAATAAAAATATGGAAAGGAGGGTTGTCCGTTGAAAAACTCCGAACGGTTTTTGGCGGCCTTTAACCGGATCACATTCACATTGCGGAAAATCGTAAAGGCAAAAGAATTTATGCCTTTTTATCGTTTAGTGGATTTTGCAAAAAAGAAAAGTCCGTTAGTAAGAAAATACGAGGATGAATTGCGTTCTTTTGCGGATTTGCGAAATGTAATTGTGCATTATCGGGTATCCGAAGATTTTGTGATTGCCGAGCCTCATACACAAGTGGTTGAACGCATCGAATACATAGACGAACTGTTAGCCCGCCCGGGTTTAGTGGGACAAGTTTTTCGAAAGAAGGTAGTGGCCTTTCAAACGTCGGATTCCCTAAAAGATGTTTTAGATATTATTCAGGAACGGAAATATACGCAATTTCCTGTTTACGAGGGGAGGGATTTTCAAGGGCTCATCACGACGGTGGGCATTACGAACTGGTTGGCGGATGTGGCGAACCAAAAGATTTTGGTTTACGACATGCCAACGATCAAAGAAATTTTGAATTACGAAAAAAAGCGGGTCAATTATAAGTTTGTCAGCAGAAATCTAACGGTTTATCACGCAAAGGAACTTTATAAGGAAAGTGTCGAAAAGGGGAAGCGGTATGATGCGCTATTGATTACGGAACATGGCAAGCCGCATCAAAAGTTGATCGGAATCATCACCCCTCTCGATTTAATGAAAGTGCATTGATTATACATACATAAAATAAGGTTTGTCCTTACTTGCTTTTTTTGGACAAACCTTGTCTATTATTAAAAAGGGAAACATAGAGGGAACCATCTTCAAGAACTTGTGCAAAAAACACATCCTCCACTTTTTTCACATTTTTCTTTTTAAGTTTGTTGAGCAGCCAATCTTCCGTTAGGTTTAATTCTGAAAGATTTTTCTCCACAATCTTCCCATCAGAAATGACTTCGGTTGGAAAGAGGGGTGAGCTTGGATAATCCGCTTTGACATCTTTTTTGGTGGCAGGGTTATTTTCAGGCTTTTTCATTACGCTGAGTTCACCGTTTGTTTCAAATACGGCATAATGGACTTCATCAAAGGAAAAGACGCCTTGTTCGCGCAAAAGCATGGCCAATTCATCGACATGAAGCCTTGCTTTTTTTAGCCCATGTTGATTGATTATTCCGTTTTGGATCAAAATCGTCGGGCGATCATCGACAATGACACGGATTTTCGTTGATTTGATCGATATAAAACTCATGAGAAGGGTCAAAATGGTCCAACAGGATAAAGCGATGATACCGTCAAAAAAAGGGGTTTTTATTTGAGTGGTAATTTCACCGGCAATGGATCCGATTGTAATGCCTGTAATGTAATGGAAGAAGGTCAACTGACTCAATTGTTTTTTCCCAATGATTCTTGCCAATACTAGTATCACAATAAAGGTAATAACGCTTCGAAAAACGATGTCCAAAAAGTTTGCCTCCCAAAAGTTTTCCATCATCCAGAAGCCTCCTTTCGCCTCTCCCTTTAGCATGAGCGGAAGAGGAAGGAACTATACAAAAAAACAGAAGCAATCATGCTTCTGTCCAATCACACCAAATAATGTTTATATTCTTCCGGAATCTTTTCGGGATTTGATACAAAATCTTCCTCAACTTTCAATTCACACATTTTATGGTTGTGGGAAAAACGGAAAATGCCATTATCGAAGTCGGTACCGATTTCTTTGAAGAAAATCCCTTCGATATAGCGGCCTTTCGGGCACGTAAATACGATTTTATATCGTTCCCCTGCCGGAACGATAAAAGCCCGGACTCCTTTTTCATACATGCCGATTTCTTCATCTTCTGTAGGAGGGTTTACGGCCACAATATGAAAATCAACAAAAGGAATTTCTTTCAACAAGACATTCAATAAAGACCCTTTTGTAATTTCCTCCCATCGGCTTTGGGCGCTTTGCCCAACGATTATTTGAGATACGTTCAATTCCTTGGCCACTTCCGCAATCACTTTTTGAATGGGCCGTTTTTCATTATCCCGAATGATAAATTTTTCAACCCCGAGTTCCTTCGCCAACTCGTTCCATCGTTCAATATAACCGGACTTTTCGGCATCGAACTTGTCGAGAGGTTTCGAATCGACGGTTAATATATATAATGGACAATTGAGCAAAGAAGCGAGTTTATGGCCTCTTCGAATCAGCCGTTCTCCGTTTAAACCATAATAGACGCAAACCAAAATGCTTTCATCCGTTTGCTTTTTGATTTCATTCACCATTATTATCGCACCTCTTAAATTTATGTAATACAAATTTTCAACATTCCGCAATCAAAATCCATGAAAACCATTTTGCTTTATTATATACTTAAAATTGTAGACTAAGGTTTATTTTTTCTAAAAAATACATATCAATTAAAATCATGTTGTTGACACAATATTATGCAATGCAGTTTTGTTTTCGTCAAGTGAATGGAATAAGTGAAGGGAGGAGAGAATTAAGTGACAACGGATGTTGCCATCGTCCTCACCCCGTTTATTTTTGCCCTGATGATTCCCGTATTTCACAGGTACATTAGCAAGAGATACATTGGCTGGCTTGTAATGACTGTATCTTTCATTTTATTTTTTCTATTAGCTGCTTATATTCCCCGTATTTCTAACGGCGAAGTCATTACTTTCACTCATGAGTGGATCCCCTCGTTAGGTATCAATTTCACCACTTATCTGGATGGACTAAGCTTAATTTTTAGTTTACTCATAACCGGAGTAGGAAGCTTAGTTGGTTTGTACTCCATTTTCTATTTATCTAGAAGTGAACAGCTATACCATTTTTATTGCTATCTACTCTTGTTTATGGGGGCAATGTTAGGGGTTGTTCTATCTGATAATTTATTAGTTTTATATGGATTTTGGGAATTAACAAGTGTTTCATCATTTTTATTGATTGCTTTTTGGCATCATCGGAAAGCTTCCAGAGCCGGAGCAAGAAAATCCATGCTTATAACGGTTGCTGGCGGTATTTCTATGCTTGCCGGATTTTTGATGCTTTATGAGGTGTCCGGTACGTTGAGCATCCGGGAAATCATCGATAAAGTGGATCTGATTCGCGGCAGTGCCTTGTTTGTGCCGGCGCTTGTGTTGATTTTATTAGGAGCTTTTACAAAATCGGCCCAATTTCCGTTTTATATTTGGCTGCCGGATGCGATGGAGGCCCCGACACCCGTGAGTGCATATTTGCATTCCGCAACGATGGTAAAAGCGGGCATTTACTTGGTGGCTAGACTTACGCCTGTTTTTGGCGGAGAAGCGGTTTGGTTTTGGTTGGTAACGGGGGTTGGTTTATTTACGCTGTTTTGGGGCTCTTTCAACGCTGTGAAGCAAGTGGATTTGAAAGCGTTGCTCGCCTTTTCGACGGTCAGCCAACTGGGGCTCATCATGAGTTTATTGGGCATGGGTTCCGTGGCGATCTATCTGGGTTATTCCGCTGAAACGGTGATCTACACGCAAGCGGCATTTGCTGCCATATTCCACTTAATTAATCATTCCACTTTTAAAGGTGCGCTGTTTATGATGGTCGGAATCATCGACCATGAATTGGGTACGCGCGATATTCGGAGACTGGGCGGACTGATGTCTTTCATGCCGCTCACCTTTACGATTGCGTTGATTGGCAGTTTATCGATGGCAGGGCTTCCTCCATTCAACGGATTTTTGAGCAAGGAAATGTTTTTCGCTGCGACTCTTCATATACAGGATTTAAGCATTTTTTCTCTCGACCATATCGGTTTCCTGATTCCAATCGTTGCATGGATTGCGAGTGTATTCACGTTCGTGTACTGCTTGATTATTGTCGGGAAAACATTCTTTGGGAAAGTGAAATCCCATTGGCTGGACAAACATCCTCATGAAGCGCCAATTGGAATGTTGATTTCTCCTTATACGCTCATCATTTTTGTTGTTGGAATTTTCTTTTTCCCGAATTTGCTGGGCCAATATATTTTAAGACCTGCAATGGCAAGCATTTATCCTTCATTTCCATCCACACAAGAATTGACCCCGACCATCCATGCCTGGCATGGATTATTGAGTCCGGAGCTTTGGATGACGATTTTTGTAATCATCGCAGGAATTATTCTGTATAGTATTTTGAAAAGCTGGAAACCGATTTATCGGGTACTTCCTCAAAAATTCTCATTGAATGAGATTTTTAATAACGGGATTTTATTGAGCGAATCATTATCGGCACGATTGACAAACCGGTACATGACAGGCAATTTGACAGATTATTTTGTTTATATATATCTTGCCTTTTTATTATTTGTCGGAGGATATTTTCTTCGCGCGGATCTTATGGTTTTAAGTCCAGTCCATCTTGAATCGCTGGAAGTGTTTGAAATCATTCTGGTGTTGATTATGATTGTGTCTTCCATCGGAATAGTGTTTGCGACATCCCGTATTACATCCGTATTTCTGAACGGGGTTTTAGGATATTCGACTGCCTTGTTTTTTATCGTGTTTCGGGCACCGGATTTGGCATTGACGCAGCTGGCGGTGGAATCTGTTTCAACGGTGCTGTATTTAATTTGTTTCAGACATTTGCCTGAAATAAAAAAAGAGATGCTTCCAAAATGGAAAAAGATAAGAAATGTTTTGATTTCGGCTGCTGCCGGGGCAACGGTTACGCTGGTCGGTTTTGCGGCCATTCACTACGAGAAATTTATGACGATTTCTTATTATTTTAATGATTCTTATGAATTGGCCGGAGGAAAAAATATCGTCAACACAATTTTGGGTGATTTCCGTGCTTTCGATACGATGCTTGAAGTGGTCGTGTTGTTTATTGCAGGTTTGGGAGTATACGCCATCATCAAGTTGAAAGCAAAAGGAGGGGGAACAAATGAGAATCAATGATGTGATTTTGCGGACGGTCGTAAAAGGGATCACTTTAATTATCCTGACGCTCGGTGTGTACTTGTTTTTCTCGGGCCACCATGCACCGGGGGGAGGCTTCATTGGCGGACTTGTTCTCGCCTCCGGGATCATTCTCCTTTATGTAACGTACGATATCGATACGATTCAAAAGAAAATCCCCTTTGATTTTAAGAAGGTGGCGGCCCTTGGCGTTTTGATTGCAACGGGAACAGGATTGGGGGCAATTTATTTTGATTTTCCATTTTTAACTCATACGGATGGACATTTTGCGTTTCCATTTATAGGTGATAAACATTTATCGACGGTGACTTTGTTTGAAGCGGGAGTGGCCTTAACGGTGATTGGCACGCTCGTTACAATGATTATAAGCATAAGTGAGGATGAGTAAATGTATGGAACAGGTCATGTTGGTTTTGATTGGGATACTCGTTTCAGTGGCTACCTATTTGATCCTCTCGCGGAATATGATTCGCGTCATTCTTGGCACGGCTGTATTGTCCCATGCAGTGAATTTGCTGATTATGACGGTTGGTGGATTAAAAGCCGGAAATGTACCTTTGCTGGGCCACGGGGAAGAACCTTTTACCGATGCCTTGCCGCAGGCTTTGATTTTAACAGCGATTGTAATCAGCTTTGCCACGACCGCTTTTTTGCTCGTATTAGCCTACCGCACCTATCAAACGAATGGGTCGGATGATTTTAACGAATTGAGAGGAATGTCCGATGAGTAACAACATCATTGTCTTGCCTCTGGTTATTCCCATATTTACAGCCGTTATTTTAATCTTTTTGCGAAAGCATGTGGTCGTGCAAAGGATCATCGCTTTTTTGACAATGCTTGCGGTTAGCATCATATCTTTCTTTTTGCTGGTGCTTGTGCAAAGAGAAGGGATTATAAGAATAGACTTTGGAGGATGGAAACCGCCATTCGGGATTTTGTTCGTTGCGGACGCTTTTTCGGTGTTAATGGTACTAACAGCAAGCATTGTCACACTGATTTGTTTGCTATATGCATTTTCGACGGTTGGCGAGCGGCATGAATACATGTTTTTTTATTCTTTTGTCTTGCTTCTGGTTGCCGGAGTCAACGGTTCCTTCTTAACAGGGGATATTTTCAACTTGTTCGTCTGTTTTGAAGTGATGTTAATGGCATCTTATGCATTAGTCGCATTGGGTGGTGAGAAGGTTCAACTCCGGGAATCGTTGAAATATGTATTAATTAATGTTGTAGGTTCTTCCGTTTTCTTAATTGCCCTTGCATATTTATATGGAACGGTGAAAACGTTGAATATGGCACACATTGCCGAGAGGGTTGCTGAAGCGGGGCAAGATCCGATGTTGACAACCGTTTCCCTTGTGCTGTTTATTGTCTTCAGTTTGAAGGCCGGTTTAGTGCTGTTTTTCTGGTTACCGGGTTCCTATGTGGTACCGCCCGCAGCGGTGCAGGCATTGTTTGCGGCATTGCTCACAAAGGTTGGAGTGTATGCGCTGATTCGCACATTCACATTGATGTTCCCGCATCGTCCGGAGGTAACCCATACCATCATTGGCGTTTTTGCGGGTTTAACGATCATCCTGGGATGTTTGGGCGCATTATCATCCCGGAATGTGTTAAGAATCGCCGCTTATAATATTGTGATTGCTGTGGGCTTTATTTTAATAGGGTTGGCGAGTGGTACGGAAAACGCACTGGCAGGGTCCGTGTTTTATTTAATCCATGACATGATTGCGAAAGCGTTGTTGTTCCTGTTGGTGGGCTTGATGGTCTTTTTGACCGGCGAAAAGTTTATTGATAATATGAGCGGACTCATCCGAAACTACCCATTATTCGGATGGATCTATTTCTTGACGATGCTGGCTTTGGTCGGTATTCCGCCACTCAGCGGTTTTGTGGGAAAAATATTGATTGGCAAGGGGGCGATTGAAGCGGGTTCCTATGTATTGCTGTTCCTCGGGTTCGCATCCAGCCTTGTGGTGCTCTTTTCGTTGCTGAAAATATTCCTGAGTTCATTCTTTGGGGAAACGATTATTACCAATGAAGATAAAAAACCGCTTCCCATCGCTTCAATGGTTTCGCTTGTTGCTTTTGCCCTCTGCATTGTGGGGATGGGTTTAGGGGCGGAGCAGCTGATGGCCTATGTCAAAGATGCGGCAAAAATCCTCGTGAACCCATCCATCTATATTGATGCCATATTAAGCGAAAGCGAGGGGGTGTGAAGGTGTTTTTTGCCCAATTCATTTTAAACTTATTTATTGCGCTGCTTTGGCTCTTGTTTAAAGACGAGCCGAAGCCGACCCTCTCCACTTTTAATACCGGATTTATCGTCGGTATTGGAATCCTTTATCTCATGCATCGGTTTTTTGGGACGAGGTTTTATTTGATCCGGCTTGTGAAAATTCTAAAGCTTGCGCTTGTTTTCTTCAGAGAATTGATCGTTTCCGGATTTGTCGTCATGAAGCAGGTGTTGACTCCAAACTTGAATATCACACCAGGTATTTTTAAATATAAGACGATTTTGGAAAAAGATTGGGAAGTAACGGCCCTTGCCTTGTTATTGACATTGACACCCGGATCGGTGGTGATGGAAGTGTCGGAATCTGGCGATGAATTATATATTCACGCAATGGATATTGGACAGAAGGAAGATTTGATTCGATCGTTGGGGAGATTTGAGACTGTCATATTGGAGGTGTCCCGGGATTGATTGAAACGATGTTGCAGATTGCCTTGGCTTTGTTTATGATTGCCATTGCTTTACATGTCATTCGGATTATTAAAGGTCCGACAATGCCTGATCGGGCCATTGCCCTCGATACGATCGGGGTTAATTTGATTTCGTCCATGGCGATTGTTTCCATTTTGTTTGAAACGACTGCCTTTTTGGAGGCTATATTAATATTGGGGATTTTAGCCTTTATTGGGACGATCGCTTTTTCCAAATTTATTGAAAGGGGTGTCATTATTGAACGCAAGTCAGATCATTGAGTGGATTTGCGCCATGATTATGTTGTTGGGGGCAATCATCAGTGTCATTAGTGCTGTTGGAATGCTCCGTTTTCCGGATGTTTATACCCGGTCCCATGCGGTGGCCAAAAGCGCCACATTAGGGGTTTTATCTTGTCTGATCGGGTCTTTTGTTTATATATGGGTTCAAGATGGGTATATCAGTATCCGCATATTGTTGGGCATTTTATTTGTATTTATCACTTCTCCGGTTGCCAGTCATCTTGTCATCCGGGCAGCCTACCGTTCAGGGGTGCCTTTGGCGGAAGGTTCAGGCGAGGATGAGTTGAAGTCGGTCTTATTTGGCGGAAAAGATGCGGAACAACTAAAATGATGGCTTGAATCTCTCTATATAAACCCATAATATTATGAATGGATATTCCGGAAAATTAAAAAGAATTGAGCGAAACAAATTGAAAAAGTTGCTGAAAATCATATTATTGATTGTCGGAGTATATGTGTTTTTGTACGTAAACAATCATTGGATTGTCATCACGGAAAGAACCTATGAATCCGAAAAAATCCCAAAATCCTTTGAAGGCTTTCGGATTACCCAAGTTTCTGACTTGCATGATGCCCTGTTTGGAGAGAATCAGAAAAAATTAATCGAGAAAGTGCGGAACACCAAACCGGATGCCATTTTTATTACAGGCGATTTGATTGACAGCAACCGGTATGACTTGGAACAAAGTTTAACGGCTGTCCGGGGATTTGTTGAAATTGCGGATGTGTATTATGTCATAGGAAATCATGAAGTGGCCATTAATCAAGTGGACGAAATTTATGATGCGCTTCAAAAATTGGGGGTACATATTTTGCCGAATGCTGCCATATGGCTGGAACGCGGCGGAGAAAAAATAGCCGTTGCCGGCATTGAAGATCCCCTCAATGGCGCTGATACGCAAATCATGTTAAATACTGCGATGGCCCATGTACCAAAAGAATTTTTTACCGCATTGCTTGCCCATCGTCCGGAAAAATTTGATATCTATACAAAAAATGAAATTGATTTGGTATTTGCGGGACATGCCCATGGTGGCCAAATCCGGATTCCTTTGGTAGGAGGACTCATTGCGCCGGGACAAGGATTTTTCCCTGAATATACAGCGGGATTTTATGAAGAGAATCAAACGACAATGAACGTCAACAGAGGGTTGGGAAACAGCGGCGCGCCATTTCGCATTTTTAATTTTCCTGAAATTGTAGTGGTTGAGCTGAAGGCGAAATAACGTGCGATGAAACCGTCTCAATCTGAGGCGTTTTTTTGTTGCAATCTGACAGGAGAAGATATTTGACCAAAAGTTATTTTTCATTATGATTGTAATTAGATTTCTTATGGAATTAAGCAAAGGAGACTACACAGATGGATATCATTGAATACACAATGGAAGAATTGATTGATCCGACAGGGATTATTCAGGGAAAACGCTATGAGTTTTTGTTGGACGTGGAAGTGGAAGAAGATGATGAACTTTATTCCGAAGCGGGAACACAGATCCGGCTATTGATTGGCAATGAAGGTGAAGGGCCGTTTATTATCAATTATTATATTATCGATAAAAAGGACGAGCGTTATATTGAACTTGCCTTGGAAGAAGAGGAGGAACAGGAACTTTTATCTTTCTGCAAAGAAAAGATTGAACTGGAAGGGTAAAAGTGGGCTGTTAATATCGAACGGAAAGAGGGTCCGTCCTGAAAAAAGTATCATCCAAACCGGTTTTTGGGTGATATTTTTTTGCTTTTTTTCAAATTCAGGGAGGTCAAGATGTGAAATTTTATTAATAAATTAAAGGAATTTTGATAGGATGCAAGATCTTTATTACCAAAATCTTTAATTTAATAATTTCTTACCTTCTTGCAACATATATAGTATAATAGGTTCACAAAATATTCAGATTATTTTAAAATATTAGTATAATAAAATTGTGGGGTAAGAAGATAGCGTTTTCAAAGGTAGCTGCTGATTGTTCATTATATTGATATACGTCTGGTTCATAAAGGGGATGGGGAAATTGACAATACTAAAAGACTTGAAAATACTTGATTTTTCATCAATGCTTCCGGGAGTTTTTGCAACGATGATGTTTGCGGATTTCGGCGCGGATGTCATTCATGTGGAGTCCACGAGAAGAGTGGATCTGATGCGCATTATGCCGCCATATGATGAAAATAAAGAGTCCTATATTCATCAGCATCTAAATCGCTCCAAAAAATCAATCAAATTGAATTTAAAAACAAAGGAAGCCGTAGAAATCGTAAAAAAATTGATCCAAGAATATGACATTGTGATTGAAGGTTTCCGTCCGGGCGTGATGGAACGTTTGGGGCTGGATTATGAATCGCTGAAAAAAGTAAATCCAAGGCTCATTTATTGTTCCATTACAGGTTATGGACAAACAGGGCCATATCGAAATCGTCCCGGGCATGATAATAACTACTTATCGATTTCAGGCATCCTGGATTATTCCCGCCATAAAGGAAAAAAACCTGTTTCCATGGGAATCCAGATTGCGGATATCGCCGGTGGAACATTGCATGCGGCGATTGGTGTGCTTGCTTGTGCATTGCATCGGGAAAAAACGGGTGAAGGAAAATATATTGATTTATCCATGACCGATGCGGTATTCACGATGAATGCATTATATGGAACGGCCTTTTTAGGCAGCGGGGAATTGCCAAAGCCGGAAGAGGAAATTTTAAATGGCGGTACGTTTTATGATTACTATGAAACGAAAGATGGCCGTTATTTCTCTGTTGGCAGCCTGGAGCCGCATTTCCGCAAACTGCTTTGTGAAGCATTGGACATTCCCGAACTGATTCAAAGTACGTTTAATGATTCCACTTATACGCAAAAACGGTTTAAAGAGGCGGTGAAAGACGCTTTCTTGACAAAAACCTTCGATGAGTGGCTGGAAGTGTTCAATGAAGATTTCGAAGGTTGCGTGGAGCCGGTATTGAACTTTGAAGAAGCCTGCAATCATCCGCAAATCCGTGCAAGAAATATGATTGTGGAAGTGCCGAAAGAAGATGGCACAACGCAAAAGCAAATCGGCACAGCCCTTAAATTTGAAGGGGTGGAACCGACTTATCGATTTGTCGGGGCAAAGGTTGGAGAGCATACAGATGAAATTTTACAATCCCTCGGCTATTCCGATGAAGAAATCAAATCATTGCATGACAATGGCGTACTTGAATAAAAAATCGTCCCAAAAGGATGGTCATTCCTTTTGGGACGTCTCTTTTTGCACAAAGCCTGCCACAAAATCCCGCAAATCCATGAAATCTTCCTGAAGGATCAAGTATTTCATATAGATGCTCATCAATTGCTCAAACAAATCAAATTGTTCTGTGGCAAAAAGGGTTTTTAAGAGATTGCACACATGTTTGGAAGTCATTTGGGCGATGGAATGAAAGGGGCTATCAACATGATGATATTCCTGCATCCACTTTTCAATCGACTGCTTTACGTGCTGATGGGATTGATCGACCACATAGGCGATATTCCGTTGAACAGCTGCCTCAATTTTCAACAATAAGTCCCGATCAAAATCCTTTGCGTTCAAAAATTCATAAATGCTTGTACAAGAGGCGATTTCATATTCTTTCATCAATTGCAATACATCATAATATTGTTCGTTTTTCACAAGGGCATCAATGACAATATAAAAGATTTGTTCCAAATAATTTTGATCGTACCGTTTCACCAAAGATTCAGGTTCCGGCTTTATGTTCGGCAAAATTTCCCCATAATCGATCAATAATTCAATCGAGTGATTGATCAAGCGGTCATTCGTAATTAAATATTTGCCGTGGGCAATCGTTTTTTCCGTATCGGAATGTTTGGCTCCGTCAATCGCCAAAATATAAGACAACAGTGTTTGCTCTTTCTCTGTCAACGCCCATTCTCCAGCCTCCCACGTTCGGATCACTTCCGCTATCAATTTGTTGATTTTCTTATAATGCCGTTTCCCACCCATAAAATGGAGGGAGATATTTAACAGATGAAATTCTTTCAACAAATGTGAACGAGGATTTTTATAATCAATTTTTTGAATGAAATGATTCATCGTTGTGATGAGTTGATTTTGGGTCATGAAAGATTGAATAAATTGCTTATACTGCTGAATCAAATCAATAGGGTTTTGAATGGTATGTAGGGGCGCTTGCAAGAAAACAGAATAAATCTTTTTTGCATATAAATAGCGCCAAAAATCGATTTTATGATTATAAAGAATATGTATAAAATATTTTTTCCCTATTTTATATAAATAGATTTCATTTAATTTAGTGATTGATTTTGAGTAATCGGTCTTTTTGCCAAAAACGATTTCGACAAAGTGGGAAAAGTTGAACACATTTTTTATCAGGGCGTGTTCAAAAACGGTTTTTTTGCTCGATGGGGAAGAGAAGAAGGCATCGAGTTTCTTTTGAACATTTTGCAGTTCAATGTTTGATGAACGGAACATTTCTTGCGTAAATAAATCCATTTTGCCCCAATGCTGTTTGATTTCCTGGAAAATGACATTGGAAGCATCGGTTTTATTGAGAAGGATCTGTTCAAGCGGGATGAGGCGGCCAAAGATTTTCTCCTCTTCTTCATATCCGCCGAGTTGTTGTATGCCTTCTTCAAAGAGTTCTCCGATTTGACCTTTCGTTTTTTGAAAAAGCTGTTCATCAAATTTGAGCATTCTTACGATTCCCCCTAAAGCTACTTAAGAAGAATATACCAAAGAATGAAAAATAAAAAAACGTGGTGCTTGAAAAGGGGATATCCCAACATCCTGTCAGTTTATTATTCTATTATTAATATAATAAACTGAATCATTCTATAAAAACTTCTTCACGATTCATATACTTGTTGCTATTCAAACATTCTTCCGCATTCATTCCCCGGACTTGCCGCACATGTCCAGTTGATTCATCCTGAATTTCCTTTCGGTTTATACACTATAGTTGTATAATGTAATATTATGCATTCATACAAAAGGTTGAACTACAAATCAATTAAGTGAGGTCGCAAACATGCACTACCTATCGATGATCTTTTTCCAAATCGTGGCACCGATTCTCGTATTGCTTGTAGTAGGTGCGTTGTTGCAAAAGAAATTCCGCTTTAACTTAAAAGCATTGTCTCAACTTGTTACATATTGTTTCATGCCGGCAGCGGTATTTGTCAACATATACGAAACGACCATCAGCATGTCGGCCCTCGGGGAAGTTGCGGTTTTTATCGTTTTATTTATCGGAAGCCAAATGATCATCAGCCATTATGTGGCGAAAATACTTGGGCTTAACCGTTCGGAATCCGCTGTATTTAAAAATAGTATTGTTCTCATCAACTCCGGCAACTACGGAATTCCGGTGGCGCAAATGGTTTTTGCAACCCAGCCCATTGGTGTCGCCATTCAGGTCATCCTTGTAATTTTTCAAAACATGACGACTTACACTTACGGATTGTACAATTTGATTTCAGCAACGAAATCCGGGCTTGACATCATCAAAGATTTCTTAAAAATGCCGATTCTCCATGCATTAATTGTCGGGGTCATTTTGAATGTGGCAAATTTTGAAATCCCCCAAACCTTCCGCATTCCATTGGATCATGTGGCGGATGGGTTTGTCGCCGTTGCTTTGATTACCCTTGGTGCGCAACTATCACAGCTGGAAATGCGCACGATGATCAACAAAACGATCATTACCAGCTGCTTTATGAGGCTTTTTGTAGGTCCGGCGGTGGCGCTTCTCATCATATATCTTCTCGGCATCAATGGCGTTGTCGCCAAATCTTTATTTATTGCAAGCTCATTTCCTACTTCCCGCAACAGCTCAAGCCTTGCTTTGGAGTATGATGTGGAATCCAACACAGCAGCTCAAACGGTTTTATTTTCAACCATTGTCAGCTGCATTACTGTGACGATTGTAATTTATTTATCCAACCTTCTTTTTGGGTAAAGGAATGTTAAATAAAAGTTCAAAAAAATGCTTCGCTACGGGGAGTAAACATTTGTAAACTAATAATATAGAAGATAAAAGGAAGTGTTGAGTTGTGAAAGAAAAGCAACCTCAAAATCGCTCTCTGACCTACTACTTTTTCATTTTAATGGCCATTGTGTTATTGAATGCGCTCATTTTTCCGGGCATTCAGAAGCAAAAAGTGGAAGAGGTGGACTACGGCACTTTCCTTCAAATGGTTGAAGACGGGAAAGTGAAGAAAGTAACGATTCAAGATGATGCCATTACATTTACCGATAAAGACAATAAAGATGTCATTTACAAAACAGGTGTGGTGGAAGATGCTAAATTAGTGGACCGGCTATATGAAGCCAATGTCCCATTTACGAAAACCATCCCGAATGAATTTTCACCTTTAATTCGATTCATATTATTGTGGATTGTTCCTTTTTTGATTATTTTGCTAATCGGAAGCTTTTTCACGCGGGGACTCCGCCAATCAAGAGCGGACGTATTAACGTTTGGCAAAGCCAATGCCAAAATTTATGTTGAATCCGAAACCGGGAAAAGCTTTGACGATGTAGCCGGCCAGGATGAAGCGAAAGAAGCATTGAAAGAGATTGTGGATTTTTTACATAATCCGGAAAAATACCGGAAAGTGGGGGCAAAACTCCCTAAAGGGGTGTTGTTGGTAGGGCCTCCAGGAACCGGGAAAACGTTGATTGCCAAAGCGGTGGCCGGGGAAGCGAAAGTGCCATTCTTTACGATTTCCGGTTCTGAATTTGTGGAAATGTTTGTCGGAATGGGTGCGGCCCGTGTGCGGGATTTGTTTAAGCAAGCCCAGGAAAAAGCGCCATGCATCGTCTTTATCGATGAGATTGATGCCATCGGGAAAAAGCGGGGCGTGAATTTGACCCAAGGAAACGACGAACGGGAACAAACATTAAACCAATTATTATATGAAATGGACGGTTTCGATCCCAGCAAGGGCGTTGTCATTCTGGCCGCTACAAATCGTCCGGAAGTGTTGGACCAAGCTCTTTTGCGTCCGGGAAGATTCGACCGCCGAATTCCGCTTGAACTTCCAGACTTAAAAGGAAGGGAAGCCATTCTGAATGTATATTTGAAAAAGGTGGCGGCAGACGAGAATGTCGATGCGACTGCGATTGCAAAAGCAACGCCTGGTGCATCCGGGGCAGATCTCGCCAATATCGTCAATGAAGCGGCTTTAAGAGCGGTGAGAATGAATCGGGACAAAGTGATTCAGGAGGACCTTGAAGAAGCGGTGGAAATTACGATTGCGGGATATAGAAGAAAAAGCAAAATCCTGTCACCGCAAGAGAAGAAAATCGTCGCTTATCATGAAATTGGACATGCCATTGTTGCGGCGAGACAGACCCATTCCGCGCCGGTGCAAAAAATCACCATTATTCCCCGTACTTCCGGAGCTTTAGGCTACACAATGCAAGTGGAAGAAGAGGAACGATACTTATTAACAAAAGAAGAGCTGTTTAATAAAATTGTGACATTGACCGGCGGAAGAACGGCAGAAGAAATTGTTTTCCAATCCGTTACATCCGGTGCCGCCAATGATATTGAACAGGCGACGAAATTGGCGAGGGCGATGGTTACCCGCTACGGCATGAGCGAGCACTTTGGCATGATGGGCCTTGAAACGGTCTCCAACGTATATTTAGGAGGGGACAGTTCTCTCATCTGTTCCGATGAAACGGCAGCCAAAATCGATGAAGAAGTGCAAAACATTATTGAAAGCGCCCATGAAAAAGCGCGCCAAATTCTCACAGAGAACATCGACAAACTCCATGAATTGGCAGAGTATTTGTTGGAGAAAGAGACGATCAGCGGGGAAGAATTCATGAGCATTTTGGAAAACGAACCCGTTGTAAGCCAATAAATTATTGAAATAAAAACCAAGCGGCCTTGATAGTTCTACTTCAAGGCCGCTTGGTTTTTATATTGTTTGTTGAATGTTTGTTTTTGCCACGCTCATCATCAACTTGATGCGGTTGACTTGGTTCACTTTGCTGATGCTGGCATCATAATCGATGGCAACGAGATTGGCATTTGGATATTCTTTTTTGATTGCATTGAACATGCCTTTGCCGACAATATGGTTTGGCAAACATCCGAATGGCTGCACACAAACGACATTTTGCACTCCGGCATCCATCAATTCCGCGATTTCCCCAGGCAATAGCCAACCTTCGCCCATTTGGTTGCCAAGACTTAAAAACTTCGAAGCTTTTTCGGCAATTTCATGGATTTCAAGCGGTGCTGAAAAAAGCCCGCTTTCTTGCAGCGCTTTCCGTATAGGCTTACGGTAAAACTCAATAAATTCAATGGAAATATTGCCGAAGATGGAATCCATTTTCGGGAATCCAAAATGTTGCGCTTTGTATTTCCGGTTGTATAAACCGTATAAGAAGAAGTCGATAAAATCAGGAACGACCGCTTCGCCGCCTTCTTCTTCGATAATTTCCACCACTTGGTTATTGGCGAATGGATGGAATTTGACTAAAATTTCCCCCACGACTCCGACTTTCGGTTTCTGTTCATTCGTTACTTCAATGCGGCTAAAATCATCAATGATGTGTTGAATTAATTTTCTATATTCTTTCATAGAGAAGTTGGGAAGAATATATTTCGATTGTTCCAGCCATTTATGATAGACGGCTTCGGTGGACCCTTTCACCACTTCATAAGGTCTTACCGCCAGTTTCAAACGGAGCAGCAAGTCCCCAATATTGGCGGCAATGATCAGCTTTTTCGCAAGAGGCAAGGTGATTCTAAAACCTGTATGTTTCTTGCCGCTGATGGATTTGGCGCTGAGGGAAAGTACAGGCACTTGTCCCATGCCGGCGTTTTTCAATGCTTTTTGGAGTAATGCAAAATAGTTGGTCGCGCGGCATCCACCACCAGTTTGAGACATGATCACGGCCGTGCGGTCCAAGTCGTAATGGCCTTTTTTCAAATTGGCAATTAATTGGCCGATGGTAACGATGGCTGGATAGCAAGCATCGTTATTCACGTAACGCAATCCTTCTTCAACATCCTTTTCTGACACTTTCTCCAGCACCTTGATTTGATAGCCATGCTGATTGAAGGCTTCTTCAAACAGCTTGAAGTGGGTTGGAACCATTTGAGGCGCCAAAATGGTGTAAATTTCTTTTGCTTTCTTATCAAAAATGGCTTCTTCTTTTTCTACTGCATTTTTTTGTGCGATTCCCAGATTTTTATTGTTTTTCCGTTCTTCAATCGCCGCCTTCATGGAGCGGAGCCGGATGCGGGCGGCGCCTAGATTAGAAATTTCATCCATTTTAATCCAAGTGTAGAGTTGATTATCTTGTTCCAATATTTCTTGCACGGCATCAGTTGTAATGGCGTCAAGGCCGCAACCAAAGGATGTTACATGCAATAATTCCAAGTTCGGGTGTTCTTTCACGACTTCTGCCGCTTCATAAAGCCGTGAATGGAAAGTCCACTGGTTCACCACTTCATCCCGGGATCGCAACGGTGCCAAATGGCTGACGGAGTCTTCTGTCAAAACGGCCATGCCAAGCCGGATGATTTCATCGGGCAAATCGTGGTTGATGGCAGGATCGATATGATATGGATGTCCCGCCAAAACGATGCCGATTTGATCTTCCTCCTCCAATTGTTTAATGATTTCTTCTCCCCGTTGTCTTAGCCATGCGTTAAATTGGATGTCTTCCTGTCTCGCTTTTTGCAAGGCGTATTTAATTTCAACTTTTGAAATATCCGGGAAGACAGCGCATAATTCATTGAACAAGGCGTCCTCTTTATGGATTGATAAAAATGGATTTAAGAATTTCACGCCATTTTCCAAAAAGACTTGTTCCATATTGACGCGAATCACTTCAGGATAAGAAGCGACAACCGGACAGTTATAATGGTTTTGCTGCGTTCTTCTCTCCAATTCTTCATAGACGATGGAAGGATAGAATATGATTTTGACACCTTTTTCGATCAAATTCATAATATGGCCGTGGCTCAATTTGGCCGGATAACAAACCGATTCGGAAGGAATGGTTTCAATGCCTTTCTCAAACAGTTTTTTGCTCGATTTATTGGATAAGACCACTTCAAAGCCAAGCTCTGTAAAGAATGTATGCCAGAATGGATAGTTTTCATATAAATTCAAAACGCGGGGGATGCCAATTTTCCCTCGAACCGCTTCTTCCTCCGGGAGGGATGGGCGGTCAAATAATTTTTCGTATTTTTCCTTTGCCAAGTTTGGCAAAGTGCTTTTCGGTTTTTGTATTCCGGCGCCGCGTTCGCAGCGGTTTCCAGTGATGAATGTCCGCTTGTCAGGGAAGCGGTTGATCGTGATCGGACAACGGTTTTCACAGAGACCGCAACGGCTGTGGGTGATTTTTACTTGGAAATCATATAATTTTGTTTTTGGAATTAATGTCGTAGTTTCTTCCCCGTTCCAGTTTTTCTTTGCTACAAGGGCGCATCCATAGGCGCCCATGAGCCCGGCCAGGTCAGGACGGACCACTTCTTTGCCGGTCATTTTTTCAAAGGCTCTTAAAACCGAATCGTTTAAAAAAGTGCCGCCTTGAACGACGATTTTATTCCCTAATTCTTCGACAGATTTCAATTTAATCACTTTATATAAAGCGTTTGTCACGATGGAGTAGGCGAGTCCTGCCGAAATGTTATCAATACTTGCTCCTTCTTTTTGCACTTGTTTGACTCGGGAGTTCATGAAAACGGTGCAACGGGAGCCCAAATCCACCGGCGATTTGGCAGTAAGGGCAAGTTTCGAAAACTCTTGCACACTTTGGCCCAATGTTTCCGCAAAACTTTCCAGGAAGGAGCCGCATCCTGCTGAACAAGCTTCATTTAAATGGATGCTGTCAATCACACCGTTTTTAATTCTGATGCACTTCATGTCTTGTCCGCCGATATCGATGATAAAGTCCACATCGGGCTGGAATTTCTTTGCCGCTTGATAATGGGCGATGGTTTCAATAAGACCGTCATCCACTTGATAGGCGGTTTGAATTAATTTTTCACCATAGCCGGTAACAGCGGAGCGGCGGATCTTCACCTCTTTTGGCAGCTGTTCGTATAATTTGGCCAATCCTTCCCGCACTGTTCCAATAGGGTTGCCTTTGTTTTTTTCGTAGAAGGTGTATAACACTTCATCTTCTCCGCCAATCAATACCATTTTCGTTGTGGTAGAACCGGCATCAATGCCCAAGTAGGCGTTTCCTTGATAGTCTTTTAGCGGGGCTTTTGGCACTTTCGCTTTGTCATGTCGTTGTTTAAAGGCGGCATAATCTTCTTCTGTTTCAAAGAGCATGCCGTTTTTATTAACATTGGAAACGCTTACAACCGGTTTTGAGTGGCTGAGGATACCAATGATTTCATTGATGTTGATGGCGTTTTCCTGCTGGCATTCCAAAGCGGCGCCCAATGCCACGTAATAATGACCATTTTCATTATGCAAAACTTGTTCATCGGTCAAACGGAGGGTTTCGATAAACCGTTTCCGGAGCTCTGTCAAAAATGTCAATGGACCGCCGAGGAAAGCGACATTACCGCGAATAGGACGTCCATTGGCAAGGCCTGCAATGGTTTGGTTGACCACCGCCTGGAAGACGCTTGCTGCAATATCTTCTTTGCGGGCTCCTTCATTTAATAATGGTTGTACATCCGTTTTGGCAAACACGCCGCAGCGGGAAGCAATCGGGTAAATTTTTTCGGCACCTTTCGCCAGTTCATTTAATCCGGCGGCATCGGTATTGAGCAGGGCGGCAATCTGGTCGATAAATGCACCTGTGCCCCCCGCACAGGCCGTATTCATTCGCTGTTCAAGCCCGTTTGTCAAATATATGATTTTGGCATCTTCTCCACCAAGTTCAATAATGACATCGATATTCGGTTGAGTCGCCTTTACTGCTTCTGTACAAGCAATGACTTCTTGAATAAATGGAATACCTGTTTCTTCACAAATGCCAAGTCCAGAGGAACCGCTGGCATTCATTTTCAATTTCGCATTCGGAAATTTTTCAGCCACCGTTTGAAGCAAAGATAAGGTTGTATTTTTGATATCGGAAAAGTGTCTTTGGTAAGCTTTATGTAAAATTTCTTTTTTGTTGTTCAGTACTACGAGTTTTGCTGTTGTCGATCCTACATCTAAACCGATTTGGAGTTCCACTGATATCACTCCTTCTGCAAATTTTACTGGTACTAACATGATTTAGAGAAATATTGCTGTATCAGAATATCCACCTGGGTTTCAATATTGTTTGAAAAGGGGTACCCCGTGACATATTCATAAATGGGGTCAATTAAATTTGGCAGCAAAGTAGCCCCTATCAAATGGGACATCATAATGGTCAACCTTTTTGGATCTTTTTCGCCAGAAGCTTCACTGATGGCGTTTTTAAATTTTTTCATTCCAATGGCATTGAGGAAATCGAAATATTCCATTTGGCTTTTAAAAATTAATGGATTCTCTTGCATCACCATATGGGCGATGAAAGGGTATTGTTGAAAAATGCGCGCATATTGGAGCAAAAACCCTTTTATTTGTTCCGTTGATGTTAATGAAGGGTCATCGAAAATGGTAAAGGTGTCTTTCAAAGAAGTAAGCAGGGATTGGATTGCTTCGCTTATTAAATTTTCCTTTGAGCCAAAGTAGTAATTGATTAATGCGACATTGACGCCGGCGATCTTTGCGATTTTCCGAATGGTGACCCTTTTGATTCCTTCATCCTTCATCAAGTCCAACGCGGCATTTAATATGGCCTGTTTTGTGGTGTAATCTTCTTTATTTTTCATTGCTTCCCCCCCGCCTCAAAAAAGTTAATCAGTGTTTTAAACGTTGTTTAACTAAAATATAACAAAATTTGACACGTATAGCTGTTAAACTTGTATGAAATTTCTGAATATTTAATATAATAAATGTAAAAACTATGAAAAAAATAATAACCTGCTTTGCATTTGACAGGCAAAGCAGGTTATGAGTATCAGTGATTAGAAGATTATTTTTTGTAAGCGATTATTAATAGGTTTCAGTCAGGCATGTTTATTTCTTGTATGGGTTGGATAGATCCATACCGTCCAACGATAATCCAAGGGCTTTTGCGACACCTTCGCCATAAGCAGGATCTGCCAAGTAGCAGTGTAAGATATGACGGCGTTTAATGAATTCTTCGACACCTTCCATATTACGGGCAGTGTTTTCAAATAGGCGTTGTTGTTCATCGGCAGACATCAAGCGGAACAATTTTCCCGGTTGTTCGAAGTAGTTGTCATCGTCTTCACGGAAATCGTAAATGTCTGCATCGCCTTCAAGGGCTAATGGCGGCTCTTTTAAGTCCGGGTTATGTTGCCATTCGCCATAGCTGTTTGGTTCATAGCTTAATGTGCTTCCCAGGTTGCCATCGAAACGCATTGCACCATCGCGGTGGAATGAGCGGAATGGACATTTTGGTGCGTTGATTGGCAACAAATAGTGGTTTACACCCAAGCGATAGCGTTGTGCGTCAGCGTATGCAAAAATACGGGCTTGCAACATACGGTCCGGTGAATAGCCGATGCCAGGCACGATGTTGGATGGTGAGAATGCCGCTTGTTCTACTTCGGCAAAGTAGTTCTCTGGGTTTTTATTAAGTTCGATTTCACCAACTTCAATAAGTGGGAAGTCCTTTTTATACCATACTTTTGTCAAGTCGAATGGGTTGTAAGGCATTTCTTTTGCCTGTTCTTCTGTCATCACTTGGATGTACATTTTCCATTTCGGATAATCGCCGTTTTCAATGGCGTTGTAAAGGTCGCGTTGGTGTGAATCCGGGTCTTTTCCTCTTACTTCAGCTGCTTCTTCATCTGTCAAGTTTTTGATGCCCTGTTGCGTAATGAAGTGGAATTTCACCCAAACACGTTCGTTATCTTCGTTGATGAAGCTGTAAGTATGCGAACCAAAACCGTGCATATGACGGTAGCTTGCAGGGATACCGCGGTCAGACATGGTGATGGTGATTTGGTGTAATGCTTCAGGAAGCAATGTCCAGAAATCCCAGTTGCTGTTTGGATTATGCATATTTGTACGTGGATCGCGTTTTACCACGTGGTTCAAGTCAGTGAAGTGCAATGGATCGCGGAAGAAGAAAACAGGTGTGTTGTTGCCGACCAAGTCCCAGTTACCTTCTTCGGTATAGAATTTAATGGCAAAACCGCGGATATCACGGACTGCATCCGCATATCCCCGTTCACCGGCCACAGTAGAAAAGCGGATGAATAGCGGAGTCTTTTTCCCGACTTCTGAGAACATTTTTGCTTTCGTATATTTTGTAATGTCATTTGTCACTGTGAATACACCGTGCGCTCCTGAACCTTTGGCGTGCATGCGTCGTTCAGGAATCACTTCGCGGTTGAAGTTTGCAAGTTTTTCGATTAACCATACGTCTTGTAATAATACAGGACCTCTTTTTCCGGCAGTCATTGAATCGTGGTTACTGATGACCGGAGCACCGTTCGCTTTTGTAAATTGTTGGCGTTTATTAAGATTGTTCGTCATAATATAGCCCCTCCTCATTTGTTCTTTACTTGATTCTTAATATAGCATAGATAAATTAAAATGTCTACTAAATTAGAATAATTATTTTTAAGAATTATTTACAAAAATATTAATATATTTTTAAGATTGATGAATTCTTTATTTTTTCTTCTGAAGTATGTAAAATCAAGCGATAATTACAAATGTTCCAACAGTGATAATATTGATTGGAGGAGGGATAATTGAAAATGTAAAAAATTAAATGATAATAAAAGAGGGTGTCATCAATACGATGAACACCCATTATTTGGAATCTAAAATGATTTCAATTAATTCATCCCGGTCAATCAAGTAGACATCATTGGATTCCGCCAATTTTTGAGCCTGTTTTGTAAAATAGCTGTTAGTAATCACCCAGGCTTCCGTCGCATCATACATTTTTAAAGCGCCGATCACTTCTTGGACCGCTTTTACACCCACCGTACCGGAATATCTTTTTGCCTGGACGGCAATCGTACTTTCCCGATCTTGCAAAATAAGATCGGCGCCATAATCTCCTGAACTTTTTGTATAGGCCACTTTAAATCCACGCTTTTTAAAGAGCATCCCCAAATACTCTTCAAACTCTTCGCCGGACATTTCATCTATTTGTTTTATACCCGCTTTTCGAAGACGCAAAACCCGTCTTGTTTTCCACCATATTTTTATAAGAAAAAAGGTGAGCAGAAATACCCCTAAGGTAATCAGCGTGCCTTTCAAAGATTTTGTATAGTACCAACCGATGCAGGCAACACCGATCAGTAAAAGCCGAAACAAAGTCTTTCTGAATTTATTTTTCCTTTTCGTTCTTTTTGCCAACAGTCTTTACCCCTTACTACCATACTTATCATATATAGTACCATAAAAAGGGTACGTATGTTTGCGTTTGTTAAATATACCGTTCTTTTGCACTGATGAAGGAAAAAACAAATAAAATAAGGGATGTTGCGATAAAGATGATGTTTGGCACAGTCCAGCTTCCCGTGATTTCCTGAATGAACCCGAACAACACGGGACCGACCGCTGCGATCAAATAGCCAAAAGACTGGGCAAACCCGGAAATTTCGGAAGCTTCATACGCATTTCTGGTGCGCAAAGTAAAGAGCATCAATACAAGGCCGAAAGAGGCGCCTGCCGCAAATCCCAACAAAATCATCCAAAGAACTGCACCTTTTGTCCATTGAAAGAGCAGTCCGCTGAAACCGATAAGGTAACAAATTGTGAAGAAATAGACAATTGGCCGCTGGGATGACAGTTTTTCCGCTAATATAGGAATGAAAAACGTCATCGGCATTTGGGAAAGTTGAAATATCGAAGTCATTAAACCGGCCTTTTCCAGACTGAATCCTTGTGATACCAAGATTTCCGGAATCCAGGCAGTGGAGCAGTAAAACAATAAAGATTGCATGCCCATGGCAATCGCAATCGCCCAAGCGAGCGGGGATTGCCAAATTTTCTTTCCGCCTTTTTGACTTTGCCCGGATTCGCTTTTGCCGATTCGTTCGCCTCTAAGAATCGGAATCCAAGCGATCATTGTGAGCAAACCGAACAGAACGGTACAACCGAGAGCCCCTTGCCATCCGGTGAGCTCCGCAACCGGTTGGCTGAAGGCGAGGGATGCAGCTGCCGATATATTCATTGCCACCGTATAAATGCCTGTCAATAAGCCCACTTGATACGGATATTTTGCTTTGAAAAAGCTTGGGAATAAAACATTTCCGAAAGAAATGGCGACGCCGACCAAAACCGTGCCCACAATCAATAAGCTGATGGTTCCGATGGATCGTATCAGGATCCCGATGGACAAAAGAATTAAAGAATAAAACAGTGTATACTCCATGCCCAATTTGCGCGCAATCTTTGGCGCAAAGGGAGAAACGGTGGCAAAGGCGAGAAGCGGAATGGTTGTCAAAAAACCTGCCAACGTATTTGAAATGCCCAAATCTTCACGAATATATGAAATGATGGTGCCTACACCTGTGATCGGAGTCCTTACGGTTGTTGCGAAAAAGATGATGGCAATGAAAAAAAGAAAAGTCGCAAAAGTAAAGTGAATTTTTTTAGTGGGGTATTCCCGTTCAATCTTCATAATAAACCTCCAAAAATTCAAAATAACAAAAATAATGTTATATTAATAAAGTGCCTTTATGAATGGATACAAAAATAATAATAACTTCCAATTGTAAATTTTTATAGAGGAATACTTGGAAAATAAATTAGGTAAGAAAAAATGGAATGAATTAACTGACTCAAAGGAGATTCATCATGAAGAAAGAGACAGATAATCAAAAACAACTGAAACGGGGCTTAAAAGGCCGGCACATAACCATGATCAGCTTAGGAGGAACGATTGGGACGGGCCTTTTTCTCGCAAGCGGCGCTTCCGTTGCGCAAGCGGGACCGGGTGGAGCATTGGTGGCCTATGCTCTCATCGGAGTGATGGTGTTCTTTTTAATGACCAGTTTGGGAGAAATGGCGGCTTACATGCCTTCCTCCGGTTCATTCAGTACATATGCGTCAAATTTCGTGGATCCCGCCTTTGGATTTGCGATGGGATGGAACTACTGGTATAACTGGGCCATTACCATTGCCGCGGAAATTTCAGCGGTCAATTTAATTATGAAATATTGGTTTCCGGACAGTTCATCCTTTCTTTGGACCATTCTTTTTATTGCGGTCGTGTTAACTTTCAACATTCTATCCGTCAATGTGTACGGCGAAAGTGAATATTGGTTTGCCATGATTAAAGTGGCAACGGTCATCATCTTTATTATCACTTCCTATTCAATGGTTTTTGGGATCATTGGGGAAGAACAAGTGGGTTTGTCCAATTTCTTCATTGGCGACGGCCCGTTTAACGGCGGGTTTCTAGCGGTAGTGGGGATTTTCTTGGCAGCGGGATTTTCCTTCCAAGGGACGGAATTATTGGGGATTACAGCCGGTGAAACGGAAGAACCCGGGAAAAATATTCCGAAAGCTGTAAAATCCGTTTTTTGGCGCATATTATTGTTCTATATTTTGGCCATCCTTGCAATCGGCTTATTGATCCCTTATACAGATTCACGCCTATTATCCGAAGATGTGGCCGTTTCCCCATTTACGCTAGTGTTCGATAAATTGGGAATCGCTTTTGCCGCATCGGTGATGAACGCCATCATTTTAACCGCCATGCTATCGGCGGGGAATTCCGGTTTATATGCCTCTTCCCGCATGTTGTGGCAATTGGCGGTTGATGGAAAGGCGCCAAGACTTTTTGCCAAAATCAATGGACGTGGAGTGCCGATTTATGCGTTGCTTGCCACTCTGGCGGTAGGATGTTTGGCTTTTTTATCTTCCTTTTTTGGAGATGGAGTTGTATATATATGGTTATTAAACGCTTCCGGATTATCCGGTTTCATTGCATGGGTAGGGATCGCCATCAGCCATTACCGTTTCCGGAAAGCCTATATAAAACAGGGGAGAGACTTGAAAGATTTGCCTTATAAATCGCCGGTATATCCATTCGGGTCATTGTTTGCGTTAATTTTATGTTTAATTGTCATCATCGGACAAAATTATCGCGCCTTTATCGGGACAATCGACTGGCATGGCATTGCCGTTTCATATATTGGGCTTCCGCTGTTTATCATCCTATGGTTGGGGTATAAGATAAAACATAAAACCAAAATCATCCCCCTTGAGGAATGCAAATTGGATGTTGAAAAACATGAGTAGACAGTACTCATCCATATAAACCGGGTAGTTGGAACGGGAGAACGTGAAGAAGTCAAAAGGATGAAAAGATTGGTAAAGGATGGGAAAAAATGACGGTCTCAGTGGGTTTTTTTAGAAAAATTAACGAGTGGATTGCAGACGGGCTCTCAGAAGAAATAAAGTATCGGCCATTTCAAGTGGACGGGAACCCCTATAAGTCGAAAGTGTTTTTAGTTGGACTATATCCGGAATCCCTTGCTTATTTTGATTTGGAAGATGCAAAAATATACGCCGATTCATTGGTGGATGGGGAGCTGTTTGAACAATTAAATGGGCTTGAAATCCTCAACGCTTCAAGGGAATATAAGGGAAGTTTGAATTTTGCCCAATGGATGAAAAAAATATTCAATGAAAACGTCGTGCTGACGAACGTGAATGGTTTTATGGCGGAAGATTATAAGCAATTTAAACAAATGAAAAAAGAAAATCATTTTCGCTATCTTGCAGGGAAAAAATTGTTTGAACAAGTGCTTTATGAATTCTCGCCGGAAATCCTTATCATTGAGGGTTCAAAGGCTTTCGATGAATTCAGGGAAAACTTTCATGACCGTTTGATTCATAAAGCGGATGTCTTTGATACAGGCAATGTGCAGGAACTGGAGCAATCAGGGGTTGTTGCGGAATTGCCCCTTCAAGAAGGGGAAAATGTGAAAATACTTGTGTGCCGCAATATGTCTTACTTCGGGAAAGAAGGGGCGGCTTTTGGTACGTTGAAAGAAACCATTGGCCGTCTATTGTGAACCTTTTGAAAAAACAGAAAATACGAACAATTTGATTGCCTGTTGGCTAAATTTGCAGTAATTTCCGAATAATAAGGGTGTTTTTTCATAGAAATATCTTGCATTCGACAATTGACGTGTTTATAATTATAAACATTCAAAAATAAATAATATCGCACTCATATAATCGCGGGAATATGGCTCGCAAGTTTCTACCGACTTACCGTAAATAAGTCGACTATGAGGGGATAGTATTAGATTTGTCGGATGCAGTACATATGCACAAGTCTATGTGCTTTCGATCGGCTCGAAAGGCTTATTCCTCATAGGAAAGGTCTTTCGGGTTTTTTATTATCAAGGAATGACGAAAGGGAGATTCTTTAATGGATCTATTGAAAGAAAAGATTTTAAAAGAGGGGAAAGTGCTCTCGGATACAGTGCTGAAAGTGGATTCTTTTTTGAACCATCAAATTGATCCGCTGTTGATGAAAGAAATCGGGGAAGAATTTGCCAACCGTTTCAAAGATGAAGTGATAACAAAGGTATTAACGATTGAATCTTCCGGCATCGCACCTGCAACCATGTTGGGGTTATCGATTGGTGCACAGGTCGTATTTGCCCGCAAAAAGAAATCTTTGACTCTATCCGGAGATTTGTATACTTCGCAAGTGTATTCCTTTACGAAAAGAGAAACGAATGAAATATCCGTTTCCAAAGACTTTTTATCTCCTGACGATAATGTGGTCATCATTGATGATTTCTTGGCAAATGGAGAAGCGGTAAAGGGATTGTTGGATATTGCGAAGCAGGCCGGATGCAAAGTAGTCGGGGTAGGCATCGTGATAGAAAAAGGGTTCCAAAATGGCGGAAAAATGCTGAGAGAACAAGGTGTCCGGGTGGAATCTTTAGCCATTATCAAGTCTTTGAAAAATAACACGATTGAATTTGCTGAATAATCGATTGTTGAATGATTTTGAGGAGGAACATCATTTCATGACAAATGGAAAAGCTATAACTCTAGGAATACAGCATTTACTGGCCATGTATGCAGGTGCGATATTGGTGCCGTTGATTATTGGTGGTTCATTAGGTTTTGATGAGCAGCAAATGACATACTTAGTCGCAATCGACATTATGATGTGCGGGATTGCTACATTGCTGCAAGTGATGAGAGGGAAATTTTTTGGGATTGGATTGCCTGTTGTATTAGGATGTACGTTTACAGCCGTATTTCCGATTATATCAATTGGCCAAAGTAAAGGAATCGGCGCCATTTACGGCTCCATCATTGCTTCAGGGCTGATTGTCATCCTCATATCAAGAGTATTCGGAAAGTTGGTAAAATTTTTCCCTCCAGTCGTAACGGGTTCTGTTGTAACGATTATTGCGATTTCCTTAGTTCCCGTGGCTATGAATAATATGGGCGGCGGACAAGGGGCTGAAGATTTTGCCTCAGCGTCCAACATTGCTTTAGCGATGATAACGCTATTCATCATTTTATTGATTTATCGATTTGCCACAGGTTTTATCCGTTCTATCTCCATATTATTAGGATTAGTATTTGGAACAATTGTAGGTATGTTTATGGGGAAAGTGGATTTTTCACCTGTCAAAGAAGCAGGATGGTTTCATATGGTTCAGCCATTTTATTTTGGCACACCAACCTTTGATTTAGCTTCCATCATTACGATGACCCTTGTTGCGATGGTGTCATTGGTGGAATCTAGTGGCGTATATTTTGCATTAGGGGATATTGAGAAAAAGCAGATTTCGGCAGAAGATTTAGCCCGCGGTTATCGTTCAGAAGGATTGGCATCCATTATCGGAGGAATTTTTAACGCCTTTCCATATACAACCTTCTCCCAAAATGTGGGACTTATCAAAATGACAGGGGTTAAGGAAAGAAAAATCATCGTTATTACGGGCGTTATGTTAGTTGCATTAGGCTTTTTACCAAAAATTGCAGCGCTCACAACCATTATTCCAACATCAGTTTTAGGCGGGGCCATGCTTGCCATGTTTGGAATGGTGTTGACGCAAGGGATTACGATGCTGGCTCCTGAAATATTAAAATCACCGGAAAATACAATGATTGTTGCGATTTCAGTTGCTCTTGGAGCAGGGGTTGCCTTTGTTCCGAATATTTTCGAAGTATTGCCAGAGAGCCTGTCCATTTTAACATCCAATGGAATTGTGTGCGGTTCTTTATCTGCCATCGTGTTAAACATTTTATTTAATATGGTTGGTCCGAAAAAAGCGAAAACAGTGGCCGCAACAACTGTGGAAGAATAAAGAAAAAATGCCGGCGGAAAAAGTTCCGCCGGCTTTTTTTATGGGTTATGTCAAGGGATGGGGGATTAAGCATTTGGATAAATCATTTTCTTTGGATCCACATATTGGTCGAATTGTTCTTCGGTTAATAAACCTAGGGCAAGAGCTGCTTCTTTTAACGTTGTTCCTTCCGCATGGGCTTTTTTCGCAATTTTTGCCGCATTTTCATAGCCGATATAAGGGTTCAAGGCCGTTACAAGCATCAAAGAGTTTTCCAAGTTGCGTTTAAGCACTTCATGGTTAGGTTCAATGCCGACTGCACATTTGTCGTTAAAGGATTTCATGGCATCTGCAAGCAATCGCGCTGATTGCAGGAAGTTATAAATAATGACCGGTTTAAATACGTTCAGTTCAAAGTTGCCTTGGCTGGCTGCAAAGGCGATTGTTGCATCGTTACCCACCACTTGGGTAACTACCATTGTCAATGCTTCGGATTGTGTAGGGTTTACTTTGCCAGGCATGATGGAGCTTCCCGGTTCGTTGGCAGGGATCGTAATTTCGCCGATGCCGCTGCGAGGACCGCTGGCAAGCCATCTTACATCGTTGGCAATTTTCATTAAATCCACTGCCAATGCTTTCAATGCGCCATGAGCTGCAACGATTTCATCATGGCTTGTCAACGCATGGAATTTATTTGGAGAAGAAACGAATTTTTTGCCGGTGAGATTACTGATTTCTTCCGCCACCATGTCGCCGAATTTCGGATGGGCGTTGATGCCTGTACCAACGGCTGTACCACCGATGGCCAAGCTTTTTAAGTACTCCGTATTTTGTTTAATCATTTCTTCGGAACGTTCAAGCATGTAGTGCCAGCCGCTGATTTCTTGCCCAAGCGTTAAAGGTGTTGCATCTTGCAAGTGGGTGCGGCCGATTTTGATAATATCTTTGAAAGCCTCAGATTTGTCTTTTAATGTATTTTTCAATAGTTCTAACCGAGGAAGTAAATAGTCTTCCACCATTTGAACAGCGGCGATATGCAATGCGGTCGGGAATGTGTCGTTGGAACTTTGGCTCATATTGACATCATCATTTGGATGCACTTTTTCAGAAGAGCCTTGTTCCTCCAATAGCTGATTTGCGCGGTGGGCAATGACTTCATTCACATTCATGTTGGATTGGGTACCGCTTCCTGTTTGCCAAACCACAAGCGGGAATTGGTCATCCCATTTGCCTTCAAGAATTTCATCAGCTGCTGTAATGATGGCATCTGCTTTGGCAGGTGACAGTTTATTTAATTTTTTATTGGCGAGTGCTGCGGATTTTTTTAAAATGGCAAAGGCGCGGATCACTTCTTTCGGCATTTTTTCTGTGCCGATTTGGAAGTTTTCTTTACTGCGTTGGGTTTGTGCACCCCAAATTTTATCAGCCGGAACACGTACTTCTCCAAGCGTATCTCTTTCAATACGGTATTCCATCTTTGATACAACTCCTTTATCAATATAATTGGTTGGTATCTGTATTTTAACCCAAAAAGAGAATCCATAATAGAAATTTGGCTGCAACATGCCAGTCAGTTGCAGCCTAGAAATGTCTATTCATATAGGGGGATATAGACATAGTTGGAGAAAATAATTTGGAAAATACTTTTCCGAGATATTTTTTGGGGGTACAGCTCGGAATTTTTTTCTTTACGATAATGATAATCATTATCAATTAAAAAGTCAACAGGGAATTCAAAATAAATGATGAAAATTTACCACTCCGCTCTTTGCATTTCTTCGGCAATGGTTTGCAAATCGTAAGAAGTGATGGTCAAGAGCTCATATTCATTCCGCTCCATATATTTTTCCACAAGCCTTTTCAAATATTTCGGGGATCCTTCATGTTCTTCATCGTAGACAAGCAATAAAGCATCGGTGTTTTGGATGATGAATTTATCTTTCTCAACAAATTGCCAAGGGGCTTCATACGGCCTTTTTGTAACACTCGTCACAAAATCGGCTTTGCCCAGAATATAAGCGTATTCGGCTTGCTTTTCTTCATTCCAGTTTTTCTCCATTTCCAAAAAAGGAGTGATGACGGCATATTTTAAATGGGGAAATGCTTTTTTTAATTCAATCACGACTTCCGCAGTCCATGTTTCCACACCTGGTTGTCCGCTGATGATGACCCATTCCAGTCCTTCATCAATCAAAGTTCTCAATTCATGTTCGATTGCTTTTTTAATCACTTGAATGCCCGGATGTTTTTTGGTGAAAATGCCCAGCTCATGGGGTCTGTATCCGGAAACGTAAAGCGATTGAATCATCTTCATCCCTCACTTTTGTACCTTTACTATATCGAATGATCAATGGAAATTCAAAATTGGGCGCGCTGATTTTTGATCTTATATGTACCAATGGTCAGTTACGGGCAGTTTCAACAATGGCGATTTGGAAAAAAGGATTAATAAGAAAGGATAGATGCAAACGGGTATTCCTCCTGTGCATCTATCCTTTTCTTAATGCCGCATGAAGTTTCGGGTTGTTTTCCTGCTTACTCAAGAATTTCTTTAATCCGTTCCAACGCCCAATCCAGTTGTTCTTTTGTGATAATTAGTGGGGGAGCAAAGCGAATGACGAAATCATGGGTTTCCTTGCATAACAATCCTTTCTCCATCAGCTGTTCACAATATTTACGTGCAGGTTCATGAAGTTCAACACCGATAAACAATCCTTTCCCTCGCACTTCTTTAATGACAGGGGATTTGATTTTCAATAGTTCCCCTTTGAAATATTGCCCCAGCTCCAGCGAACGTTCCACCAACTTTTCTTCCTCGATCACTTCAAGTGATGCGATGGAAACTGCGCATGCCAACGGGTTTCCTCCAAATGTGGAACCATGGGAACCTGGATTTAATACGCCTAAAATATCGTCGTTTGCCACCACTGCCGAAATTGGCAAAACCCCTCCGCCGAGCGCTTTTCCCAGAATGTAAACATCCGGCACAACTTCTTCCCACTCGCAGGCGAACATTTTTCCGGTGCGTCCGAGGCCGGTTTGAATTTCATCTGCGATCAATAGCACATGATGCTGTTTACAAAGCTCCGCCGCTGCTTTTAAAAATCCTTCAGGCGGAACGACAATCCCCGCTTCTCCTTGGATCGGTTCCACGATAAAAGCCGCTGTGTTTGGCGTGATGGCATTTTTGAGCGATTCTATATCCCCGTATGGGATCAGTTTGATTCCGGGAATTAATGGGCCGAAACCCCGTTGGTATTCCTTCTCTGAAGAAAGGGAAACCGGAAGTATTGTGCGCCCATGGAAATTGCCTGTGCAGCCAATGATTTCGGCCTTGTTTTCTTCCACGCCTTTCACATCATAAGCCCAGCGGCGGGCCACTTTAATGGCTGATTCGACGGCTTCAGCACCGGTGTTCATCGGCAAAACCATATTTTTTCCCGTTATTTTGCATAACTTCTCATACCAAGGTCCAAGTTGGTCGTTGTGGAAGGCCCGGGAAGTCAATGTCACCCGATCTGCTTGCGTTTTTAATGCTTGAATAATTTTTGGATGACGGTGGCCCTGGTTCAAGGCGGAATAAGCGGAAAGCATATCCATGTACTCATTGCCTTCAGGGTCTTTTACCCAAACTCCTTCCGCTTCACTGATGACAACCGGCAGCGGCTTATAATTCCGGGCGCCATATTTTTCAGTGATTTCAATTATTTCTTTTGATGTCTTACTCATAGAAAATCCCCCCTTAAAGAGTGTACTGAAGCGCGAGAACGAACATTCCCCTGGTTTAGCAGGCTTCATCTACTTCATTATATATGATGGATTATATTTTTTGTCGAAAAGTATTATTTATTCTACAATACGGGTTTTATTTGTTTTTTTGCCGCAATTCTTTGCTCCGCCCCCCGCAGTTGGTCTTGGATGAATAAATCGATCATTGCTATGAGTTCCTCTGGGGTCTGTTCCAGCTCTCCATTCAGCCAGCTTTCAACAACGGCACCCAGAGCCAATGTAAAGAAATGGGACAGAAAAGATACATATTCTTCTTGGGCATGGAGTTTCATTCCGAATTCATGAACCACCCGATGAATGATGTTATGAATATCCGAATAGAAAAATCGTTTAATATGTTTACGGCCCAACGATTGCAGTGCACACAAGCAAATATCGCGGTTCTCATCCAAATAATGGAACAGTTGCAGCAATCCTTCCTGCCACACTTTTGCGCTTTCATGGGCATCAATCAGAACGAGAGCTTCCTGTTGGAAAGTCCACCTCATCAGATCGTAAATATCTTCAAAATGATAATAAAAGGTTTGTCTATTCAGCCCGGCCAATTCCGCAATTTCGCGGATGGAAATTTGTTCGACAGGCTTTTTCTTCATTAATTCTTTTAAGGAATTGGAAAGAAGTTTTTTCGAATTTTTCATATCATTGCCCTCCGGAATTTGCTTATTTTAAACAAATGGCAGATTATTGTCTATGTTCGGTTCCGCTGTTTCATGATAGTTTTATTATTAGAAATTTAATGATTTTCAAAAAACGATTGGGAAAGGAGTTTGATAGTTTGAAATTGAGGGAGTGGCTCAATGTTCGAACTGCATCCTTTATTTTTTGGCTCGTTATTTCTATTATTATGCTAATAACCATGCCAAATTTAGATATATTGGTTCGGGAAAAAGGACAGGTTGAAATGCCTGCCTATGTTCAGAGCACCATCGCAAAGAATTTGCAAACCGGGATGGAGACGGACGGCAAGGAAAACTATCAATTTATTGCCGTATTTAATAGCAAAGAAAAATTGACGGATGAGCAGAAAAAAGAAATAGATAAAATCATCGAGGATTTCAAAGAACAGCGGGATGAACTTGGTATTACTAGTATTTTAGCTTATAACGACAGTGAAGAAACAGAAAAACAGCTTGTTTCGGAAGATGGCACGACGATTTTAACGCAAATTGCTGTGGATCAGAATGCCGGGACGGTGGAAGAAGTTGCGCAGCAATTAAGGAAACTGGCGGATACAAAAACAGTCGATGCTTACTTTACAGGTACGGATATCGTATTGGATGATTTTGCGAAGTCGTCCCAGGATGGAATTAAAAAGACGGAGATTATTGCTGTTGTTTTCATCCTGATTGTATTGGTCCTTGTATTCCGTTCCCCGATTGTGCCGTTCATTTCGCTCATTACAGTGGGGGTCGCCTATATCGTTTCCCTTGGTATTGTGACACAGTTGGTGGAACACTTTGATTTTCCGTTTTCAAACTTTACGCAAGTATTCATCGTTGTCATTTTGTTTGGTATCGGTACGGATTACAATATTCTTCTTTACAATCGGTTCAAAGAAGAGGTCAGCAAAGGCGGCCATATATTAAAAGCGATTACCGAAACTTACCGCACTGCGGGAAAGACGGTCATTTACAGCGGCATTGCCGTGTTTATCGGGTTTATGGCTTTATATTTGGCGGAGTTCCAATTGTATCGGGCGACTTCCGCTGTGGCCATCGGGGTGGCCGTGCTTTTGCTGGTGCTCATTACTTTGAATCCATTTTTCATGGCAGTGCTCGGTTTCAAAATGTTCTGGCCAGCCAAACAGGTAAATGGCCATCCAGAGAACAAACTATGGAAAGTTTTATCGAAATTCTCATTGTACAGACCGCTTTCCGCTATTGCAATTATTGCGGTAATCTGCATACCGTTCATTATCTCCAATTCAGGGGAGCTGAACTATAACGATTTAGTGGAAATTAATGATAAATATGAATCGAAGCAAGCAATTAAAGTCATAGAGGACCATTTCCCAGCCGGTTTTTCGGCTCCCTCCTATTTGATGATTCATTCCGATGAACCTCTTGCGACACAAAAAGCTTTGCAGGATATTGATGAATTGACAGAAGCCATTTCCAAGGTGGAAGGGGTATCGGAAGTATATTCGGTCACACGCCCTGCCGGAGAAAAAATTAAAGAATTATATGTACGGGATCAAGTGAATACATTAACAGAGGGACTTGGTACAGCAGAAGAAGGGATTTCTAAAATTCACGGAGGATTATCCGAAGCGGACCAGGAATTAGGCAAAGTGGACAAAAGCAAATTTGACAGCGTGCAACAGCTGATCGACGGCACGGAAGAAATGGAACAAGGCGTCGGCCAGCTGAATATCGCCTTGAGCCGGGTTTCCCAAGGATTGAAGGATGGGGCGCAAGGAGCGGAGGAAATCAGCAATGGTTTATCCGCTTTAATAGATAATATTCGGGAGTTGCGCCAAGGGGCAACGATGCTAAAAAATAGCTATGAAGAATTGGAGAAAGGATTCGGTTCCTTTGCGGACGTATTTTCAACGATTTCAAAGGCCGTTGAACAAAGTTATAGCAGCTTTTCTGCCATCCAACAATCACTGAAGGCGGCGGTGGCAACAAATCCCGGGCTGAATTCAGACGAAAATATCAAGCAGGCCATCACAATGGCAGAACAAGGAAAAGCCCAGACAGAAGCGCTGTTGGGCCAGCTTAAATCCATTACCCCGAAATATGATCAAGCATTGAAATCTTTCCAGGCAGCCAATGCTTCCATGGCTCAAATTACAAACGGGTTGAAAAAAATGGAAGAAGGCGTTGCGCAATTGCAATCCGGCGCTTCTACCCTTGCCGATGGATTACAATCCGGCGCAAAAGGGACATCCGCGATTGTTGAGAACACAAATCAACTGCAATCCGGCTTGAAGGCTGTAAACGAAGGACAGCGGCAATTGCAGCAAGGATTGACGGCATTACAGGATAAAATGGGCGATTTGCAATCCGGTTTATCCCAAAGTGCGGAAGGTTTATCACAAATCAAAAATGGCCTTGTGGATGCCCAGGATTATTTATCAGAATTGACATCCGCATCCGATGAAGTCTTCTATATCCCTCAAGAAGTGTTGGAGGGGGAAGAATTCCAGCAAAGCTTGGATCTGTATATGTCGGATGATCGCCAAACAACAAAAATCAATATTATTTTGGATGTCAATCCGTACTCAAAAGAAGCGATGTCCATTTTGAAAGATATTGACGAACAAGTAAAAGCGACTGTCAAAGGGTTGAGTTTCAGTGATGCGAAAATGGCGTTGGGCGGAAAATCCGCTCAAAACGTGGATTTGCAAAATGTCTCAACAGGAGACTTTGCGAGAACCATCACCATCATGTTAATCGGTATTGCTTTTGTATTATTAATCATCACAAGATCTTTCTGGCAGACATTATTGATTATCGCATCCCTTGTCATTGCATATTTCACCGCTTTGGGAGCATCCGAATTCATCAGTGAACATGTGATAGGACAAGACACTTTCAGCTGGAATGTGCCGTTCTTCAGCTTTATCATGATTGTTACCCTTGGGGTCGACTACAGTATTTTCTTGATGATGCGATACTTTGAAAATGCGGATAAAGGTTATGAAGCGATAATTGACGCAGAGAAACAAATTGGAGGGGTTGTCCTATCGGCAGCCATCATTTTAGGCGGCACATTTGCGGCATTGCTTCCTTCAGGCATCGTCACGTTAATCCAAGTGGCGGTCATTGTGATTGTTGGATTGGTAATGTTAAGTTTGGTGATGCTTCCATCATTTATGCCGGCTGTCATGGGATTGACCCATAAAGTGAAGACATTGGCCGTACGGAAAAGGGAGTAAAAATAAAAGGTTATCCAGTTCAAAGGTTGAATCTGGATAACCTTTTTTATTCGGTCGATGGGGTTTGCTTTTTCCAAAATATTGCAATGGTGATGCTGACAACCAGGATAATGGTTGCAAAATAGAAAGGGAAATTAAAATTCATATCAAATAAAATACCGCCGATAATCGGCCCGAAAATATTTCCGATGCTTGTAAACATGGAGTTCATGCCGCCAACAAACCCTTGTTCATCTCCCGCAATTTTTGAAAGGTATGATGTAATTCCGGGACGAATCAAATCAAATCCGACGAAAACAATCCAGCAGGTTAACATGACAGACCAGTAAGAATCGACGATGGTCATCACAAAAACGAGTAATGCGGACAATATTAAGCTTAGACGGACGACCATGATTTCCCCCAATCGTCTCGTCAATTTATCAAACAAAAGAATTTGTGCAACTGCTCCCACTATTCCGCCCCCTGTCACGATGATGGCGATATCCCGAGGGGTAAATCCAAATTTGTGATCGACAAAGAGACTGAATAATGATTCAAAGGAAGACAAACTGAAAGTCGAAAGGAAAATGATGATGAAAGAGATGAAATACACTGGCATGAAAACACGTTTCCAGCCGACCTTTTGCCCTTTCATAATGTCCGGTTGCTCCCTGCGTTCCGGTTCTTTCAACAGGAAGATGGAAGCAATGGCGACAACCGCTCCTAAAACACCAGCGGCAAAGAATGGAACACGAATGCCGAATTCCGCCAAAAATCCCCCGATACCGGGTCCTATGATAAATCCTGTATTAATGGCGGCAGACATAAAACCAAGGGCTTTTGGGCGTTCGTTCTCTGAAGTGATGTCCGCAATAAATGCCGTAATGGCAGGCATGATGCAAGCGCCGCTGATTCCTCCCAATATCCGAGAAAGGAAAAGGATTTCAAGGGTCTTCCCGATACCAAATAAAAACTCGGAAAAACTAAATAAAAAAAGACCGACTATTATCATGATCTTCCGTCCATACTTATCGGTCCATTTGCCTGTTATAGGAGAGGCTATCAATTGTGCCAACGCAAAGGCGGCAACCATATTTCCCACCACGGTACCGCTTATGGATAATTCGTTCATCAGTGATGGCAGGACAGGGATGACGAGGCCGATGCCGACAAAGGTGATGAATATATTGCTGAGGACCAATGCTATTTTTTGTGATTTCGAATTCATAAATATCCCCTTTAGAGTAAATTCTATCGATTTCTTGCAAGATGCTTATATATCAAGGTTTGGCGAAGAGAGTTGAAAAAAGTCTATTCCTATTTAAACCTTAACTAGGGGAAACAGTCAAGAAATTATAAATTCTTTGCATAAAATAGAACTTTCAATAAAAAAACTCAAAAAAAAGGATGGCGGTTCACCATCCTGACATGATATGGAGTTTGTGGAAGAAAATTTTTCATACGGACCATTCGTCGTCGAAAGGGGTGTTTCAATATTATGGGAATGCGAATTCGGAGAGACTATCCTATTTACAATGGAGGAAACAACATTGAATTTCAAAAAATCCACCATCAGCCAACGATAAGAAGTAACAGTTGAGGATACATTTGCGTCCAGACCATTCCGATTGTGAGGGGGCAGATATGAAACAAATACAGGCTCTTTCAATTGCATGATGAAAAGTGATGTTGACTTATTATCAAAGGCTGTATTTGCTCATATTCACAATGTCGGAAATGGGTATCCTTCTTTGATATTTAAAAGATGTTATTCATATCTGATTTTTTCTGAGAGATTACCGTACAATCTTATACTGATATTTTGTTTTCACCTCCTTTCATTTACATCATATTCACTTAATAGTTTTTTGAAGGGGCAATCAGCCAGATTTTTAATAATTAAAGAAAATTTTTACTAGATTGTTGAGAGATAAAAGTCTATAATTACTAAAATATGAGGGGAAAATGAAAGTGCTAAAGTTACATAAAAAAATACCATTTTTCTAAAATAGAAAAATGGTCGTTTACATTTTATCCGTCACTTCTTTAAATTCGCCTGTGATAATGAGCCTGTATTTATTTGAGTAAATTGGGTGACAAGTAATGAGTGTTACTAAAGATTGATCTTCCACTGGCAATATGACTTCAACGGCTGTAGGTTTCACAATTTGGCTGTTGATGACGTTAAAGGTATATTTTTTTGTTTTAGTCTCAATAATGAATTCATCACCTTTTTCAAGTTCGTCCAAACGGTTGAAGAACTTTCCAAATGTGGCGGTACGATGTCCGGCAATTGCGAAGTTGCTGTTTTTATCTCCCAATGAAGATAACGGGCTGCTATTAGTCAAATGACCGACAGCACTCTCCATATTTTTTTGGCTGGCTCCTTCGACGATGGGGGTTGTCAAGTCGATTTTTGGAATCGTAAGCTTTCCAATCATATCCCCATCATTGAAAGAAGTTGGCTCCGTATTGCCCAAATCATCTTCGGAAGTGGCGAACTCGATCGATGAGAATTCTTTCTCGAGCTTGTGCTGTTCATAATATATTTTTATTTTCGTAAAAGCGACAAATGCAAGAATGGCAAGACCAATCAATAACAATAGGTTTCCGATTTTTCTTTTCATGTTCTCATTCCTTTTTAATTGTAAAAAAGAAGAGGGCGGGGCACCCTCTCAAATTAGATTATTTCGTTGAAACGTTTTCTTAAAGCCAACCCCGATAAGATTAATAGCATTGAAGCGAATAGTAATACTGTTGAGTCAATAGCTGAACCAGTTACTGGTAATGTAGCTGTGTTGTTTGTACCGCCTTTTCCAGAAGGTGTGTTGCCGCCAGTTTTTCCGTTGCCAGATGGAGTAGTTTGGTTTTTATCGTTATTAGATCCACCGCCGTTGTTTCCGCCGTTATTATTGTTGCCGCCGTTGTTATTATTGTTGTTATTGTTGTTGTTATTGTTGTTATTGTTGTTATTGTTGTCTCCGCCGTTGTTATTGTTGTTGTTATTATTGTTGTTATTATTATTGTTGTTATTGTTATTGTTGTTGTTATTATTGTTGTTACCTTGTTGGTTTTTACTTACGTATTTTTCATCTTCTGCAACGCCTAAATGAACGTCTCCAAGAAGCGGAGTGTTTTTAGTGTCAACAATAACTAAACCGCTGTGAGTATAAATGTATTTATCTGTTTCAACTTCTTCTTTTTCAATTACACCAACGTGTGCATCGCCAAGAGGCGTATTTTTTAGGTTTACATTGGCAACGCCGTTGTAATTGTATTTGTAATCTTTATCAGTTACTTGTTTTGATTGAAGTACGCCGGCATCAATATTTCCAAGGATTGGATTGGAAACTTCGGCTAACACTAATCCGGAATTTTGAGTAGTATTAGTTCCTGATTTAGTTGTTGTGGATTCACCAACTCCAACGTGTGCATTACCTAATAATTTGGAATCTTTAATATCCACTTTTGCAATGCCAGAACTTGTGTAAGATCCGTCTTTGCTTTGCTCGGAACCTAGCACGTCAACTTTCACTTCACCTAACAATCCACCTAACAGATTTCCGCCAAGTCTAACTTTTACAAGCGCATTACTGTCGTCTGTGTCTTGAAGTTTTGTAGGATCTTTTGTCACTGTAGGTGGTAAGTTAGTGTTATTACCTCCTGTGCTGTTATTGTCGCCTTGTTGATTATTTTGTGTTGTATTTGTAGTTGTGTTTGTGTTTGCAGCTGTGTTTGTGTTGGATTTTGTATCTGTATTATTTGCTGTAAGAGAATTAGTTAAAGTTTTAACTAAATCTGTAGCAGTATTTGTAAGAGATCCAACTAAATCATTATTTTTTGTTGCTGTTTGATCTCCCGCTGTTGTTTCTTCAGCGTGAACATTATCAGAGAAAACTACGAAACTTAAAGTCAACACTAAGGCAAACAATGCAGCTCTTAGCGATTTAACAACGATATTGTTTTCCATTCATCATTCTCCTTCTTTTTTATTTTTTTAGATTGAAAAGAAGGAGATTTGAATTGGAGGTTTATCTAACGGTGGTTTCAGCCATTGATCCGATAAGGCTATTTCAAGAGATTTTAATCTTGATCTATCAGCTATTGACTTTAATATATCTTGTGAGATATATCCAACAATTTGAGATTGGCCATCAAATCCATTGGAAGATGAACCGGAGGAATTGCTATTGGAATTCGAATGACTTTGAGTTGGTGCAATTTCTTTTGGTGATGAAAGATTTCCTATTCTCTCTCTTACTTCTCTTTGTGTTTCTGTTGCTCTTTCAATCGCTTGAATGAAATTGCTTGCACCACTAATGATCATTTGTTTTCCGTTATTTAACAACTCATTCAATAGTTGACCAACTGTAGGGTTTGAATTGTCTACAATTTTGTTGTCAACATTAGCGGATGGTTCATTTGCTGTTACGCCATCTTTGTTTGTTGAATCGTTTCCAGGCGTATTTGCAGAACCGTTTCCATCATTAGGGTTCGGAATGTTTCCTGTAGAGTTGCCGGAATCTTTTCCGGAATTTCCTCCAGAATTATTGTTTCCTGGATTGTTAGAAGAATCGTTGTTCCCTCCGTTGGATTGTCCGTCTTTTCCACCTTTTCCATCCTTGCCGGAAGGCGGTTGGATTGTTTTTTGATATTCTCCGATACCAATGTGGGTTTCATCTAATAAGTCGATGCTGACAATCCCACCTGATATGGACTTTGAGTTTTCTGTTTCGGTAATTGTTGTTCCTAGAACATCGAGACGGTTGTTTCCGAGTAATGAGTGAGTGAGATTAGCCGTAACAAGTACGGATTCGGTTTTTGTGAGAGTAGGTGATTGATACTGATTTACTTCCCCAACGCCAAGATGAAGGTCTCCCACGACATTGGATGAATGGTCGACTGCAACAATCCCGGATTGGGAAACCGTTACGTCTCCTTTTGTTTGTTTATTCGTTTCAAGGAGACCAACGTGATTGCTACCTAAAAGATTATTGTTCAAGTCTAATTGAAGAACACCTTTAGATAGCGACGATTCTCCTACCTTCTCTTCACTCTTACTAGAAACAACTCCTACACCTAAATCACCAAGCAGCATAGAGTCTTTCAAGCCTAAACTTAATAATCCTTGGCTGGATTTTTTCGTTTCTCCCTCTTGACTCTCGCTACCTGAAAGAAGACCTAAATTAACGTCTCCGGTGATCGGTTTCAATAACATGGAGTTTTGAATACCGACATTAAGAACGCCACCGGACTTCTGTTGTGCGTCGTTTTTTGCTGAAAGCAGCTTGACGTTTGCATTTCCTAATAATTTTGTATTTAATCCGAGGTCTAATACGCTTCCATCAGTCAATTTTCCTTCTGGTGTCGACTGGCCAGAAAGAAGACCGACTTCCAATAAATCGGATACTCCCAAGGAAAGCAAACCGCTTTTGCCACCCTCAGTCGAAATGCTGATTAGTGAGTTACTGTTCCCGATACTAATGTTTATACCTAACAGATTGACACTAAGCAGCGGTTTATTTGATTTCACTTTCACAACAGAATCGACGCTGTTTTGGTCAGCTTTTATTTGGCTATCAGCTTGGATGCTCGCTTCTTTTTGGCTTGTGGCACTTAAGTTTTCTTTTTCAACGGCAACGGCATTATTTGCATCTACTGTATTTTCGGCGGTTTCAATTTGTTCTTCAACTTTAGTGCCTAAGTCATTTAGAAGCCCTGCATCAGCAGCTGTTTTTTCCTGAGTTGATTCCAGTCCTGAATGGGTATTTACCGAATTATCACTGTTCCCCACATCAGTGTAGGCATATTCAGCAAGTCCTCCGTCAACATTCACTTCGTTTGACGAAACGCTCAATGTATTTGATCCCGCACTCTCATTGTCGGAAATCTCAAGATCTTTTGCAAATGAAATAGAAGGCGATCCTAACACGAGAACAACGGCTGCTATGATTACCGATATTCTTTTCATTTTCTCACCTCCTTTCATAACACAAGTATTACCATAAAAAATCATAATTTCAATACAAAATTTACAAGTTCATAATTTAGAAAAGATTACATTAGTATAGTCCGAAGGGTGTTGTTGGACATTTTTCTTATTTTTATAGTAAAAAATACCCTTTACAACGATATATAAACAATAATTAAAAATGATATATAATATTTTTTAATTGTAAGTGAAAAAACAGAGAAATGTAATTAGGAATATTGGAGTTTTTTTAAATTGGCCGTTTTATGATAAATGTAGTATAAAGCGGGTATTTCATTTCAACGAATTTATAACGATAGAAACATATGTTTATAAAAAAGGGGCAAAACAACGATGAAAATTAATAAAATTATTGTTCGTCATTTGAAAATGCCGATGAAACATCCATTTACAACAAGTTTTGGCACAATCAATGATAAATCATTTTTGTTATTGGAGGTCCATACGGAAGAAGGAATCGTCGGTTTTGGGGAATGCGTCGCTTTTGAGGCGCCCTGGTATACAGAGGAAACCGTAAAAACCTGCTGGCATATGCTGGAGGACTTCCTTATTCCAATTATTTTGCAGAAGGACATCAGCCATCCCAACGATGTAACAAAACTGTTTGAAAGCATCCGGAAAAACAAAATGGCGAAAGCATCAATCGAGGGGGCGGTGTGGGACATTTATGCGATCGCATCCAATCAACCCCTTGCAAAAGTTCTTGGCGGAACCAAAGAAAAAATAGATGTGGGCATCAGCCTGGGGATTCAACCGACGATTGAAAAGCAAATAGAAGTCGTTGGTAAATATATTGCCGAAGGATATAAAAGAATAAAAGTGAAAATAAAACCGGGGTGGGATGTGGAAGTCATCAAAAAACTCCGTGAAACATTTCCGGATGTTCCGATGATGGCAGACGCCAATTCCGCATATACTTTAAAGGACATTGATATATTAAAACAATTGGATGAATTCAATTTAATGATGATTGAACAGCCGTTAGCCTATGATGATATCGTCGATCATGCGACATTGCAAAAACAGTTGCAAACACCCATTTGTTTGGATGAAAGTATATTATCTTTGGAAGATGCACGGAAAGCTATTGAACTGGGCAGCTGTGGCATCATAAACATCAAAATCGGACGGGTTGGGGGGATCTCGGAAGCAATCAAAATCCATGACTATTGCAAATCCAAGGGCATACCGGTATGGTGCGGGGGGATGCTGGAGGCTGGGATCGGCCGGGCACACAACATCGCTTTAACCTCCCTGTCCAACTTTGTTTTGCCCGGAGATACTGCCGGGTCAAGCCACTATTTTGAAGAGGATATCATCCAGCCGGAAGTGGTTGTCGAGGATGGGACAATTCGGGTGCCCCAAACAGTTGGCATCGGTTATGAGCCAAATCGAAAAGCGATTGAAAAATATACGGTCTCTTCAAAAACCTATAATTATATATGAAAGTTTTCCATCTGTTTGAAAAGAAATGGGGGAAATGGTGAGAAATAGTATAAAAATTGGGGGAGCCTTTGTCGGATTAATGATAGGGGGAGGGTTTGCCTCAGGACAAGAAATCATGTATTATTTTCTCTCCCATGGTTGGCACGGACTTTTCGGTGTTGCTGTTGCGAGCGCATTATTTGCATTTTTGGGGATGAGCATTGCAATGCTGGGCCATTCTTTAAAAACCGCATCCCATAAAGAAGTTGTACTTTTTATCGCTGGTCCAACGATTGGATCCATCATCGATTGCCTCATCACAGTGTTTTCGTTTTGCATCATTGTTGCCATGTTTGCGGGGGCGGCAAGCGCTTTTGACGTGCTGTTTGGAATGAATGGTGTCATTGGCGGTCTGCTGATGATGGGGTTTTCAGTAATTACGCTGATGTTCAACGTGGAAAAAATTATTGCTATCCTCGCAATTACTGTACCGTATTTAATCGTCATTATCGCCATCATTGCAATTGCGTCCATTGGTTCCATGGACAGCGGTTTTACAGAACAGATGCAAATGGCGCAATCACCGTCCACAGGGCATTGGTTGATTGGAGCTTTGTTATACGTTTCATACAATTTGGCGGTCGGGCTGCCCATGCTTGCGGTAATGGGCAGCACGGTAAAAAGCAAGAGAGAGGCGGGGATGGGCGGAATCATTGGAGGCTTTTTGCTTGGTGTCCTCATTCTATTAGTTTTTGTTGCAATGCTTTCAAAAATGGATGCAATGATAGGGAAGCCGATGCCGATGCTATGGATTGCGATGGATGTTCATCCCGTCTTTGGCATATTGATGGCCATCACTTTAATAGTAATGATTTATAGCACAGCAGTGGGGGTACTTTATTCTTTTGTTGTGCGCTTTGTGTCTCCAAAATCCAAAAACTATAAACTGTTCGTCATTTTTTCCGCATTGGCCGCATATTTTGCGAGCTTTATAGGATTTACAACCATTGTAGGAACGGTATATTCCATCATGGGCTATTTGGGATTGATCATCATAGCGGTTATTTTATGGACATGGGTGAAAAGAAAAGGGATGTTGCCTGAGTGAAAACTCAAGCTTTTTTCAATAGAAGAACCAATTTGCCGGTATGTACATAACAATAAGTAATGGCATTTTACCTTTTAGGAGGAACAACTATGTTTCCATATCGGCAATATCAGTGGGAAAGCGGCATGTTACAACCTATTCCGCCCGCCTCCCAAACAAATGGCCCCTTTGTTGTCGCTTATCAATTCAGTGATGTAACAGGTGATGGAATTGCTGATGGGATTTTTTTGATAGCCACCAAACTGAATGACAGCCCTTTACTGAACAACATGAGCCTTGTTGTGCAAAATGGTTTTACCCATGAAATATCAGTCTATCATTTAAAAGAAGTGGCGGGTTATAATCCGACTATTTGGACGGGTGATTTGACAGGCGATCGGGTGGACGATATTTTGGTGACCGTTCAATCGGGAGGAAGCGGAGCGATTGTCTATGCTTATGTATTTTCATTTATCAGCGGTAAGTTAGGGAAAATTTTTGATTCAATAAAATTTCATGAAGATCGCCAATATGAAGTGAAGTATGGAAACTTTGTCGAAGTCGTTGTGACAAGCAGAAACCCAAATATGCGGTATATATTAAATATTCAATATAAAGGAAAAGAATATTTAGATGAAATTTACAACGGGAATGGAAAGCTGAAAGAACCGATTGAAGGGTGGGTAGATCCGATCAGCGGAATTTATCCGATTGATTTGGCCGGCGACGGGAAATATTCATTGTTGACGATGGAACAGATTGCAGGAAGATACCATGCGGACAGTTTAGGATTTGTTGAAAATGTATTGAATTGGAACGGTTTGGCATTTGAATCGGTGAGACAACAGGTTGCAATAAACGGAGCAAGTTTTTAAGGTATTTTTGGTTAATCAGTACTTAGGGATATAGTCAATAAAATGATAAAAGGCCGCTTCTCAATGGAGACGGCTTTTTTGTGTTAAATAAAGTACTGCCAGGTAATCTGTTTTATTTTAAAATGGTAGTAAGCAAAGAATCATTCCTTATAATAACGGCGATAAAGAATAGCTTCTCCCCTGGTTGCAGCCCGGATGAAGAATCAAAGGTTAGGAAGTGGCGCTATGGAACAATTGAAGAGTTACAAAGAACTATTTCCTTTTTTTGAGGGTATCAGTGCAAATGAAATGAAAATAAATTATGTGAAGAAAAAGTTTCCGAAGGGCGAAACGATTTTTCATGAAGGGGACAGTTGTGCAGGTGTCCCATTTGTAACGAAAGGTTGCATAAGGGTTTCGAAGTTTGGAAAAAACGGGAAAGAAATGAGCGTTTATCGGGTAAATGCAGGAGAAACTTGTATTTTAACGGTCTCAAGCATTCTTTCCAATGAACCCTATCCTTTGACAGCCACTGTGGAGAAAGATGCGGAAGCCATCATCCTTCCCTATCAGGATTTCAAATTATTAATGGAAGTAAACCCGCATTTTCAAGAATATATTTATAAAACGATAAGCCTCAGGTTCCTGGAAGTGATAAAAATAATAGATGAAGTGATTTTTCAAAGCATTGATGAGCGACTGGTAAAGCATTTATTAAGATATACAAAAAATGACGGCGATTTGATTGAAACGACCCATGATAAAATTGCGACGGAGATCGGTACAGTGCGGGAAGTGGTCAGCCGTCTATTAAAAGAAATGGAGAGAAAAGGGTGGATCCAACTCTCAAGGGGGAAAGTGACCGTTGTTGAAAGAAGTAAACTGGAAGAGTTGATGAAAGATAAAAAATTGTAAATTTCGTGAAATCGTGATTTTGTCACTGAGAAATCGGCCCCTGTTATTTACTATGAATAAAAATGGAAAAAGGGGGCTATCACATGGGTTCAAATGTTGGTACTGCCGATCGGGTCATCCGTATTATTCTTGGCCTGGCCATCCTGTCGTTACTGTTTATATTGGAGGGAAATCTTAAATATCTCGGATTAATCGGATTGATTCCTCTGATTACGGGACTGGTGAAGTATTGTCCGTTATATTCGCTATTTAAAATTAATACGTGTCAAAAAAAATAAAAGTGGCTGTGAAAGGCCACTTTTTGTATGGCTAAACAACAGGAAGGGAGCGCAATGCTTCCTCTGCACTTGGAAATGAAGGCTTCATCAAAAGCAAACGTTCAATATAGTTTTTCACTTCTTCAGGCAATTGCAATTCTTCTTGCCAGCATCTTTCTCTGCTTTCTGTCGGAGTATAGTCGGAGTATAGTAAAAAGAGCAGGAAATGGCCGAGGAGATATAGGTCACTGCAATGGTTTTCCGCCTTTTTCGGATTCTTGACCATATCGATGGTTTCATTCGGATTCAGATAAGTGGCCAACCCAAAATCAATGATGGAGAGTTTTCCTTGGTGTATTAAGACATTGGGAATCCTTAAATCACGGTGTACGACTCCTTTATTGTGAATTTGGACAACCATTTGAAGAAGCAGTTTTAATATGTGTATGGATTCAGGAAGGGAGTAGACATTGCCTTCCTCGAAAATCGTTTGTTCAAAGGTGCGGCCTTCCATATAATCCATCACGAAGAAAGGGATATTTTCAAGTTCACCAACCACAATCACGGAGGGGACAAAGGGCAAATCCAATTCTTTAAGAATTTGAATTTCCTTTTGAAATCGATGGCGCATTTTTTTGGAATTGCGATGTTTTGTTTTTAAACGTTTCAGGACATATTTTTTTCCGGTATGTTCTTCGATTAATAGATAGGTTATTCCGTAAGCGCCACAACCGAGTACCTTTGAAAAAGAATAATTTGTGTGGTCACTTATATATGTTTGGAACAAACGGTGGTACTTGTTTTCAAGAAAATCCCGAATCATCGTTTAACTGCTGAAGAAACCTCTTGAACTGAAGAAGCTACCGGAACGGAAAAAACCGCTGCTTTTATGTCCCCGTTTATAATAATGATGTCCATAATAATTATGCTTTTTTGTGTATCTTCTATAGTTGGAAGAGGAGTTGCGTTTTTCACTGAAGGATTTGAAAAATTTTTCGATCATGCTCGGCTTCCTCCTTAACACGAACCTTTTATTAATATGTACGAATTAATTGAAAATAAGTTTCGCCATAAGTATGGATTCAAATAAGTTTCAACAATTTTCAAAATGGTTTGCAAAACGCCGAAAAAGCAACCTTTATAAACGGGTATTTTTTTGATATAATACCAATTAAACATATTAATAAACTAGGTATAAACGGTCGGTGTAGGAAATAGGTAATTTTGCATATTTTACAAGATCCATCTTTAAGCAAAATGTGATTTCGAAAAAAGGTTTTTAAAACGGAAAAGCCCCCAATTTTCCATGGACCAGCATAGTTGCCCATGCAGTGATGGTTGTATGGCATACATTGAAAATAGTTTGAAGTAGAGGGGGAAAAAAATGTATCCATACAACAATGATGACTATAATGGGAATTTTTTTAATCAATTTCAAGATGACAATGTAAGTCGTCGAGGTTTTCAGGGAGGGCGACCAGGTGCTCCTGGAGGATCAGGCGGTTTCCCAGGCACACCCGGTGGGTTTCCTGGAATACCAGGCGGATTTCCAGGGGGGCCAGGCGGATTTCCGGGGACACCTGGTGGCTTCCCAGGGACACCAGGAGGGTTTCCGGGAGGTCCAGGCGGATTTCCAGGCACACCCGGTGGATTCCCGGGAACACCAGGCGGATTTCCAGGTTCACCAGGTATGCCGCCTTTTGGAGGTCAAATGACTCCTCCAACAGCCCCGCCACCAAGTTTTACACCTCAATTAAGCTCTTTCCAAGGAACTGCGGAATTTAGTCGCCGAAGCGGTGGCAGAGGAATAGGAAGATGCTTTTTCCGCAATACATTTATTTGGTTGACGAATGGCAATAGTTTCTGGTTTTATCCGGTGTTTGCTTTAGGAAACTCCATTTTCGGTTTCCGTTGGAGAGGAAACCGGGGCTGGGTATACGATGTTCTAAATCGCCAACGCATCGCATTCTTCCAATGCTATTAATCCATAAAAAGGAACCTATGTTTAAAGGGGAAGATTTTATGAATCCCTTTAAACATAGGGAACCCTTCATCATTATTCTACATAGTTCATTTTTTTGACGAATTAATGGGTTCTTTTTTTTATTCTCAAAGAATAATCATTAAAAAGAATGGAGGAGGGAAGACATGATTGAAAAAATACAGAAAGCCCGTGAAAAAGTTTTGAATAGTGTTCGCCACTTGTCTGACGAGCAGTTAAATGAGAAGCCCGGAAAAGGGAAATGGTCCATTGCCCAAGTTTTGGAACATCTGTATCTAATGGAAATGAATACAGTGGACGGAATCATGGAAACGCTATCAAAAAATGAATATAATCCTACCGAAGAAAAACCCATTCATCAAATGCTGGATCGCACAATAAAACGGGTGGCACCGGATGATTTGACGCCTTCTGACAAGTTTCAAACGTTGGATGAACTGGAACGAAAATTAAACAATTCAAGGGAAGCGTTGATAAAGAGCATTGAAGGGGTCAGCGAAGAAGATTTGGAGAATAAGTCCTTTATCCATAGAAGATATGGATTATTGTCCATACGTCAATGGGTTTTGTTAATCGGTTATCATGAAGAGCGGCATTTGCAGCAAATTGAAGAAATTAAAGAAAAATTATTAAAAAAGGTAAATTAAAATAACACCTTCGATTATCACAAGGAATAATCGAAGGTGTTTTGTTGGGCGGTTCTCACATACCGGCAAGGAATTCTCTGATAAGTTCAATAATCCCTGCAGCTTTTCCTTCATTAAGGTATAAGAGAAGATCTTGAACAAATTGCAAAATGTTATCCATCTTTAGACCCCCCATTTCCGAAATATAGTGTCTATTAATTTTTCTACAAGACTAAATTGCTACTACTTTCGGATGGAAGTCAAAAGTTATTTTAGTAAAATTTTTGTGAACAAATAAAGTAACTAATAAAAGAAGATGAAATTCGCTTTTTGATCTGTAGAGAAAAAAGGCAGATTCCCCATCTGCGGCATTCATTTCCTCCGCTGTTTGACGTCCTTTTTCCCATGGTAGTCAGCAACAGCCGCTTTTGCCATTGCGAGCAAAAGGTTTTGCTGTTGCCCCCCTGTTATAACCATAATTCTCTAAATTGCGATGGTAAACCAACTCGTTTCAAGTTGATCCTTTCATTGATAGAAAATGAAACTATAGAAGATAGTGTAAATTGATTACATGAACTATTTTTAGCCCAATCCGCCTGAATAGCGATTCTTAAATTCGACTTCCTAAAACGAATCTCACAAACTTGCAAAATTTCGAATAATTTTTCATTGAATTCAATATATATACTATAAAGTTGTGTCTATTTTGTTGCGAAGCAGGTAATTTTTTTTTACAGAACGAATAAGGGGGGGATTGGGGTGGCCATGGCTGCCATTGCTTTGACCGTTTTTGTTATGTTCATTCTCTCGCAGATGGTTTTATATATTCAAATAAAGAGAATGGAGAAAGCAAAAGAATATAAAGAAATAACCCAAGACTATATATTGCCTTATTTAAATGAAATTTTTTTATTTCTGGAGCTGAAATTGGATGTGCGGAAAGAAACGGGTGTCCCGATGATCGATATCAATCCGGAAGAAATTGTAACGAAATTGCAGGAAAAGATCCGTTACGGAAATGCCAGGATTTTGAATGCGCTTTACCGCTATTTCAATTCGGCGGCGTATTTTGAAGGGCGGGGAGAGGCGAAAAACCTGGCAACCTATGATGTGTTTTATCATTTTTTGGATCACGCTTATCACATCATTGAAAAAAGCGGATTCAAAGATGAAGAATTATTGGGTAATATAGAAAAATGGCAAAAAATCTATGGCATGGCATTTGTTTTAACTTCGATATTGGGCAACGATGAAGCGATAAAAATCCTTTCCTTTCGATGGCTATGGAGTCCTGATTTTTTAAATAAAATCCCCTTCCATTTACTGGATGACTTAATCGATAATTATAACCATTCCACTATGGAAGAACATAAGCTGTTGGAGTTTTTGGCAATCCTTAAGAAAGATTTTCAAAAGTCGCCTGAAATTGATCGATTCCAAGAATTGAAGAATTATTTGGAAGAAGCGTTCATGATTGTGGAAAAAAGATGGCTGAATTATAGTAGCTGACTTTGGCTGCTTTTTTATTGTTGAAACTTCTATTTTTGAGAGGTTATTTATATATAATATTATAGGAAATTTTCGGACCAGTATTATTTAGTAGAAAGTAAGGTGAAACGATGAAAGCTTATATCTTAAAACTATCGTTTGAAGGGATAACACCAGAAGTTTGGCGACGGATTATCATACCCGCTGGAGCTACATTCAATCGACTGCATGAAACAATCCAATATGTAACGAATTTTAAAAGCCGCATGGAACCTTACCATGATTTTAGTTTTCCTATGGAGGACGTCATCATCACAAATAATGCGGAACTTATTGAACAGAAAGAAACGGATGGAAAGAAGGTCAAGCAGCCAACTCGCATTAAAATTGATCCATATATTGAGAAATACGGAAAACTGCTTTATCAATACGATTTCGGAGACCAATGGGAAATTTCGGTTATTTTGGAGGACACAGTGGACGATTATTACTTTGGCTACCCGACTTTGTTGGATGGGGGAGGCATGGCGCCGCCTGAAGACGTCGGGGGAGCGGCTGGATATATGGAATTTCTGAAAATTATTCATGATCCCACTCATCCAAGATATACAATAAGCCGTGAATGGGCGGAGAGGGTCGGATATAAGCCGTTAAATATAGAAAGTATCAATCATTCCTTAAAACACGTGAAATTTAAAAAGACCGAATGGGAACAGATTCATCATGAAAATTACGTGGTGTTATCCGATAAATATCGTGGTTCGGAAGTGGTCGATGCGGAAAAAGTGGCAAATAAAGACTTGATTTTAGATTACATTGTCAGTTGCACGAATCTGTATGGCATTATTCCAAATTATAAAGTGATACACATTTACAATTTGCACAACAAGCCGAAAATTACAAGCAAAGATTTGCAAGCCATTACAACAGATGCACATTATAAAAAACTGCTCGAGGAATCCAATGTCGTTGTAAAAATGGATCGGTTTATCCATAAAATCCTTGAAGAAAATAATATTACGGAAAAATTGGAGCAGGTTGTAGTTGGCAAGCCTTATTACATTCCGGATAAGGAGGAATTGCTTTGCTATAAAAATGAACTCTATTATGAAGAAACAAAATATCACCGGGAATTGGGAAATTGGCTTGAAAGGGCGGAAAGCCGGGAAAGCAAATCCGTTCAGGAAATTTTGCGTGAACTCAGTTGGAAAATGAAAGCCATGAATTATAAATTCAACATCACCATGAGGGAATTTTTAAATCAATTTGTGTTTGCAAATATCAATGAAGTGAACGAAGTGACAAGAATGTTATTTTCCGTGGCGAATGTAACAAGAACTTGGGACAATCGGGGATTTACCCCAAAAGAATTGTCGGAGCTTTCCAAACCTAAACCAACAAAAGTGGCAGTGGGCGCGAAAATCGGCCGGAATGATCCTTGCCATTGCGGAAGCGGGAAAAAGTATAAAAAGTGTTGCGGACGATAATAGAAAACCAAGGTGGCCTTACAAGTTCAAGTCTTCCTATGGACTTGCAGGCACCTTGGTTTTTTGATGTCATTTTATTTCGATGGTACCGCTGGATACATCCAAATCGATCCGGTATTTACCGGAACCGTATGTTCCCCGCAAACGGTTATTTCCGCTTTCCTCATTTTTCAGAGGAAAACGATTTTTGATTGTACCGCTTGATATTTCACCGTTTAACGTAAAGTCGCTATCTTCCGGTAAATCGAGGACGATGCGTCCCGAACTTACTTCCGTTTCGATATTACCGACCAACTTATCCATTTGGACGGATACATTTCCGGATGCGACATCAATATCCAGTTCTCCGGTAAAATCTTTCATATCTATATTCCCTGAAGCCACTTCCAACGAGGCGTTTCCCACTTTTAATGATTCGATGTCAATATTTCCGGAACCGACTTCCAATTCCAATGATTGCAGTACAGTATCATCCGACAACTTAAAATCAATGTTTCCGGATCCCACTTCCACTTTTAAATCACGGTCGTAGTTTTCAGGAATCGTAACCGTCAATTTTGTTTTTCTTCCAAAATTCAGCAATGAAAACCACTGGCGATGATATTCTATTTCAATTGTATCACCTTTTTTGTTAAGGTTGACATTCCCTTTTCCTTTTAATTCCGCCTCCACATAGTCCTGATTTTTGGAAATGATGGTTGTATCCACACCTTTGATATCCAGCTCGATGGAATCGATTTTGTTTGTTACTTCCGCCCGGTGTTCCTGGGATAAGAACCAATTAGGGACATTGAAAGCCAAACTGATGAGCAGCAATAAAATGACGATGGCTAAAATGATTTTCTTCACAGGAGTTCTCCCTCCTAAATATTGGTTTATGTTTATATTAGACAAAAAAGGGAGGGACAACAACACCCTGCGGCTTTATTTCGCTCTAGGTCTTGAGATGTAGTTTTGTTAAGAGGGGGAACCAAATTTTGAAACTATTGAATAAGAAAAGGATCAGTCATGTTGCTGAACCGGGTGTGTATCTTCTATGACTTTGATCGGGCGCATCATGTCGTGGTCTTCATGTTCAAGCAAGTGACAGTGCCAAATATAGTTGCCTGTATGTTCTTTCCAATGCATGATGACTCTTGTCACCATGCCGCTGGGAGCTTTTACTGTATCTTTCCAGCCTTTTTCAAAATCTCGTGGCGGCTCCGGGTCACCGGTAAACTCCAGAATTTTTCCATTGCTTTCTTGGTATAGTTCCAAATTAAATGGCTGACGATCGAGAATCTTGAATTGAACCAAATGAATATGCATTGGATGGGCAATAGGCGTCGCATTAATAAATTCCCAAATTTCGATGCTGTCCATGGACGGTTTTTCTGTACATGGATCGTGGTACATTTTGTTATCCAGCATCATCATGATTCGGCCGTATTTGTCACTGCCGACAGATAGGGGCAATTTTCGGATGACATGGGCATGATGATCATGTAATTCCATCATTTCTGCAAGTTTCGCCGGAATTTCACTCGTATCCTTTCCTTTTAATGGCTTCGTCACACGGAATTGCATAATATCTCTTTTCGGTTGGTCTTCATCAAATAAAGTATTGATCAATTTGATTTTTTCCCCTTTGAATCGGGAGAAATCGACAATGACATCGACCCGTTCTGCCGGCATCAATTCGATGAATGTGACTTCAACCGGCGTTTCCAAGAATCCTCCATCCGTACCGATAAGATACAAAGGCGCCTCGTTTTCGAGCTGAATATTATAAGTGGAGCTGTTGGAGCCATTCAAAATACGGAATCGATATTTTCGGGGTTCCACATCCAAATAAGGCCAAACTTTTCCGTTTACAACCATCAAGTCTCCGTTGAAAAATGGCACTATGGTTGGGATAAATGGAGTCGGAATAGGGAAGGGTGCATCTTCCGGCGGTCTGTCTGGATAAAACAGCGAACCATCTTCATTGAAAGACTTGTCTTGGAGAAGAAGGGGGTATTCATAATCACCCTTTGGCAAATTTAAACGGTCTTCCAATGAATCACGGATGATATAAAAACCGGTCAAACCCGCATATACATTCAATCTTGTCATGGCCATTGTGTGATCGTGATACCAAAGGGTGGTTGCCGGCTGGTGGTTTGTATATTCATGAACTTTTCTTTTGAACTTCGGTCCGGTATATTCATAATTTTGTGTATACCAAGCTTCCGGATGGCCGTCGCTTTCCCAATTAACATTGGCTCCATGGAGATGGACAACGGAACGGACTTCCGGAGAGTCTCCCACGCCGTGCAGTGAGCGGTCGACAGGAAGGAAATGCTTTTTTGGAAGTTTGTTCAAATACTTCACGTAAAGTTTTTTGTCTTTTCTTGCCTCGATTGTGGGGCCTGGGTAGAGCCCGTTATATCCCCAGACTTTTGTTAAAGGGAAATCCCGATGAAATCGATGATATGCTTCCCTCATTGTGATCTCAACATAGGAATTGGCCGGATAGTCAGGATGAGGTGTTGGTTTGGCGACAGGCGGTTTGTGCAAAGGTGTCACAAATTTTGGAACCGTTGCAGGATCTTTCGGATTTACTTTCCTTTTTGACAATTTTCCACACCCTTTAGTCATATTTTATTAACTATCGTATTCATAGGCGGGAGTGAATGTTTCTGGGAAAATCAAAGACGGGTAAGAAAAATCATCAAAAGTTTATAATTCCAATTAATTTTATAGAAATATAAAAATATAGTTGACAATGTGAAGCCTTTTATTTATGATAAATATCAAATTCAATAATAATAATAATAAGCCAACTAAACCAATTAGAGGCTCCTTTATCAATGTGTTGATAAGGGAGCTTTTTGTTTTGATTCGGAGGTGGGGATCATTGAGTGATCAATGCAGTATGGAGTGTTTCATGATCTAGACGAAGATGAAAAGTGAATTACTGGAAATTTTGAATTATAAACAGAGTAAATTGATTGGGATAATTTGTTTTTGGTGGTTGTAAAACGGAAAAGTGCCAACACTTGTCCTTATAAAGTTATTATTCTATTTTGGCAAGTCTACTGTTGGGGCTTTTTCTTCAAAAGGAAAATAGCCGGGGATTGGTATACAAATGGATACAATCCTCATAAAAATATCGCATTAAATACAACTAAATTAATAGGAGTGATTAGATATGACAAAAAGACAATTGGCATTAGGCGCATTCGTTAATTTGCCAGGCCATCATGTGGCAAGTTGGAGAGATCCGAAAACAGAGGTAAGAAAAATCACAGATTTATCCTATTTGACGGAAATTGCCCAAATTGCTGAACAAGGCAAGTTTGATAACTTATTTTTTGCGGATGTTTTTGGGCAACCGATTTTGGAGAATGCCCACTCCGGTTTAAAGTTGGACCCCGTTGTGATCATTTCTGCGTTGGCGGCGGTGACGAAACATATCGGTTTAACGGCCACATTGACAACGTCTTATAATGATCCATTCCACGTAGCCCGTAAATTTGCGGCGATTGATCATTTATCAAACGGTCGTGCGGCTTGGAATGTGGTGACATCCGCAAATGAACGGGAAGCATTGTTATTTGGCCGCGATGAGCATTATGCCCATGCAGAGCGTTATGAACGGGCCAATGAATTTGTGGAAGTGGTGAAAAAGCTATGGTTCTCCATTGATCAAGAGGCACTCATTATCGATAAGGAAAGTGGCCGCTATTATGACTTGGATAAAGTGACGGAAGTGAACCATGAAGGAAAATTCTTTAAAGTGAAAGGTACATTGGATGCACCTTCTACACCGCAAGGACATCCGGTCATTGTGCAAGCAGGTTCGTCGGAGGCGGGAAAAGAATTGGCCGCAAAAACGGCGGAAGTAATTTTCACCGCATGGCAGACACTGGAGGATGCGCAAAAGTTTTATCGTGATGTCAAAGGCCGGTTGGCAAAATACGGCCGCGATCCGGAAGACTTAAAAATTATGCCGGGTGCTTTTATTATAGTAGCGAAAACAGAAGAAGAAGCGAAAGCAAAACATGAACAATTGAACAACTATATTACGCCGGATGTAGGATTAGCATATTTATCCAATTATGTTGGATTTGATTTATCGGATTATGACTTTGATGGACCAATTCCGGATTTCGAAGGTCAACAACGTGATCGTACAAATCCAAACATTCGGACGAATATCGTCAAGGGCATTGTCGAAAGAAAAGGGCTAAAAACGTTGCGTGAATTATATAACAATATTGCAGGCGCCCGCGGTCATCGTGAAATTGTGGGGACACCGGAGCAAGTGGCGGATCAATTGCAAGAATGGTTTGAAAACGAAGCGGCGGACGGCTTTAATATCATGCCGCCAACATTCCCGGAAGGCTTTAAAGATATCGTTGAGCTTGTCATTCCGGAATTGCAGCGCCGGGGCATCTTCAAAACGGAATATAAAGGCACAACATTGCGAGAAAATCTTGGCTTGAAACGACCTGTCAATCCGTTTATCCGATCAAAAATTACACAATAGTAACCCCCTCTGAATTCATTGGAGGCTCCTTTATCTTAGGTGATGGGTAGTGGAGCCTTCGGTTTAAAAAAATGTTTATCCTAAATGGTCCAGGTTGCCTTTCGTTGAGGGCATCATTCAACTGCAAATTAATTTGCTGGAAGAACCAAGTAGTCCCTCTTAAGAAACATACAGATCAGTCGATTATGGAGGGACGACCCAGCATTATGCACTATAAATATAGTGAATATATTGATAAATGTTTTTTAAGGAGGTAAGCAATGGATAAAATCAGATTCGAAAAGGTCACGAAAACCTTTTTAATTCGGGATGAAAAGAAAAAAGGCGCACAACGGGAATTTACCGCCATTCGGGATATCGACTTTTCCGTAAAAGAAGGGGAGTTCATAACATTAGTGGGTCCGAGCGGATGCGGGAAGTCCACGTTGCTTGATTTGTTGACTGGTTTAACCCGGCCTACGAAAGGGCGCCTTTTGATTGATGGCCGTGAAATCACGGGTCCAGGGTTGGATAGAGGAATTGTGTTTCAACAATATGCGTTGTTTCCTTGGAAAACCGCGCGGGGCAATATAGAGTTCGGGTTGGAGGCAAAAGGGATTCCAAGAAGTGAATGGAAAGAGCGGTCGGAATATTATTTGGATTTGGTAGGATTAAAAAAGTTTGCCGACCGATATCCCCATGAACTCTCCGGTGGGATGAAACAGCGGATAGCCATTGCACGGAGTTTGGCATTTGACCCGGATGTGCTTTTAATGGATGAACCGTTTGCCGCACTGGATGCCCAAACCCGGGAAACATTGCAAAGTGAGTTGCTGCGGATTTGGCAAAAAACAGGAAAAACAATTATATTTGTTACCCATGGAATTGATGAAGCGGTTTATTTAGGGGAAAGGGTGGTTGTACTGACAGCGAACCCGGGCACGGTGAAAAAGATCGTGGATATTCCGCTAAAACATCGTTTGGAGGATGCGGATATTAAGTCGAATCCGGTATTTGTGGAGAAACGGCATGAGGTATGGAATCTGTTGCATGAGCCGGAATTTATAGGGGCACATATTTAAAAGAAAGGGGTTATGTAAATGGTATCATTTGACAAACCGGTGCAACTGGATGGGAAAGGGAAAATACAAAAGGCGTCAGCCCATTCAACATCATTTTTGGGAAAAGCCTTTAAAAAATCCATTGTACTCATATTATTTGTCTTGTTATGGGAAATTGCGCCGCAGTACGGACTTGTCGAAAAAACATTTTTACCGCCATTTTCGGAGGTGGTACGTGCCTGGTGGGACTTGCTGGTGACGGGAGAATTGTGGAGACACTTTGAAGCAAGCATTTTGCGTTCATTATTCGGTTTTATCCTGGCATTAGCAGTGGCCATTCCTTTGGGATTATTGATCGGTTGGTATCCGTTGGCGCGGGATTTATTCACACCGATTTTGGAATTGTTCCGCAATACAGCGGCATTGGCATTACTGCCGGTATTTATTTTAATTTTAGGAATCGGTGAAGTGTCCAAAATTGCCATTGTCTTATTTGCTTGTACATGGCCGGTATTATTAAATACGATTTCTGCCGTGAAAAATGTGGATCCATTATTAATTAAATCAGCACGTTCGATGAATATCTCATCTTTTAAATTGTTTTATAAGGTGATTTTACCCGCATCTGTACCGACAATTTTTACAGGAATCCGCATGGCGGGTACAGGAGCGATTTTAGTGTTGATTGCGGCCGAAATGGTGGGTGCAAAAGCTGGACTGGGTTATTTTATTACGTATGCCCAGTACAACTTCCTAATCGCGGAAATGTATGCCGGTATTTTGACAATCTCCTTGTTGGGATTATTAATTAACTATGGACTTTCAAGTGCGGAGCGATATTTTTCCAGTTGGAAACAATAAATTTAATACCAATTAAATTTGTAAATTTAGTTGTGAATAGCGCCATAACTGGAATAGAAAGGTGAGTAAAAGAATGAAAAAGCTTTTGTTATTATTACTGGCTTTAGGATTATCATTAACGATTTTAACAGCATGTGGCAGTGATTCGGAAAAAACAGCGGGAGCAAGCGGTGATGATAAAGGATCAAACGGCCAAGATAAAGTCTTGCAATATACGGGATCACCTGGCACTGTATCATATCCGGAATTGGTGGAAGCATTAGGATATTTAGGGGATCTTAAATTAGACAGGGTCAGTGACTCGACAGGAGGCCCTGAAAACATTCAGTTAACTGCAACGGGTGAAATCGACTTTGGTTCAGCATTTAACGGAGCGATCATTAAGTCTTATGCCCAAGGTGTAAAAATTAAATCTGTCATTGGTTCGTACGGAAGTGATGAAAATACCTTCATGGGTTTTTATACTTTGGAAGATAGTGACATTAAAACAGCAAAAGATTTAATTGGAAAAAAGATTGGCGTTAATACGTTAGGGGCCCATGCGGAATTTGCAATCAAACAGTTTTTGCGTGATAACGGATTAACGGAAGATGAAATCAAAAAAGTTGAATTGGTTGTTGTCCCAATGGCAAGTGCGGAACAAATTTTACGGGCTGGCCAAATTGACGTTGTGCAACTTAGTGGCATTTCAAAAGATAAGGCGCTGGAAAATGGCGGTATTCGCCCTGTTTTAAAAGATATTGATCTATTTGGCGAATTTACAGCAGGAGCTTATTTCTTTACAGAAAAATATATTGAAGAAAATCCGGACACAGTGAAAACTTTTGTGGAAGGTGTGGCAAAGGCGATTGAATGGGCAAGAACAACTCCACAGGAGGAAGTCGTTGCGAAATTGGAAGAAATCGTTTCATCCCGTGAAGGCAATGAACCGACAGAAAATCTGAAATATTGGAAAAGCACAGGGATAGCGGAAAAAGGCGGAGTAATTGCGGAGAAAGAATTCCAAATTTGGATTGATTGGTTAGTGCAAAACGGAGAGTTGAAAGAAGGGCAAGTGAAATTAGAGGATTTATACACAAATGAGTTCAATCCTTTTGCGAAACAATAGAATGAAATATGTACCGGAAAAGAAGAACATGAGAAGTTCGCGATAATCTTTTATCTTTACACTAGATATGAATTTTTCCGATAAACCCCCATTCCAATGTGGGGGTTATTGGAAAAGGGAGTGCGGAAAGTTGGATCAAAAGCTTTGGACAAAGGAATTTATCATTATTTCCTTAGTCAATTTTCTATTGACCATGATGTATTTTTTATTGATGGTCACAATGTCAAATTACGCAGTCGAAACATACGGTGCAAAGGTCAGCACCGCTGGACTGGTAGCAAGTATTTTTGTCCTTGGGTGTCTGGTAGGAAGGTTGGCATTGGGAAAGCTGGTAGAGCGGTTCGGCTTGCTGCAAGTACTCATTTTCGGGTTGCTTGGAATCGTGTTAGTATCGTTGGGCTACTTTCTTGCGTATAGTGTTGCGACATTATTGCTTATCCGTATTTTGCATGGTTTTACAGTGGGAGTTGTCAGTACAACGGCAAGCACCATTTGCGTTCGGATTGTACCTGCCGCCAGGAAGGGAGAAGGAATCAGCTACTTTAGCTTAAGCCATGTTCTCAGTTCAGCGATCGGTCCATTTGTTGGGATGATGTTAAACCATTTAAATAATGGATTTCAATGGATGTTTGCTTTAAATATAGTGACCGTATTGATTTGCATGTTCATTATCAAACTGGCGGGATTACAAGTGCCAAATATGGAGAAAGCGGCAGTGGACGGAAAGCCGAAAATCTGGAATATCTCCAATTATATCGATAAACAGGCAATTCCAATTTCTTTGTTGATTATGTTGTTCGGTTTTTGTTTTTCCAGCGTGACTTCCTATTTAATGTTATACGGAAAAGAAACGGGATTGATTAAGGCAGCCAGTTATTTCTTCCTCATCCATTCCTTATGTATCCTTTGTTCAAGACCATTTACAGGAAAAATCATGGACGCACGGGGAACGAATATTGTTGTATACCCCTGTATGTTACTGTTTGCGACCGGGATGTTTATTTACAGCCAATCAACAGCCGATTGGATGATTCTAATAGCGGCTGCTTGTATGGGATTAGGTTTTGGCAACATCAATTCGGCCGCGCAGTTGATTGCAGTGAAAAATGCGGATCCTGACCGTTTGGGTCTGGCGACAGCAACGTACTTTATATTTATGGATTTAGGTTTCGGTTTAGGCCCCTATCTTTTAGGCCATATAATAGAAGGCATCGGCTTCCGGATGTTATATACCATGGCGTCCTGCATTGGACTAATTTGTATACCGATTTACTATAAGATTTATGGAAACAAAGAAATCATTCCTATATTGGAAGATAAATAAAAAAGGTAAAAATAGCCGCATTCAAAGGAGCAGATGCGGTTACATCCCGTGTAAACGGTATGTCACATCAATTAAGGTGTTTTCACCGCCTTAGTTATTGCTTTCATTTTACACCAGCTTACTAGTTAACTAGAGGCTACTATTCCTTCGTAAAAAAGGAATGGTAGCCTTTTAAAATAAATAAAAAAAGGAGAGATTGGAATGAGCAAAAGACAATTAAAATTAGGAGCATTCTTTAATGTACCAGGCCATCATTTCGCAAGCTGGCGTCATCCTTCAACGCAGCCGGAACGTACACTGGATTTGGATTATTTCGTGGAACTGGCGAAAATCGCTGAGCGTGGCAAGTTTGACACCATTTTCTTTGCGGACGGTTTTGGTCAGGAGTTGGAGGAATATTCACCATCAGGCATTAAATTGGATCCAATTATCATCCAATCCGCCTTGGCTGCTGTGACAAAGAAAATCGGTTTAGTGGCGACGGTCACAACATCGTATAATGAGCCATTCCAATTAGCGCGGAAATTTATCGGCTTGGATCATTTGTCAAAAGGGCGCGCTGCATGGAATGTGGTTACATCTAACAGTGAAAGGGAAGCCCCACTTTTCGGAAGAGATAAACATTTGGCTCATGCAGAGCGTTATGAACGTGCGGAAGAGTTTGTAGATGTGGTGAAAAAGCTGTGGTTATCCATTGATAAAGATGCACTTGTCATTGACAAGGAATCAGGAAGATATCTTGATTTATCGAAAGTTCAACCTGTAAATCACGAAGGCAAGTGGTTCAAAGTGCGGGGAACGCTGGATGCACCGACATCTCCACAAGGGCACCCGGTCATCGTCCAGGCGGGTTCCTCCGAAGCGGGGAAAGAGTTGGCAGCCCGTACAGCGGATGTCGTTTTTACAGCGTGGCAAACGTTAGAAGAAGCACAGGCTTTTTACCGTGATCTGAAAGGACGTTTGGCAAAATACGGACGAAATCCGGAAGACTTGCTAATTATGCCGGGTGTCTATATTACGGTAGCAAAAACGGAAGAAGAAGCGGTTGCAAAACGGAAAGAATTGGATCAATATATTCATCCAAAGGCCGGGTTAAAGTATTTATCCCATTTCTTCGGAGCGGATTTAACACGTTATCATATCGATGATCCACTTCCGGAACATTTCGATGGGGAAGATAAGACAAATCCGCGCATCCGTGCGAACATTGTGCGAAATATCGCCAAACGCGAAAATTTAAAAACCATTCGTGAGCTATACGAATTTATCGCAGGGGCCCGCGGACATCGTGAAATTGTTGGTACACCGGAGCAAATTGCCGATCAATTGCAAGAATGGTTTGAGCAGGGAGCCGCAGATGGATTCAATGTCATGGCGCCGACTTTCCCGGATGGACTTAACGATATTGTTGACTTGGTTATTCCGGAATTGCAACGCAGAGGCTTATTCCGGACTGAATATGAAGGAACAACTTTACGCGAGAATTTAGGATTAAAAAATCCTGCACGTACGGTAATTGAAAACGTGAAAGGTTAATGGATGATTTTCCCTACTAAATGGCTCACTAGGAAACTGGAGGCCATTTTTTTATTGAATGGGGTTTTCTTATTGTTGAAAAATGGGAAGGGAATTTCCTGATTGCCGGATTTGCGGTTTGCATAGTGGATGTGCAATAACAATTATGAATGAGGTTCAGTGACGCTTATGGTATATAAGAAAAAAATATCCCACAGAAAGCGATATACTGCTATTCCGTGGGATTGGTTATGTAAAACCTTAAAGAGGTAACCCATCAATAAAGTTTTCAATTTCCTCTTGCGTTTTTCTGTCCCGGCTAACGAAACGCCCAATTTCTTCCCCTTTATTGTAGGCAATGAAACTTGGAATTCCAAAAACATCCAGTTCGCCGCATAAATCAATAAATTCATCCCGATCTACTTTTACAAAAGTATATTCAGCATATTTTTCTTCGATGGCAGGAAGAAACGGTTTAATAAATACGCAGTCTTTGCACCAATCTGCAGAAAACACAAATATGATGCGCTCTTCGTTTTTCAGTTCATGAAATTGTTCAACGGATTGCAATGATTGCATTTATGACTCCCCCAAATATAAATATTATGATAAATGGTATCATATCATAATATTTACTACAAAACAAACAGATTTACTCTGAATATATAGGTGGGGAATTCCATTATGAGGCTGGGACAAAACTAGCTTCTAGATAGGAAAAAGGAGAATTTGAGCCAACTCAAATTCTCCTTTTTCCATTTATCCCCATTATTTTTGGTTAGTTG
>JGI25330J36431_1000017_pt1 | contig 87472 bp, 90 predicted proteins | sample HigsolmetaAR205D_FD_36431 | JGI IMG/M metagenome (IMG submission 36431) | reverse complement strand
TGTCTATATTACCACCTAAGAGGCATTTGAGTATTCTCTTTCTCTTACTGGGGAATTTTCGCTTGATTTTTTTGAGGAACTTTCTTTTGATCTTGACATTGTAGCCATTAAAGTCAACCCCATAATCTTCCTTAAATACTACCTCTATCATACGTGAAGGTTGGTAAAATAATAAAGGCACCAATTTCGGTGCCAGCATATGCAATCTATCTGATTACGACTAATTCCTTAACAACAACTCGGTCTAAATTGTCCTTTAATGCGTAAAATTGAATCATTTCTTCAGGAAAAACCACGGAAGCATCATCCGAATAGTACCATCGAAGATATAGGTCAGCATATTCTTGATGCTCTTCAAAGAACTCTCTAACATTGCTCTCAAATCTCCTTTGAAGTTCTTCCTTATCTTCCTTCTCTCTCAGTTTTTCTAGCTGCTGATATTTTCTCTCAGCATCTTCATCACTAGTGGCTATAACAATTCCCTTATTTCCTTCCCAGCATTTTTCAGCAAGACCACTACCATTTATAGCAGGGTCGTATATCCCATACTCCAAAATCATATCTTTATTTTTGGGATAATAATGCTTAAGGATGTACTTCTCTTTTGCTTGTTCTTCTGTTTCCGCTTCTACTACTGCAACTAGATCAGGGCTAATTTCATGTTCGTCAATGTGGCAAAGATATTGTTTCATACCAATTCCCCCCTACAAATAATGGATCTATACCTATATTACCGGATTTATCCTTCCGCAAGTAAAGGGGTCTTCACAGAGGATGGGGGTGAAAATGTTGCTTTTCTGTTGCAATTCCGATTGCTCTATTACCTAGGAAAAACGCAACACGCATCATTCGTTACATACGAACGAGAGAACGAAGCTAAGATACTTATTCAAGTACTTTACTTTCTACTTGTCATCTTTCCATTCAAGTACAAGATCAAGCAGTCGCAACACTGTTTTTCTGGTATATTTCTTCCTCTCAGTCGGTTTACAATTTGGGACAGTGTTAAATCATCATTATCTGCGGTTGATGGGTGTATGTAACAGAATAACTCTTCTAAACTTACCCCCAAAGCCCCCACCACCCTGGAAGCCTTACGTAAGCATCGACTTCTGGTTAAACAGGAAAAACTAAAAGCTGGCGGAGAATACAAGGACCAAGATCTGGTGGTATGTACAACCTTGGGCACTCCTGTTTGCCCACGCAACCTGAACAGGACATGGTATCGTTTAATCGAACAATCTGGAGTAACTCGTATCCGTTTCCACGATCTGCGCCATACTCATGCTACTCTGTTACTTCAAAAGGGTATTCATGTAAAAGTGGTTGCGGAACGTCTTGGACACAGTAACACTAGGGTTACACTAGACACATACAGCCATGTTCTCCCGACCATGCAAGAGGAAGCTGCTAAAGCGATCAGTGATCTCCTGTTCAAGGAAAACTGTATGTAAAACCTACGGCACCAAAATGGCACCAAGGGGAGTTTTGAGCCTAGTCCACCCACCAAACGACATTTGATAAAACAAGAAGAACCCTTGATTTCTCAAGGGTTTCATCTACTTATGTATGGTGATCCGGACTGGGTTCGAACCAGCGACCCCCACCCTGTCAAGATGGTGCTCTCCCAACTGAGCTACCGGATCATGTTATGTAACTTTTACAATCGTCTGTCTCATGGTGGGCCCTGTAGGACTCGAACCTACGACCAATCGGTTATGAGCCGACCGCTCTGACCAACTGAGCTAAGGGCCCGAATCGTACCGGACGCCGATCACATGATTTAATATACCTGATTTCTTTTTCGATTTCAAGAGGAAAAATCAAAATTCCTGTAAAAAATTTTACCGGCATAGAAAGAACCATTCTCTGCCAGCTTCACGTGCAAGAGAATGGCCCTGTTCTCGCTTGGTTTTCCGGTAATGCTTCTGCATCATCTCTGCCTGAATGAGACCGTACTGCTCAAATGAGACCGCATTTCCCAAATGATTCAGCATTTCGCGAAAGCTGACCCGGGAGCTGTTCGCCTCCCTTTTCTTACCCGGCTTGATCCGCCTTCTGCTCCGCAATCCGGATCTCGGCCTGTTTGGCTTGCTCTTCCTGCTCGTCACGCAGGCGGTGGGCCATGCGGCTGGAGGCGTTGGCGGCGATGCTGGCGACGAGGTCGTCCAGGAAGGTGTGGACGCGGCCGGAGCGTTTGGTGTCCAGGCGTTGGATGACGCCGACCTTGTGTTTGTCCAGGTGGCCAAAGGTGGTGACGGCGATGCTGCCGTAGCCAAACACGGAGCCGAGCGCAAGGGTCTCATCGCAGCCGAACAGGCCTTCGTCTGTCGCGATGAGGGTTTGTAGCGGCTCGGACAGCATGCCTTTTTCCGCCAATGTATCCAATTCCACGCCGACGAGGATGGCGTGCTGCATTTCCCTTTTTTCCAAAACGGCTTTTACGCTCTCGATGCAGGGTTCCATGGTCAGGTCGGGATGGTACGGCGACTGCATCAGATAGACGATTTCGGCAATATCCTCTACCGTGACGCCGCGCTCTGCCAGGCGTGTCAGGGCGGCATTTCTGACTTCGCTGCTGTGTACGTGCTTCTTCATTGAGACAACCCCTTCCACGATTGAGTGAAGTCACTTTTTATCATAGTATCATACGCTGGCAGAATTGCGACAATCTTTCGGCTGGAAAGGTTTTTTGTCCGATGGAGGAGTTGGGAAAACATGGCCGGGCGGGTCGCCCCTCCCTCAGTTATGAAAACGATTTCCCTGTCCCCTTGGCTTTCGGTATAATGAACGCAGCCACGAAAAGGAGGACATCCCTGTGCCGCTGAATGAAATCACACTGACGAGCAACTTCCTGGGAACAACGGAACATCTCCTCATCTATACCCCTGAGCGGTACTCCCCGCTCTACTCCTATCCCGTGCTGTACGTGCAGGACGGCGAGGATTACCTGTCGCTGGGCCGGCTGGCGACGCTTCTGGAACAGCTCCACCGGGAAAAAGAAATCCCTGACCTTATTGCTGTGTTCCTGCCGGTGGACAAGTCCCGGCGGTACGCGCGTTACCATCCGGACGGTGATGAGCATCTGGCCTACCGGCGCTTTTTGGCTGTCGAGGCCGTTGGGTATGTGGACCGTCACTACTCCACTCACCCGCTGGGGCAGGCGCGAACGCTGCTGGGCGAGTCGTTGGGCGGCGTCGTGTCACTGTTTACGGCGTTGGCGTATCCGCACACGTTTGGCCAGGTGGCCTGCCAGTCTGCCGCGATGGACGAGGCGCTGAACCGGCGTGTCGCCGAAGCGGAGCTGCCCGCTTCCCTGCACGTCTACCTGGAAGTGGGAACGGAAGAAACGGCGGTGGAAACGTCGCGCGGGACGCTCAACCTGCTCGCGGCCAACGAACGACTGCGCGACATCCTGCAAACAAAAGGGGTCACCCTGGCTTATGAGACCTTTGCGGGTGACCACACGTGGGGATATTGGCAGGCCAACCTGCCGCGCATGCTGCGCGCGCTGTTTGGGTAAACTTACCGTGGCCGTTCTTTTTGCGTGCCGTCTTCCTTTCCTGGCGAGACGAGCGCCTCTTCGAATTCCGCTTTGCGGATGACGGTAATGATTGTAAAGGTGAGCAGCGCCAACAAAAACAAAACGAGGAACATAAAGGTAATCATCATGGCTGTTTTCATGATTATTGGGACACCTCCTTGCTGTTAACAGTCTGTCCCATCGTCGAAGGAATATACGGGTTGACGCATAACATTACACAAATGGCGAATTTTCTGTTAAAATAAGTGGATATGATGGCATGTTCAAAAACGTGAAGAAGGAGGGGTTCCATATGAAATACAGTATCGTCGTATTCCCATCCAGCCAGGTGCAAGAGATCGCCAACTCATACCGGAAACGTTACGACCCGACCTTTGATTTGATCCCGCCGTACATCCGACTGAAAGAGGCGTTTGAGCTGGAAGAAGACCGCCTGCCTAATCTCGTGAGCCACCTCGAACAGGTTGCCCAGTCGACAGATAGCTTTACCGCTCATTTCCACCGCATCTCGACGTTTCACCCGACCAGCAACGTGATCTACATTGCCGTGCAAAACAAGGAGCCGTTTGTGGCCCTGCACGAAAAGATTGTGAAGAAATGTGTCAATACTCCGGAAACATACGCCTACGTGCCTCATCTGACCATCGGGCGCGATCTGTCCAACGACGAGCTGCGCGACGTGACCAGCCAGCTGAGCATGCACAAGATCGACCTGACCTCGGAGATTGACAGCTTCCACTTGATTCGTCCGCTGGAGGACGGCACCTGGAGCGTATACCAAACGTTCCACTTGAAAAAATAACCGTGAGGCGATTATTCTCGCGGGCGGGATAGCAAGCGGGCGTTTGAGCGCAGCCCCCTTCACGGCTTGTGAAAAGAGAACTTCGGCGCAGAGCGAAAGGAAGCGTGACGATGAACCAGGTGTACCAAATCGAGACCGTCCAGTCTGACAAGCAGATGAACGATGCCCTGTCGGTGCGGCGGGCCGTGTTTGTCGAGGAGCAGCAGGTGCCGGAAGAGCTGGAGATTGACGAGCATGACCGGCCGGACACAGGGACCGTTCACTTCGTCGCCTACGCGGGGGAGACGCCCGTGGGAGCAAGCCGTTTGCGGCCGTATGCTCCCGGTGTGGGCAAAGTGGAGCGGGTTGCCGTGGTGAAAAGCGAGCGGGGCACCGGCCTGGGCCGGGAACTGATGCTGGCCGTAGAGCAAGCCGCCCGCCGTCTCGGCTACCACAGCCTCAAACTGAACGCCCAGACCCACGCCCAACGCTTTTACGAAAAGCTCGGCTACCAGGCGCACGGTGACGTGTTTGACGAAGCCGGCATTGAGCACATTGCCATGGTAAAGAAGCTGGATACGAAATAAGTGTAAAAAACAACCCCGCAGTCCTCATCGGACGCGGGGTTTCATTGTGCAGTGTTACCGCTTCCGCATCGCCGCAATCTCCCGCAGCCGTTCCACTGCGGAGACCGGTGCGGTGTGCGTACCCAGCATGGCGTGAAACGGCTCTTCGCCGCGCCAGCCGTGGAAGTCGGAGCCGCCGGTCATGACCAGGCCGTGTTGCTCAGCCCAAGTGCGATACCGCTCCCGTTCGGCCGCGTCGTTGTCCGGGTGCCATACTTCGATGCCGTCCAGGTCAAAGGCGATCAGTTCCTGCACCAGGTCATCGTCGTCGTACAGGCCGGGATGGGCGAGCACGGCGGCACCGCCGGCTTCCTTGATCAGCGTGATTGCCTCCTGGGGTGTGATGCGCGGAGGGTTCACGTAGGCGGCTCCCTCGCGGCCCAGGTACTTGGCAAATGCTTCGTCGATGGAGCCGACCACGCCCAGTTCCACCAGCTCTTCGGCGATGTGGGGCCGGCCGATGTTTTTGTCCTCCCCCTTCTTTCGCCGGTAGACGCTCTCCAGGGTGATCGGGATGCCCAACTCGCGCAGACGGGCGATCATCAGCTTGTTGCGCTCGTGCCGGGTCTCGCGCAGCCCGCGCAGCTTTTCCTGAAACGCCTCGTCGTCGTACGGGATGAAATAGCCGAGCACGTGGATGTCCTGTCCGTTGGCCGCAGAGCTTATCTCCACGCCGGGGATGACCTCGATGTTCCGCCCCGCGGCCGCTTCCAGTGCAGCGGAAATCCCCGCGACGGTGTCGTGGTCGGTGATGGCGACGGCGGCCAGTCCGGCTTCGGCGGCGAGACGGACGTTTTCCGCAGGCTCGCAGGTGCCGTCGGATGCGCGTGTATGGGTATGCAGATCGGCTTGTTTCACGTGATGTTCCACTCCTTCTGGTTTCTCCTGTTTGTAAGTCTGAATCGCCGCTCCTCCACATATGATTAGGCAACACACAATTTTGAGTGGTAGCCAAGGAGGATGTCCATGCGCTTAAAAAGCAAAAACCTGACCGGTGTTGTTCGGCCGCTGTCTTATGTCGACAAAATGCTCCGGCAGCAAGGATTTCACCGTTCCGGCGGAGACAGCCCCCCTACCTACGATGTCGTCATCTACGACTCAGCCACCAGCACTTCGTATTTTCTCCGCATTCCGACCAACTACACCAGCACTACCACCGGCAAGGGAGAATTGACCGTCAAATTGGGCCACCCTTATCTGGAAGCGAAGTTTTACATGCACACGACGGACGATGACCAGTTCGTGATTCCGAAAGAGATCCGCGAAGCCGCCGAGCACAAGCTGGCCGAAATCGCGGACTACTTGTCCCATCCCGCTGCTCAGCGCTGATCGCTCACTTTTCGGCTCCACAGCCATTGATTGGCGGCGAAGCGATAGCCCACGCGCTCTTCCTTCATCAGTCCAATCAGGTAGCCCATCAGCGCGGTCCGGTACAGCACGTAGCTCGTGGCGTTTTCGATGGATATCTGCAAGCGTTCACACAGCAAGGCCAGTGTTTGTTCCAGCGTTCTCTCCTCCGCCAGCAGCTCTTCAATCACGTCGTACAGGCGGCGGTGCCAGTGAATGTTTTTCGTCAGGATCGCTTCCGGGGCGGTGGTGTAGGGACCGTGCCCCGGCAGGTAGCCGCGATAGCCGGATTCCAGCAGCTTCACCAGACTGCGCAGAGTCTCATGCGCATCGACGAGAAACGGCAGCTTGTGCTTTTTCAGTGTCTCCTCGCCGAAAAAGCTGTCGGCGGCAAAGCAGATGCCATCGCACACCAGACCCACCTGCTGCCAACTGTGTCCCGGCAAGGCGATGACCTCAAAGCGGACGCCGTCGATGTCCAGCCCGCCATCCACTGGCAGGAGGCGGTCCACCCGGGAGGCTTCCGCCAGCAAAAACTTGTTGCACAACTCCGCCAGCGGTTGGGCCCCCATCCCGAGGTAGATCGGTTCCAACAGCGGGTAGCGGATGATCGCCTCCTCCAGCGGCGGAGCGTATACGACCGCCTCCGGCCAGCAGGTGAGCAGGTAGGCATTGCCGCCGAAATGATCGGCATGGGCATGGGTCTGAACGATGGCAGACAGCGGCTGGGGCAGTGCCTCCAGCCCTTTTTTGATTTTCTTCGCGGTCTGCGTGTCCAATCCGGAATCGATCAGGATGGCGCCGCTTTTTCCTAGAACGAGGCCGATGTTGACGCTGCCGGGAAAGTAGCCGATCCGATCGGTAATCATTTCAGGCATATGTGAGGCCACAGGCGTTCCCTCTTTTCTTGTCTGGCTTTTTGCTTATTTTCTCCACGCGCCTCCCCCATCCCTGCCGATCGGCCCGATTACGACGTACGGCGCCGGCCTGCGGCGAATGCCGCTGAAGACATGGGTGCAGGACGCGACGGCGACAATCGTGATCAGGGAAAAGACGGTGCGTTCCCATCCGATCGCCGGCAGCGAACCGGCGACGATCAGTCCGTCGATGCCGAGAATCAGGAGCGCCACAGGCAGTCCGTACCGCCTCGCCACAAACTGGGCCAACAGGTCGGTGCCTCCCGTGTTGGTCTTGTACGCCAGCATCAGTCCGATGCCGGAGCCGATCAGCGCGCCACCCCAGACGGCCGAGGCTGGCGTCGACCAGACGTTCCAGGACCGCAGCGGCGAAAAGACATCAATGAAAAAAGAAGAGATCAGCATACCGTGAAAGCTGTGGGCAAACAGGCTGCGGTCGAAGGCGAAGACGAGTGCGTAAACGGGCAGGCTGACCAGAATCATCACCAGTCCCGGGGGCACGTGCAGGTAGTACGTGGCCAACAGCCCCAGGCCGATCATGCCCCCATCCATCAGCTGGTGCGGAACGAGAAACAGGTTGACGCCCACGGCGACCAGCACGCTGCCCGCCAGGATTGCCACGCTTTTTTGCAGCCAGTACACACGCTTCTCCTCCCCGGACAGAATTTCGCTTAACTCTATGTCAGAGCGGGTGCGGGTATGTATGGCAATTGTGCTGATGTGCCGGCACAAATCGGATGGTTTTGACTCTTCGCTTTTTCTGCTGGTATACTATCCAGTAACAGGATAGGTGCGAATGTTGGCCGTAGGGCGTTCGTACAAACATCATCTGACAATAACAAGTGGAGGTGAATTCTCCTGCTGTCGCAAAAGCGCTAGCGGATGCGAGAGGGGAGACATTATTGGAGAGTCCGATAGGTCCGATAGGGGAGATTGTGTTGAATCTGCTGCTCGTCGGCTTTCTGGTTTTTTTGAATGCCTTTTTTGTCGCAGCAGAATTCTCGCTGGTGAAAGTGCGCCAAACCCGTCTGGCCCAACTGGCAAGCGAGGGAAACAAGCGCGCCGCCTACGCGCAAAAGGTGACCCGCCAGTTGGACGCCTATCTGTCCGCGTGTCAGCTTGGCATTACGCTGGCATCGCTGGGACTGGGGTGGGTAGGTGAACCGGCCGTCGCCCATTTTGTCGAACCCGTTTTGGTTTCTTTAAACCTGCCACAATCCCTGGCAACGCCCATATCGCTGGCGATCGCCTTTGGGTTCATTACCTTCCTGCACATTATTTTCGGGGAGCTTGCTCCCAAGTCGCTGGCGATCCAGAGAGCGGAAACTACCTCCCTCTGGACAGCAGCGCCGCTGATGTTCTTTTACAAGCTCAGCTATCCGCTGATCTGGCTGCTGAACGGCACGGCCAACTTCTTCATCCGGCGGCTGGGCATCGAGCCCGCGGCGGAACACGACTCCGCCCATACGGAAGAAGAGATTCGCCTGCTCGTCAACCAGAGCCATAAAAGCGGCCACATCGACCAGACCGAATTGGCACTGGTGGACAACGTCTTTGCGTTTTCCGAGCGTCTGGCCCGGGAAATCATGATCCCGCGGATTGACATGGTCTGCCTCTACGATGACAACACGTTTGAGGAGAACCTGGAAATCATGCGCCAGTCAAGACACTCCCGGTTTCCGGTGGCCCACGAGGACAAGGACCGACTGATTGGGTTTGTCCACACCTCTGATTTTTACCTGTCGGCTCTCACCTATGGGAAAGCGGAGCTGAAGGATTTTCTCCGCCCGCTTTTAACCGTGCCGGAGTCCATGGAAATCAGCCACGTGCTGCGGCTGATGCAGAAACGCCGTTCGCAGATGGCAATCGTCATCGACGAGTACGGCGGCACCGCCGGACTGATTACCATGGAAGACATTCTGGAAGAGATTGTGGGCGACATTCAGGACGAATTTGACGAAAACGAACGTCCCGATATTGAAAGTTCCAACAACAACGAATGGTCCGTCTCCGGGAAGATGCTGCTCTCTGAGCTGAATGACATAATCCCCGTGGAGATGCACTCCGACGAGGTAGACACGATTGCCGGCTGGCTCTACAGCCAGTTGAACGAAGATGTGGCGGAAGGCAAGTCGGTCCGCTTGCAGGACTACCTCTTCACCATCACCGAGCTGGAAAACCACCGCATCACGCGGGTGAGCATCACCTACGTGGGCGAAAACGCACCACCGACAGAGAGCGACGAGACCGTTCTTTTACCCGCACAGTCGTGACGTATAGACAAAGACTGAAAACAAACTGCAGGAACGATCTTTCCATCGGTGTCAAGCCGAAAGGCCCGCCCATTCATCAACCGAAGGTGGAGATAAAGTACATCGCATGGAGTGATGGGCCAAGCGAGCTCCTTTGACGACCGGCTCAGCGGAAAAACGCTAGACGCGGGGATAAACAGGGGGCACAAGTCTCACTTCAGCGAAACACCCAGATGTTTGCCCCCTGCCCGCGTCGCGTTTTGGAGCGGACTTCATCCGCTTCTTTGCTGGGCGTCAAGCGAGCGAGCGGGCCCGATCATCCATGCGCCACGGACTTTGTCTACACGCTGAAGTGTCCCCTGCCCGCAGGGGGCACTTCTTCTTTCCGGCTGCCGGCGGTACAAGACCGACAGCCCCCGTCCCCATCATCCGATGTTTACCATTCACAGGCGTGTCAGCGCGGTAAGTCTGCCGTATCACACGCCGCATTCCGTACGAGGTGTCGCCATGAAAATCGCGCAGCTAGACGACCAGGTCATCCTGCTAACACCCGAGACATACCCTCGCATCCCCGCCTGGCGGCTGGCCGCTCGCCAGGGAAAAGTGCGCTGCCCCGTCTGCGGTTCGCATCTCCGCCTGATGGCGGGAATCAGTGCGGAACCCCGCTTTCTCCATCCCGCGGACAGCGATTGTGCCTGCAAAGGAAGTGACGAGGCGGTGCACGAGCGGCTGGCTGCCAGTCCCGAGCTGGCGGCCGCTGTCGCAGCTGCGGCCGATCCCGCTCCGCGTGATGCCAACCCGCGTCAGGCGAACGCCGCCACGGTGGAAGAAGAAGACGGCGAATCGGTGCGGGTCGGCTCCTTTCGCCTGCCCAAACAGCGGACGATCGGCGGCAGCAGCGTGACGCCCGCGCCAAAACCGCCGCTGTTTCGCAAACGGCTGATGCCGAAAACGCGCATCCAACACCTGGCGGAACAGCAGAACGAACCGCTTCATCCCCGCCAGCAGCAGGCTGTCACGACCACGGATGGCCCCCTTCTCATCCTGGCAGGGGCGGGCAGCGGCAAGACGCGCGTGATGACAGCCCGGACCGCCCACCTGATCCGGGAAAAAGGCGTCCCTCCCCGGCAGATCATGGTGGTCACGTTTACCACCAAGGCGGCGGATGAGATCCGGCAGCGGCTGGCCCGCCAGCTTCCCCGCGAGCAGGCGCGGGAGCTGATCGCCGGCACGTTTCACGGCATCTTTTACCGCATGCTGCTGTACCACCAGCCGGAACGCTGGGATCAGCGCCGCCTGCTGAAAAAAGATTGGCAAAAGTGGCGGCTGCTCAGGGAAAGCGGCCTGCTCGCCAGCCATCCCGAACTCCTGGGGCAAAAGGAACAGGACGTGCTGGACGCGTTTGGCGTGATTAGCCGTTGGAAAAACGAATACCTGCTGCCCGGCCAGTCCGTCTCGCAGGAAGCGGCAAACGACGCGGAGCGGCAGGCACACGAGCTGTACCCGCTGTACGAACAGGCGAAGCGGACGCTCGGCTGGTTTGACTTTGACGACATGTTGATCGGCTGTTACGAAATGCTGCGGGACGATGCGGAGATCCTGCGCCGCTATCAGGAGCGGATCACGCATGTGATGATCGACGAGTTTCAAGACATCAACCGCATCCAGTACGAAACCGTCAAGCTGCTTGCAGCGCCGCAAAACAATCTGTGCATCATCGGGGACGACGATCAGTCGATCTACGGATTTCGCGGCAGCGATCCGCAGTACATACTTGGTTTTACCCGCGATTATCCCCAGGCCCAAACGATTACGCTGGAAGTGAACTACCGCTCCCGCTCCGCCATCGTCGGGCTGGGCTACTCATTGATCGGCCATAACCGGGCGCGCTGGAAAAAAGACTGCCTGTCGTTTCACAGCGAGGAAGGGGAAACCTATCTGTTTGAGCCGGACGACGAGGAAGAACAGGCCTCCCGGATCGTCGATGAAATCAGCCACCGGATCGAGCAGGGGACCCCTCTTGGCGAATGCGCCATCCTCTACCGCACCAGCGAGTCGGCCCGACCGATCCTGGAGCGGCTGAGCGAAGCGGGCATTCCGTTTCACTACACGCAGGAGGAGGACTCCTTTTACCAGCGGCAGGCTGTACGCTGGACGCTGGGCTATTTGCGGCTGGCGCAGGACCCGGACGATGCAGAAGCACTGAGGGAGATTCTCCCCACCCTCTACATCTCCCAGGAGATGTGGAACGCGGTGCGCAGCCAGGCCATACTGGAAGATCTGCCGATCCTGCACGTGCTGCCTCGCCTGCCGCAGTGGAAAGTCTACCAGCGCAAACACTTGCAAACCGTGACCGACATCCTCGCCGCCTGCCGGGAATGCCCGCCCGCCCAGGCGCTGGAGCTGATCTACGAGGACGGCCGGCTGCGGGATTATCTGAAAAAGCGGGCCAAAGACCGGGACGACGGCAGGGAGCGCTGGAGCGACGAACTGCAGCAGCTCTTGGCCGCAGCCAGGCGGCACGCTACCGTCGCCGAGTTTTTGCACCATGTGGAACGCATGGCAGAACAGGAAAAGGAGTGGCGCCATGCGCGGCCACTCCCAAAGGAAGGTGTTCACGTGCTCAGCATTCATCGGGCCAAAGGACTGGAATTTGACCACGTGTTCCTGCCCGATCTGGTGGAAGGCGCTCTCCCTCACGAGTACGCGCTGGACGCCGTGCGCAAGGGAGAATCGTCCGCGCTGGAGGAAGAGCGGCGGCTCCTATACGTGGCGATCACGCGTGCCCGCCATTCGGTCGCGGTCGGCATCCCCCGCGAACGGTTCGGCCGGAAAACCAGGCCCTCCCGCTTCATCGCCGAAATGGGCGGATAGCCGGTCCACTCCCCCGCCCATGTAGATCAACCATTCTTCCATCGATGCAATGATTGGAAACACGGCAAACGGCTCCCTTCCGTACGTTTGGTACTAGCGTGCGGAAAACGGGAGCCTTTTATGCGCGCGGGAGCGGTATTTGCAACGCCGTTTTAGCTGCAGCGTTGTTGGCTGAAAACGAAAAAACCCCTGCGCCCGGCCGTACATGCCGGAGCAGGGGTTTGCGTTTTTATCGTGCGATGATGTTGTAACCGGCATCGACGTGGATGATTTCGCCCGTGATACCGCGGGAGAGATGGCTGAACAGGAAGAGCGCCGTGTCGCCCACCTCGGATTGGTCCACGGTGCGGCGGAGCGGTGCTTTTTCCTCGATTTCCTTCAGCATGCTGTTGAAGTTGCGCACGCCTTTTGCCGCCAGGGTTCGGATCGGTCCGGCGGAAATGGCGTTGACGCGGATGTTGTCTTTGCCGAGGTCGCTCGCCAGATAGCGGACGCAGGCATCCAGCGCCGCTTTGGCAACGCCCATGACGTTGTAGTTGGCAACGACGCGCTCGCCGCCCAGATAGGTCAGGGTGACGATGCTTCCGCCTTCGGTCATCAGCGGACGAGCGGCACGCGTCACCGCAACCAGCGAGTAGGCGCTGATGTCCTGCGCCAGCGCGTAGCCGTCGCGGGACGTGTTGACAAACTCGCCTTCCAGCTCTTCCGTCTTGGCAAACGCGATGCAGTGAGCCAGTCCGTGGATGACGCCCACTTTTTCCTTGATTTGGGCGAACGCAGCTTCCACTTCTTCATCCTTGGTCACGTCGCAGTTAATCAAAATCGGCTCGCCGCCGAGGCTTTGGGCCAGCTGCGCCACGTTTTCCCGCAGCCGCTCCCCCTGATAGGTAAAGATCAGGTTGGCCCCGGCCTTGTGCAGGGACTGGGCAATTCCCCAGGCAATACTGCGGTGGTTGGCCACGCCCATGATAACGAAGTTCTTGCCTTGCAACAATGTATTCATTATGTATCGGCCCCTTTTCAACGTTTTTCCCCTGACATTATAACCGATCTTGTCCTCGGTTACGAGAGTCTGCTGGAAAAACGCGAAACGGGACCGCTTCCATCGGTTATTCTCCCTGCTGCATCGCTTTTGCCAAATCGTCCGCCGGAGCGGCTGCACTGTTGGAAAAGACCCAGGATTCTTCCACCGGATTGAGCGGCGTTCCGTTTGCCGGGAATTCCGCCTGCAGCTGCGCCGGTTCGCCTGCCGGTGTCAAGTCTTCTCTGTTCTCCATGGATGATCGCTCCCTTCCGTCCAGGCTTTTTTGGCCCACAACCATTTTTAGGCTGGCTGGGGAGGCGGCTGTTTATGCATGAACATGCCCACCCGGAAGCCAGACGGCTGTCACGAACAGGTACGCAACCATCCCGGCAAAAAAGTACACCCCCAATACCCGCCGTCCGTTCTGAATCAGCGGCACCAGATGGCTGGCCGAGACGTACAGGAAGACGCCGGTGGTAAGGGCTATCACCACGGAAGACCATCCGTCCGGGAAAATTTGTTCCACCGCCCCTACGCTGAATGCCCCCGCCAGTGTGGAGGCCCCCAGTGCGGCCGTCCCCCAGAACGCTTTCCACTGCGAGCGCGTCGCCGCCAGCACCAGTGAAGCAAAGATCACGCCGTCCGGCACCTTGTGCAGCACCATGGCCAGCAGGACGGAAAACCCGATGCGATGGTCCAGGTGATAGCTGGCGATCAGCGAGACGCCCTCCACGTACGCATGCAGCAAAAACCCGCTGAACAGGCCGATCAGGCGGGAGGAGCCGGCTTTCCGCTCCGCTCCTCCGATCAGCTCCAGCGCGAACAATAACGCAAACCCGAACATCACCAACGGCATGGCCCGCTCGCTTCCCCCTTCCATTGTATGGGGAAGCAAATCCAGCAGGGTAAGCGCCAACAGCAGACCGCCGCCAACGCTGACCATGGCGTACAGCGTCTCTTCCGACCAGGCGCGCAGGCACAGGAGAAGCCCGCCGATGCTGCTTGCAGCCGCTGCCACCGTAAGTATCACGATCAGATCCGGTTGCATGGCACGTCCCCTTTCATCCGGGGTGTCGGACGTGTGTCCCTTCCATTCTACGCGCGTGTCCCGGTCGTTATGCCTTTACCTGCGGCAGTACCCGCTAGAGATTCCCGGGGCAAAACGAAGAGCTGTGCTGCATGGCCCCGCCCTTGCTGCCATGCCCGGCGAACACATGACAAAAATCGCCAACCTGTCCGAATTAGCCGAAACGCCACTTGTTTTTAGAACCTTTGTCGATTCCCTTTTACCCGGAAAAATTGGTGCTATAATGGGGCCACGGGAATTCCTGATGGGATAAGGAGTGATTCGGGATGGATGTACAAGTGTGGATGGCTTCCAAGGAAGTGGCGGATCGGTTGGATGTTCACGTCCGGACGTTGCGAAACTGGTTGGAGATGTTCGTGCCGCCGCAGGAGCGGCAAAAAAATCCTCAGGGTCACTACCTGATCAGTGAAACAGGGTTTTCCTTGCTGAAAGAAGTCAAACAACGCAAGGACGAAGGCAACTACTCCCTGCGTGACATACAGCGTCAGTTGATTGAAGAAGGACGCATTCCGGCGGACATGCTGGCCGAGGAGGAAACGGCCGCCGCTCAGGAACAATCCGTTGTGGTGACCGGGCCAAAAGCAGCCGGCCTTCGCGAGATGGAGCTGACCGTGCAGGAGATGATCGTTCAGTTTCAGCATGAGCTGGCCCAACTGTCGTCATTGAACCAACTGCAGTCCACCATTTTGCAAAAAATCGCCGACATCGAGGAGATGCAAGAGTCGCTGCGGCTGGAGATGCGCCGCGTCACATTTGAAATGGATCTCATGCAGCAGCGCCTGACCCGGCGAAAAGAGCGGTTGGAGCGTCATCAAGCGCGCTGGTCGCTCAATCCGTTCCGCTGGTTTACGCGTTCCGACCGGAGCGCCGCAGCCAGGAACTAGCTGCATGCCCTGCCGTACTGTGTCGTATTCGGCATGACGGCAAAGGCAGACAGAGCGGATCTCCAGACTGGACAAGCCTGCCGTCCTCTGCGTTTCCGGGAAAGCCAACAAGCTGAGACACAAGGGTCTCAGGTCAGCATGCAGACAAAGTTCGTGGCACATGGGTGCTCGGGCCCGCTCGCTCTCTTGACGACCAGCAAAGAAGTGGATGATGTCCGCTGCAAAACGCGACGCGGGCAGGGGGCAAACATCTGGGGGTTTCGACGAAGTGAGACTTGTGCCCCCTGTTTTTCCCCGCGTCTAGCGTTTTTCCGCTGAGCCGGTCGTCAAAGGAGCTCGCTTGGCCCATCACTCCATGAGAAGTAATTTGTCTTCAGCTTTGGTTAATGAATGTGCAGGCCTTTCGGCCTGGAAACGATGGAAGATCGTTTCCTTGTGAACACTTACCAGATAAATAGTTTGTTTTCAGTCAGATGCTGAGACCCTTGTCTCAGCTTTTTTGTTGCCTTGTGTTTCATCTGGAATGCGGCTGCTTCCTTATGTTTCGATGCTGTTGCCGCCCTGCTGCGCTATTGCGAGCAGCAGGCCGTCAAGTTTTTCTCTGCCATGCCTCCCCCTTTACTGTCCAGCAGGTGTGCTCGGCCCCCTCCCCAGGGTTGTTGTCAACTTCCGATTTCAGTATGATGGTTACGAGGAGGGTTGTCGAAATGCCGAAACAATTCGTTATTGAAGCGATCATGCTGGCCATCTACGGGGAATTAATGGCACCGTCGCAACCTGTAGAGTATTACATACCCGCGTCGACAATCTACGAATTGGACGAGTTTTATCATAGCCCGGAACCGATCATGCCGATCCCGGCCGACGATCAGCACGTACGCAAGATCATGAAGGAAATGATTCAGTTCTTCTCCGATCCGTTCAACCGCAAGCGCATGGAAAAGGGCCTGATCGCTCCCTGGTCCATCGTGCCGTTTTCGTTTCCAAACGGCGTGACGCTCAACGTGGTCAAGGTAGACGACAACGCCATGTGGGGAGAACTGTTTGATCCGGTGGAGACCCAACTGCTGCTCACATCGATGCGTTTTGAGATACCGCTGATCACCGACCAGACGGATTACCAGGATCGGATTTTGGAATATGTCGTACCCGTTCAGTTTTACGATGTAGACGACTTTGAATTTGCCCTGGAACAAGGGATCTCGTTGGACGAGCTGCGGGAGCCGTAACCGGCTCCCCCCTTTTTTACGGACGGATTGGCCCCTATGGTCCAGTCCGTCTGTTTGGCTTTTTATTGCCGGAAAATTGGCTCTTTTATTTTATTACGGGAGCCGGTATAGTGGAGAGCAAAGCACAGACTGAAAAGGGGCGGCATCATGGGGCGAAAACCGATTTACACACGTGTGTACAATCAGCTGCGCTATCAAATATTAAGCGGCGAATTGGCAATTGGCTCCCCTTTGCCACCGGAGCGGAAACTGGCCGCGCAGTTGGGGGTGAGCCGCAATACGGTGGTTCGGGCCTATGCCGAACTGGAAGCGGAAGGATTCATCGCCAGCCGGATGGGCAGCGGCCGGTACGTGGAAGCCCTCCCGCCCGCTCCGCGCATCAGGCGGATTAACTGGAACAGCCAGCACGGTTACGAATCGCTGGCCGCCTCCCCGTCGCACATGGCGGAGCTGCTGGAGGTCACCGACCGCTGTCCGAATCCCATCAACTTTGCCCACGGTGACGGGGGCAAGCACACCTTGGCTTCCTCCCGCTTTTCCGACTACGTGAAGGCGACGGCAGAAGAGCTGCCTTCGTATTACTTTACCTCGGTGCAGGGGCTGCCCCAGCTCAGGGAACTGTTGGTGGAGTGGATGGGGATGGAGCAGATCTCATCTCCGGAGCAGGTGACGATTACCAGCGGCTCCCAGGAAGGCTTGTACCTGATCACCACCCTGCTGGCCCGGCCCGGCGACTGCATCGTTACGGAAATGCCCACCTATTTCGGCTCGCTGCAGCTCTTCCAGTCGCTTGGCCTGCAGATCGTGCCGGTGCCGCTGGATGCGGACGGCATGCGCATCGACGTCCTGGAAGGCGTACTGGCCCGCTGCCGGCCGCGCTTTCTCTACACGGTGCCGACGTATCACAATCCGACCGGCCGGACGCTGTCGCTTGAACGCCGCAAGCGGCTCCTGGCGCTGAGCGAACGATACGGCATTCCCATCGTCGAGGACGACGCCTACCGGCACCTGCATCTCGCGGAGGAACCGCCGCCGCCGTTGAAGGCGCTGGATGAGACCGGCAGCGTCATCTACCTGAACACGTTTTCCAAACTGCTGTTCCCCGGCCTGCGCATCGGCTGGGTGGCGGCCAGCCGTCCATTTGTGCGCTTGCTGACCCGGCTGAAGGAATTGTCGATCACCACCAATACGCTGGGACAGCTGGCAGTGGCCGCCTTTCTCCGCGACGGCGCGCTGCTCCCGCACCTGACGGACGCACGCCGCCAATACGCCGAGCAGGCGGCGATCATGGAACGCCATCTGGAACTGCTGCGGCCTCTCGGCATCCGCTGGGAACGGCCGGCCGGCGGGTTTTATTTCTGGCTGTCCCTGCCTAAAGAGATCAACCCCCGCCGGCTGATGACGCTCTGCCGGGAACAGGGGGTTCTGATTGCCTGCGGCGATATGTTTTTGCTGCGGGAGGCAGAACAGCCGTATATCCGCCTTTGCTTTACGCACGAACGGCCGGAACAGATCGACAGGGGGATGGCCATCATCGCCCGTCTGCTGCACGAACAAAAGGAGTTGATGACATGAACACGAGTGAACCCGCAGCGTGGAAGCAGGGTGTGCTGGACGCCCTGCCGATTACGGCCAGCTACGTCTTGTTTGGTGCCATCTTCGGCATGCTCTCCGGTCAGTCCGGCCTGGCCGCCTGGGAAAGCATGGCGATGTCACTATTCGTCTATTCAGGGGCAGCGCAGTTTGCGGCCAGCTCCATGATCGCCGAACACGCTGGCTTTTGGGCAATCATCTTGACGACTTGTCTGTTAAATGCACGCCACTTTTTGATGGGCCTGTCGCTGTCTCCCTACTATCAGCGCTTTTCGCCCGCCCAGGTGAATGCGCTCGCTTTTCTGCTGACCGACGAGCAGTACGCCATTACCCTTAACCGTTTTCGCCGCTATCCGAGCGACACGTCGTACATTCTCGGGGTCGGCCTTTCGCTGTACATTGCCTGGTGCCTGGGCACCTGGCTGGGAACAGTGGCCGGCCAGTGGATACCAGACCCGGCCGCTCTGGGCCTTGGTTTCAGCTTTACCGCGATGTTTGTGGCGCTCGCGTACTACCAGCTCTTGTCCGTTGTTCGCATCCTGACATTTGTGCTCTGCGGGGCGGCGGCCGTCGGGATGACGTTCGTGCTCCCCAACGGGCTGCCCGTTCTGGTCGCGGGCCTGCTCGCCTTTGCCATCGGCTATTTCCTGCCCGCGGCTGAACCGACCGAAACCGCTCAATCGCCGAACGTCAAGGAGGTGGAGTCGACGTGAGCACCCATCCGCTCCTGCTTTTTCTCGTGATGGCGGTGGCCACCTACCTGTCGCGTCGGGCGTTTCTCCGCTTGCCCAGCCGCCACTTTTCCGCCCGGCTGAAGAACGGCCTCAGCTTTATTCCGCTTGGCATCTTTGCCTCGCTCATCTTTCCCTCGCTGTTCGTGGCCGAGGGGCAACTGGCGGTGCAGCCGCTGTTTCTGATCGCCAGCGCGCTCTGCTTGGCCGTGATGGCGGTCAGCCGCAACGTCTTTATCAGCTTTGGCGTCAGCCTGGGACTGGTCGTCCTCGTGTCGCTCGGCGTAATCCCGCTCTGAGAAAACCGGGTAAATATTCCCACTCTCAGCGTTTGTCCATGGTACAATACGGGTAAAGAATGAAAGAATGGGATTGCGTTGCAGGAGGGACATGGGAGATGGAAACGTTGCAACATGTGGACGGTACAGACTGGAAAGCGGAAGGCGATTCCGTCCAATCCATTTTGTTTCAAATGGGGGACGAAACCTACAGCCTGCCGATCTCGCTGGTGCGGGAGATCATCAAGCCGCTGCCGGTAACCCGCTTCCCCAAGTCGCCGCCGTACGTGGAAGGCGTGATTGATCTGAGGGGACGGATTCTGCCAATCATCAACCTGCGCACGATGTTCGGTCTGGAGCCGCTGCCGCTGACGGAAGAGAGCCGGTTTATCGACCTGCAGCTGGAAGGGCTGAATGTGGGGATCGTCGTGGATGCCGTGTCGGAAGTCATCTACCTGTCCCGGCAGGTGATCGAACCGGCTCCCCCGATCGTAGCCGGAGTCGACGGCAAATACTTAAGCGGCATTGCCCGCGTGCAGGACAAGCTGATCATGCTGTTGGACGCGGACGAAATTTTTGCCCAGTGGAAAAAGGCTTGAAACCAAACAACGCCCCTGGTACGAAAAAAGCGTACAGGGGCGTTGTTTAGCTTGCATGCATAATGCTTTGGGACAGACGATGCCGTCTTGCCACGGACACGTTGATTCGTTCCCGGATCGAATAGCGATCGGCCCTCTTTTCCGCTACTCCCGGCCGCCGCTGGCCAGATACGAGTAATTGACCCAGACCATCTCCTCGATCCCGAGAATTTCCTTGAACAGATCGACGGAGTCGTACAGCATGGAGGAGCCGGTCTCCTCGTCCACTTCGGTCAGGAGCTGCAGGTCAAACAGCGAACGAATCTGCTGCACCTGCTTGGGTCCGACAAACCTGCTGAAACACTGGGGACGCACCCGGGTAATGCCTTTGCCCACTTCCCGTCGATACTGGTCGGACCGCACCACGCGATCCAGGATCTCCTCGTACTTTTGCCGCAGGTCGTCGTTTTCGCTGATGGCTTCCTCCACATCCACATGCGGATACAATCGGCCAAACTCCGCTTCCGCCAGCTCCACGTCCAGCGAATAGCTGATCGTGGCCGAGGATACCTCGTACCCGCCGTCAAACAGCCGAAAGCCCCATCCATTTTCTTCGGAGTCGTGAAACCAGAGCAGCGGCACGCAATGGCGGGACAACTGCAGGAGAAACTGCACGGTTTGATGCGTTTCCAGCCATTCGTCCTGCAGGAAAAAGGCGTTCCATTGGTGATTGACGTTTCTGTGGAAGTAAGGCTGACGCGATTTGGGCAGATCAGTCAGCACTTTCGGTTCGTATTTGCGCGGATACAAAATCCCCGTCGTAAACTCACCCATCCGTTTTCCACCGCTTTCTGGCAGGCTCCCCTTTTGGGCACATCGGTGTGAGCCATGGTTCTCCCTACCAGTTTATTCATCAGCCGCTTGTTTTTTGCCGTGATCTTTTATTGCCCGCTGGTGGGGAAAACGGTGTGGGCGGCGACGACCGGCCGCAAAATTCGACCATTGGTGCAGCTCAAGCGGAACTGATCATGCTGCCATCACCTTTCCGGTCACAATGCCCAGGACCGTGCGGGCGTAGTCGCCCACCAAGCCGGAACCCGGCTTGCTTTCAAAGCGAAGCGTCAACTCCAGATGGCCGACGTGTCCAGCCGGCGGGACAATCCAGGACAATTCCGTTTCACCGGCAAGGATTTCTTCAATCCGCTGCTTCTTGGCTTCGATGTCCAGTTCCGGGTCGTGCGACAGCGAAAATTTCATCGTCACCGCGATCGGCTTGCATGGCCGCGACTCGGTCTGCGTTCCGACCTTGCCGCGGATTACGACCACGCCGGCATCTCCCCACAAGGTGTACTCCAGGATCGCCCGAAAATGCGGATGGACCTGCAGCTCCAGCGCGGGGAAGCCGCCGTCGACGCGCAGTGCAAACCGTTCGGCCAATTGTGCGACCTCCTCCTGAAAACGGCGGGCGCACTCCGAAACCGCCTCAAACACGCAAGGTTGAACAGAGTACATCCTACTCACCCTTCCCGGCAGAATATCTGTCCCTCTAACTTCGCAGCGCCGCTTGTCGTTTCCTTTGTGGAAACCTGACTACTTTACCCATATTTTCCCGAAACGACAAACATACCACTTTACAAGCGTGTTGAACGATCGGACAGGCCTCTTCACTGACGGCCGTGACGGACGGGCGTTTCGCTTTCCCTATCTCAGCTCGTACGGATTGGAAGCGGCAGGCCAGCGGGATGCGAACAAGTGCTGCAACTTTTCCTGCACGGCTTCGTCCAGTTCCAGGTGAAACAGCCGGCCGTTTTCCATGCGAATCAGCGGATAGGCGCCCCACTCAAGGGGAACCGCCTCCTCGGTACGGACAAACTCCGGCAGCGCCAAGAGAAACCGGGCAAACGGGTTGGCCTCGTCGGCGGACATGTGCACCACCTCAAACACGTGCGACAAGGAAGGCGTGACGATCAGCCGGAGCATCTCTCCCTGCTCGGCAGCCCACACCGTAAAGGCGGTCTCGCGCACCTCGCTGCGGGCGTGGCGGCGCATGACCCAGACCGCTTGCTGGACAGCACTCATCAACAGGTGCTGGGCCCCTTCGTCTCCGTGCTTCTGGCGCAGGCGGGCGTAGTCGATCAGATAGGCGACGCCCGTCTCTTCCAGCACCTGATCGGGCAGTTCCAGTGCAGAAATGGTCTGCACCGCTTCTTCCTGCACGGCCGCTTCGCTGGGCACGTCTTCCGTCCGCCCTTCGTACAGGGAGCGAATCATCGCTTTCGCCCGCGATGCCTCCTGCGGCGAAAAGGTGATTGCTTCCGTGTAGATATGGGTGAGCAGGCCTGCTTCGTAGGAGAGGTAATGCAGCAGTGTTTGTTCCTGTTCCAGCATGCGCAGGGCCATGTGATGCTCCTCCGGCCGCTTGATGTCAAACGCGAGCGGGAAGCCGAGCGGCTGGATCGGATCATGGAGAGTCCAGATCACTGCGAGCAGCTTGTCGCGGTAGGTCTTGAACTCCACCGAGACGGCGTCCCGGGTCGCTTCGCTGAACGCGTCGACGCTCTCAAACACGAGGTACAGCTCCACGTCGCCTGCCGCGTTGAGACGGGCAAAGTAGGGCAGTCCTTCTTCGCCCGCCAGGCGGTACAAATCGGCAAAGTTGGTCGCATCCAGCACTTCCCCCTGCGTGGCTGCTGTCGGCGACCTCAGCGACGGATCGGGCACGACTTCCGGACGAAACGGCTGTCTTGTCATGATGTGCCCTGACCCCGCTGCTTCAGCAACGGCCACTCGGCCATGTCGGCCAACAGCGAGCGGTCCGTGGCGTCGATATGTACCGGCGTGACCGTTATATAGCCGTTTTTGACCAGATAGTAGTCGTCTGCATCGGACTGCTGCTGGCCATCCGGGTACTCCCGTGTCAGCCAGTATCCCTCGTCCTGCCGATCGAACTTGTCTTCGTAGTGGTGCAGGGCGAGCGCTGCCGGCGCGATTCCTTTTACCTGTTCGGGAGGCAGATGGGGGATGTTGATGTTGAAGAAAACGTCGGCGGGCAGCTTCTTCTCGGCCGCCTGCTCGCAGAACATGTGCAGCAGCGGACGAATCAGCTCGCCCACCTGGCCGAAGTCGTCCTGGGCGTACCAGTTGTCGTAGGAGAGAGCGACGCCGGGAACGCCGAGAATGACCGCTTCCCTTGCCCCGCTGCAGGTGCCCGAGTAGTAGATGTCACGGCCCAGGTTGGTACCGACATTGATGCCGGAAAAGACGATGTCCGGCCTACGCCGGTCTTCAAACAGCAGATGGCAGGCCGCCTTGACGCAGTCGGCCGGGTTGCCGTTGATCGCCCACGCCTTTACCGGCAGACCGTAAAAGGGGTGAGAGACAGGAGCCAGCGCGCTGCGGTAGGTGAGGCCGTGCCCTACCCCGCTCCGTTCTTCCGCCGGAGCCACAACGTAAATCTCCGCATTCTTCAGATCGAGGAGCGCTTCCGCCAGCCGCCTGATGCCCTGCGCTTCAATTCCGTCATCGTTGGTCAACAATATCCGCAACATGTTGTGTCCTCCTTCGTAGTGGCGCCGCCACCTCGAGTATTCTTCCTCGTCAAGCCACATCAAAGTGCCCGCAGGGGAGCTTATTGGCACTGCCTGCTTTTCTCCTTATTGTACCAAAAATGAAAAACGGACCCCAATCCACTGTGAGGTCCGCACATCGTTTTTCAGCTGCACGCGGTTCGCTTTCAGAGCGCCGCCTGCTGCCTAATCGTCAACGATCTTTTTCCAACGCTCCCGCCAGCGGATGCCTTCTTCGATCCACGCTTCCACCTGAGCGATCTTTCCCTCGGGAATCCCCAGCAGGCGAGCGATGCGGCGAATCTCGTTCGTTTCCGCCTGCGACAGCTTGTGGTCGATCAGCGCGATCCGGTACAGCTTGCGCAACAGCATCAGCTTCTCCGCCCGCGTCAGGTCCATCAAGTCAGCCACGATTGTCTCCGGCCGCTTGGGATAATCCATGTCATCCATGAGAATCTGCCGCTCTTTCAGCGTGAAATGCTCCGAATTGACAATCTCCTGAATCCGGGTCAATTCTTTATTGCCTATATATCCGTCGGCATGGCCAACGCAGATCATCAAGCGAATGGACGCAAACAAAATCTGTTTGTCCTTTTCGGTTTTGCTGTACAATCGTTTTTCCTCCCCCGAAACTCACTGCAATATCACTGCAAATGTGAGAAGCAGTATTTGCCTAATTATACGACGAAAGGGGTAAGCGGTTTCAGACAAAAATGTGACATTTTCTGTCACGCTCGGACAAACATGCGGGAAAAATCTGGCCAACCGTTCGCATTGAGTGAAAGGCCTGACCATCGGGGGTGGGCAAGCAGTTCGATGCGATTCCGGTACAGCGGCAAAAACACCCGCTGCCGAAGCAGCCAGGACACGATCGCCTGCATTTGCCGGCGCCGCTTTTTTTCATCGAAGGTGCGCGTAAGTTCCGCTAATCGGGCGGTCACTTCCCTGACGGCTTCCGGCGGCAGGTGGTGACACGGACTGAATGCCTGATCGTGCAAAAATTCCAAAAGCGACAGTTCTTCCCGCTCGTCGATGTTGGCGCTGTCCAGCACGAGATCGGCATGCCTGAATGTCTCGGGTCGGGCCATCTCTTCCGGCTCGACGTACACAATCCGAACATCGATGCCATAACGGGCGCAGCGCATCCGAATCCACTCCGCATCCTCGACGTGATCCTGGTCAGGATAGCTGACGAGCCGGAGGGGTTCTTCCCTGTAGCCGCTCGCCTGCAAGCGCCGCAAAATCTCGGCGTCACTCGTCTGCGGGAAACTTCGTACCTTGCGCCTCTCCTGTTCTCCCCAGATGACCGCCGGCTCCCGTAATCCTCCCAGTTCCTCCAGCAGCAGCCGGCGATCCAGGATACGGTCAAGGATCGACCGAAAGGCAGCAGACGTAACCGGCCCAGGCTTGATCATGTTGCACCCGAGGTACTGAAAGCAGCGCTCGCTGCGGGACACCTCCGTCCAGGTCGACCGCGAATCATCCTGTTTTTCCCTTCCCGGGACGTTGGCGAATACGATTTCGGGCCATCCGGCTTCCGTTTCGCCCGTCATGTCCGGGACGCACCAGATTTCGATCCGATCCGTAAACGGACGGCCGCCAAAATACGGCTCAAACGCCTCCAGCACCAGCATCGAGTCGTCATTGCGGACCACGCGAAACGGCCCGGTTCCCGACGGCATGCAGCCAAATTGCTCGCCCATCTGCTCCGTGTAGTCAAACGGGACGATGGAAGCAAACTCCTTGCTCAAGGCGCAGCCTGATCCGCAGTGTGTACGCGTCAACCACGTCCACCGCACGGATCGACCGGACAAGCCATTGATGAAGGGGAGACTTGTCCCGCAGGCGAAGCAGGGCATACCGCACATCCTCCGCCTCCAGCATTCTGCCGTGGTGAAACCAGACCCCTTTTCGCAGGATAAACGTCCACTCCGTTCCCTGGGGATTCGCCTCCCAGTACAAGGCAAGCCGGGGTTCAAAACGACCTTGCTGTGGATCAAAGTGAACAAGCGTATCAAATACATGTTTGGTCAGATGGGCTTCCGAACGCAGCAGCACGCGGGAGGGGTCCAGCATGGGCAGCGGCCTGCCCTGGGACAGCCGCAGCACGTCCTGTCTGCTTCCCGGACTCCTGCTGACATGCAGGCCAAACTGACTGCTCATCCAGCGCTGAAAACTTTCCTCCAGCTCGCCTAACTCCTCCCGATACCGGGCTACAAACACGCGTGCTCCGCGAATCTCTCCCTGCCGGACCAGTTCCCTGGCGACAGAGAGCGCGGCGTCAGCGGGATGAATGCGAAACGTCAGCACGGACTGATGTCCCCTGCCCTTACCGGGCTGCCAGACAATCCACCCCCGCTGCGCTAACTTTTTTACCGTAGCCGCCGCATTGCGCGGGGTGCAGCACAAGATGGAAGCCGCACAGGCCAGCGAGAGGGTGATGGGCTTGTCGATCGCCGCCTGCGGGCAGCCGGCAAACAGCCGATGATAATGTTCAAACAGGATCATAATCATACACCGCCTCAAAACATGAAAAAACGACGTGTCGTTTTGTACGCTTTTTCTTTCGTTCCCCCCGGCGTAGAATCGGGTACAATCCCAATCCCGATACAGAAAGGATACCAGGATAAACATGAAACGAACATCACTTTTCACTCGCTATCCGACCACGGTCTGGGTCCGGCTCTTCGGCGAACTGGTGACGCAGCTCTCTCTCAGCATGATTGCCCCTTTTCTGATCTTGTACCTGAACGAGCAGGCAGGCAGCTCCGTTCCCCTGACCATGCTGGTGATCGGGCTGCAGCCCGCCAGTGAAATCGCGCTGACGCTAATCGCAGGGGGTGTGACGGACCGGTACGGACGCAAATCCGTCATGCTGGTCGCTCTGGGCCTGCAGGCGCTGGCCATGCTGGGAATGGCGTTTGCCCACTCGCTTGCCGCCTTTGCCATCCTGTACATGATAAACGGTGCGGGCCGCTCCCTCTTCATCCCGGCGGCACGCGCCCTCCTGGCTGATACCGTCCCTCACAAGCTCCAGTCGGAAGCGTTCGCCCTGTTGAATACAGCCAGCTATATCGGCGCTGCGGCCGGTCCGCTTGTGGGCGTGCTGATCTATCAAAGCGACCCCAGCCTTGCCTTTCAATTGACGGCGTTTTCGCTGGTCCTCTACGCCGCGTGCGTCTGGTGGAAGATACCGGCGTCTGCGCCGGAAGTGTCGTCGTCGGCACGCACACCATCACCGGCCGCCGCCGGGGACTTGCCTGCTCCCGCCGCCCGGCACAAAATCCGTCCCGCGCTGCACCTGATGCTGTTGGCCATGCCGATCAGCCTGTTCTACGCGCAAACGGAAACCAATCTGCAGCTGCATCTGAAGAATACATTCACCGGATTATCTGGAACTGCTGGCCATGCTGGCCTCCACAAAAGCGGCCGCATCCATCTTCCTGGAATTTTGGCTGGTCAAATGGACGCAGCGCGTGTCCCCGCGAATCCTCATCACCGGTTCATACGTCTGCTTTGCCGCGGTCTCCGCAGCCTACGCCCAGTCCGACAGCGCGGCCGTACTGCTCGCCATCCAGCTCGTGCTCATTCTCGGCGAAAGCGTCGGTCTCAATCACCTGCTGACGCTGGTGGCACGGATCGCGCCGCCCTCCATGCGCGGCCGCTATTTTGCCATAACGGGGCTGCACTGGGACATCTCCCGCGCAGCGGGGCCTTATCTGGGCAGTCTAGTTCGGCGGCGTATGGCTGTTCGGCGCTTCGGCCGTGCTGCTGCTCATCGGGGCCCTGGCCCAGTACCTGTACCTGCAGCGAATGGAAAAAGCCTCCCCGTCACTTCGGGAAGGCTCAAGCATGTAAACGGTGCGCGTTACGACAGCAGGTAGCGGTCTTCGCTGAACGATTCGCCACGCGCCGCTTCAAACGCCTGCAGCAGGTCCTGCGGCTTCATCTTCCGTTTTTTCTCCTCCGGAATGTCCAGAATGATGCTGCCCTCGTGCATCATCAAGAGACGGTTGCCCATGTTCAGCGCCTGTTCCATGTTATGCGTGACCATGATCGTCGTCAGCTGGTGCTGCTCCACGATCTTGCGGGTCAGCTCGACGATCAGCTGTGCGCGTTTCGGGTCCAGGGCCGCCGTGTGTTCGTCCAACAGCAGGATTTTCGGCTCCGTAAACGTCGCCATTAACAGGCTGAGCGCCTGGCGCTGGCCCCCGGAGAGGAAGCCCACCTTGGTCTTCAAACGGTTCTCCAGCCCCTGGTCGAGCTGTTTCAAGTGCTCGCGGAACAGCTCCCGCTTGCGGTTGGTAACGCCAAACGACAGTGTACGCCGCCGGCCGCGGCCGTAGGCGATGGCCAGGTTTTCCTCGATGGTCATGTTGGGTGCCGTGCCCGCCATCGGGTCTTGGAACACGCGGCCGACAAAGGTGGCACGCTGGTGCTCACCCAGCCGGGTGACGTCCTTGCCGTCAATCGTCACGGTGCCCTTGTCGGGAATCAATCCGCCGGAAATAATGTTCATCAGCGTCGATTTCCCGGCCCCGTTGCTGCCGATTACGGTGACAAAATCGCCTGGGGCGACGTGCAGGTTGATTTCCCGTAACGCCACCTTCTCGTTGACAGTTCCCTCGTTGAATACTTTGCGTACGCCGGAAATCCTAAGCATCGCCGTTCCCCCCTTTCACCGCACGGAACCCTTGTCTTTTCCACACGCCTTTGGCAAACGTCGGCACCGTCAGGGCGATGATCACGATCAGCGCGGTAATCAGCTTCATGTCGGACGGGTTGAGCCCTTTGTCCAGCGCCAGGGCAATCACCAGCCGGTAGACGAGCGAGCCGCCGATGACGGCGATGGTCGCCCGGACAATGGAGGAGCTGCCAAACAACACTTCCCCGACAATAACGGAGGCCAGACCGATCACAATCATCCCGATCCCCATGCCCACGTCGGCAAAGCCCTGGTACTGCGCGACCAAGGAGCCGGAGACGGCCACCAGCGCGTTGGACAAGGCCAGGCCGATGATCGTGGTCGTGTCGGTGTTGATGCCGAAACTGCGGATCATCTTCGGATTGTCGCCCGTCGCCCTCAGATCGAGGCCAAGGTCGGTGTGCAGGAACCAATCAATCAGTGCTTTCAGCAGCAGAATACCAATGAAAAATACAATTGCCACACCGGTCAACAGCACCTCCCCGCCCACGGTCACATTGGGGACACCGAGGTTTTTGACAAACGTGTAAAGCGTTTCCTCGCGAAGAAGCGGCAGGTTGGCTTTCTCCATGATGCGCAGGTTGATCGAGTACAGCGCGATCATCGTCAAAATCCCGGCCAAGAGTCCATTGATTTTCCCCTTGGTGTGCAAAAGTCCCGTAAACACTCCCGCCGCTGCGCCGGCGACAAAGGCCGCCAGGGTGGCGAGAAACGGATTCATGCCGTCAATGATCAGCTTGGCTGCCAGCGCACCGCCCAGCGCAAAGCTGCCGTCCACGGTCAGGTCAGGAAAATTCAAGATGCGAAAGGTCAGATACACGCCCAGGGCCATGATCGCAAACAGCAAGCCCTGTTCGATTGCTCCGAGATATGCCAGGTTCATAGCGTCCTCCTGTTGCTGCGATTATTGCTCGACCACTTCAGCTGCCCGGTCGAGCAGGGATTGCGGAAGGGGTACGCCCATTTTTTCCGCCGCTTTTTTGTTCAGCACCAGCTTCATCTCCGCCTGCTTCTCTACAGGCATGCTGGCCGGTTGAGCTTCCCCTTTGAGGATTTTGGCCGCCATGTCGGCGGTCTGTTCGCCCAGTTTGCTGTAGTCAATGCCATAGGTAGCGATTGCGCCGCTCTTCACGGAGTTTTCCTCGCCGGCCACCACCGGGATTTTTTGCGACTCCGCCACTCCGATCACCGCAGAGATGGAGGAGACCACCATGTTGTCGGTCGGGATGTAGAATGCGTCCACTTTGCCGACCATCGATTCGGCTGCCTGCTTCACTTCCGTCGGGCTGGTGATGGCTGCTTCACGGATGGTCAGGCCCAGTTTTTCCGCTGCGGCTTTGGCTGCATCCACCTGTACCTTGGAGTTTACCTCGCCGGAGTTGTAGATGATGCCGACCGTCTTGGCGTCCGCCTTCAGCTCCTGTACCAGCTTCAACTGCTCTTCCACCGGGTTCATGTCCGTCGTGCCGGTCACATTGCCGCCCGGATTTTCCATGGTTTGCACCAGCGAAGCCGCCACCGGATCGGTCACGGCGGTGAAGAGAATTGGAATATCCTTGGTCACCTGAGCGGCTGCCTGAGCGGCCGGCGTGGCGATGGCCAGGATCAGATCGACGTTGTCCGCCTGAAACTTCTGCGCGATCTGCACAGCCTGATCCATGTTACCTTGGGCCGACTTGATGTCGTAGACCACCTGTTTGTCTTTCTCGTAGCCGTTTTGCCCCAGCTTGGCAATGAAGCCTTCCCGCGCCGCATCAAGTGCCGGATGCTCCACGATCTGCACGATGCCCACCTTCAATTGCTTCGTATCCTGGGCAGGATCGTTGGCCGGCTGACTGTCCGCCGGAGCACTTTGCTGCCCACACGCTGCAACGGATAAAAGTAGCAAAGGACACAGAATTTTCTGGACGACATGCCAATACTTTTGCTTTCTCATGTAAAAAACCCCCCTAATTATAAAATTTTTTTCATTTTACCACGATGGAAACACAATTCAAACAGAAAAAGAGAGCAAGGCTCTCTTTTTCTACTTGAAGATTTCTTTCGCCTGCTGTTTTAATTCATCGGGAATGGCAATGCCAAAGTTGGCAGCTGCCGTCTCGTTGATGTACAGCTCGGTCTGTTTGGACACTTCCACCGGCGTGTCGGCCACTTTCTGTCCCTTCAAAATGCGGACGGCCATCTCTCCGGTCTGCTTGCCGATCTGGTAGTAATCAATGCCGTAGGTGGCCACGGCTCCACGTTTTACCGTATCCGTGTCGGAAGCGAAAACCGGCACCTTGTGCTGTTCCGCCGCGCCCAACACCGCTTCAAATGAAGAGACCACGGTGTTGTCAATCGGGATGAAGATGGCCTCCGTCTTGCCGGCCAGTCCCTGGGCTGCGAGCTGCACTTCGGACAGCTGGGAGATGCCTGCCTTGACGACCTCGACCCCTTGTTTTTTCGCCGCTTCTTCCAGTTCCTTCACCTGCACCTCGGAATTCACTTCCGACGTGGTGTAGATGACGCCCAGCTTTTTCAGGTTTGGCAGGAAGCGTTTGACCAGCTCCAGCTGCTGCTCCATCGACACCTTGTCAGAGGTGCCGGTCACGTTTTTGTCCGGCTTCTCCAGGTTGCTGACCAGTTGGGCGGACAGCGGGTCCGTCACGGAACTGAAGATCACGGGCTTATCCGTAATCGCCTTGGCTGCTGCCTGAGCGGATGGCGTGGCGATGGCCACGACCAGGTCCTTTCCGTCGCCGGCGAATTTTTGTGCAATCGAGACCGTGTTGTTCATGTCACCGTGGGCGTTTTGATAATCCAGCTCCACGTTTTTGCCTTCTTCATATCCGGCTGCTTTCAATCCGTCTACAATTCCCTGGCGGATCGCATCCAGCGCCGGGTGTTCCACGAATTGGGTCAGCCCCAGCTTCACCATTTGCTGGCCGTTGGCAGCGGTCGCGGTTGCGTCCGTCTGTTGGCCGGATTGGTTGCCACACGCCGTCAGTGCAATCGACAGACATGCGGCCAGTACAGCATGTACAGCTCGTCTCATCTGTTCTTCCTCCTCTAAGCTCTCACTCTGCAATAACAGAAAAACTTGTGTTCCATTATAGCATACTTTGCGGCGTTGAAAAGATGTTTTACGCTTGTTGCCCCGCTTCCTTCGTTCCTCTTTTTACCCATACACGGGTGATTCGGTAATGGTCCACCTCGCCGACGATGAATTCGTAGCCGCCGTCTCTGACCACGTCGCCCACGCGCGGCGGATGGTCGATCTGCATGTAGATCCAGCCGGCCAGCGTGTCCACCTCACTGTCGTCCAGATCAAGCCCGAGGTAGTCGTTTACCTCTTCCAGCAGCATGCGGCCGTCCAGCGACAGCAGGTCGTCTTTCCGCTCGATTTCCGGCCGCTCGTCGTCAAATTCATCCTGAATGTCGCCGACAATTTCTTCCATTATGTCTTCCACCGTAACCAGACCCGCCGTTCCGCCGTACTCGTCGATGATAATCGCCATCTGGCTGCGCTGTTTTTGCAGCATGGTCAAAAGCCGGCTGATGGATATCGTCTCCGGAACGGTCAGCACTGGGCGGCTCAACTGCTCCAGGCTTTTTTGCTCCCCTTCCAGCAGGCTGGTCAACAAATCCTTGATATGCAAACTGCCGACCACGTGGTCCTTGTCCCCGTCCACCACCGGGTAGCGGGTAAAGCGGCCGTTTTGCACGACCTTGATGTTATCTTCTAACGGGTCGCGCAGGTTGAGCACCACCATGTCCGTGCGCGGCACCATGATCTCCCGGGCCATTGTCTCCGAAAAATCAAAGATATTGTCCACCAGCATCAGCTCGGTCTGGTCGATCAGGCCGCTTTTGTGGCTCTCGTTGACAAGGATGCGGATTTCTTCTTCCGTGTGCGCTTCCTGATGCGGTTCCATGCTAATGCCGAGCATCCTGAGAATCTTGGCCGCCGCCCAGTTGAGAAAGGCGATAAACGGGTACATCAGCTTGTAAAACATCCGGATGGGACGGGCCACGAACATCGAGACCTTCTCGGAGCGCTGGATGGCCAGCGATTTTGGCGCCAGCTCGCCCAGCACGATGTGCAAAAAAGTAATGATGGAGAACGCGACGATAAAGGAGATGCTGCCGACCAGCGTCTCGTTCAGCCCAAAGTAGCGGAAGACAGGGTGGAGCAGATGGGCGACGGCCGGTTCCCCCAGCCAGCCCAGTCCGAGCGACGCCAGCGTGATCCCCAGCTGGGTGGCGGACAGGTAGGCATCCAGGTTGTCCAGCACCAGTTCGACGTCGCCCGCCCGCCTGTTTCCTTCCGCTACCAGTTGGGCGATGCGCGATTCCCTCACCTTCACGATGGCAAATTCGGTCGCCACGAAAAAGCCGTTGAGAAAGACGAGAAATGCGACCAGGACCAGATTGAAAAAGGCACTCCATATCGCCATGCCGTCCCTACTCCTTTGCCCGTTTTCTTGCGTTAGTGTAACCCACGGGCGGCCAAATGTTGCCCGTTCCTGTCAAAAGCGCGGCAGCGCGACGGCGGCAAACCCGTTTTTCATTCGCCTTCCGATTGTGATACGATTGACTGTATGAACATGGAGACCACAAAGCCGCAGAGGTGAAGAATGTGTCGTACCGTCCCGAGTTGCCGCTGATCGTGCAAAGCGATCGCACCATCCTGCTGGAAGCGCAGCATCCGCTGTTTGCGGAAGTCCGGCAGGCGCTGTCCGGCTTTGCCGAACTGATCAAAAGCCCGGAGTACATACACACATACCGGATTACCCCGCTCTCCCTGTGGAACGCAGCAGCAGGGGGCCTGACGGCGGAGCAGGTAACCGGCGTCTTGAGCACGTATAGTAAATACGGAGTTCCGCCGTCCATCGTCCGGGAAATCGCCGAAACGATGGGACGGTACGGCCTGATTCGCTTGGAAAAAGACGGCGATCACCTGCTGTTGACCGGCGACGATGTGCTCCTGCTGGCTGAGCTGACCGGATACAAGGCGGTGAGCAGCCTGCTGGAAGGACAGGTGAATCCGGCCGTCTGGCGCGTCAAACCATACGCCCGCGGGCTGATCAAACAGGAGCTGATCCGGCTCGGCTACCCCGTCCAGGACGTGGCCGGCTATACATCCGGAGAAGCCTGTCCCGTCGCGCTGCGGGAAGTGACCGCCAGCGGCCGGCCGTTTGCGCTGCGGCCGTACCAGCAGGAGGCGGTGGATGCCTTCCACGCCGCCGGTGCTGCCACTGGCGGCAGCGGCGTGCTGGTGCTGCCGTGCGGCGCGGGCAAGACGATCATCGGCCTGGGAGCGATCTGCCAGCTCCAGACGGCCACATTGATCCTGACGACCAACACCACATCGGTCCGGCAGTGGATCGCCGAGCTGATCGACAAGACTGACCTCGATCCCTCACAGATCGGTGAATACACAGGCGAACGGAAAGAGGTCAAACCGATTACCGTAGCCACCTATCAGATCCTGACATACCGTTCAAAAGCGGACGATTCGTATCCCCACATGCGCCTGTTCTCAGAACGGGAATGGGGCTTGGTGATCTACGACGAAGTGCACCTGCTGCCCGCTCCCGTCTTCCGCGTCACCTCCGGGATTCAGGCGACGCGCCGGCTCGGACTGACGGCCACACTGGTGCGGGAGGACGGCCGGGAAGAAGACGTGTTTACCCTGATCGGGCCGAAAAAGTACGAAATGCCGTGGAAAGCCCTGGAGGAACAAGGCTGGATTGCGGAAGCGCGCTGCCAGGAAATTCGGCTGCCGTTTGAAGCGAACGGACGGGAGGCTTACGCCCGGGCCAACGCGCGGCAAAAATTCCGGATCGCGGCGGAGAATCCGCGCAAGCTCCAGGTCGTGCGCCATCTGCTGGAGCGTCACGCCGACGACCGCGTCCTGATCATCGGCCAGTACGTGGGACAGCTCCAGCAGCTTGCCGAAGCGCTGAACCTCCCGCTGATTACGGGCAAGGTGCCGGAAAAGGAACGGGAGGCGCTGTACCGCCAGTTCAAGCGCGGCGAGATTACCCGGCTCGCCGTCTCCAAGGTGGCCAACTTTGCCGTCGACCTGCCGGATGCCAATGTTGCCATCCAGATATCCGGCACATTCGGCTCGCGCCAGGAAGAAGCGCAGCGGCTCGGTCGCATTCTGCGTCCCAAAGAGCGCGACAACGCCGCCTATTTTTACACGCTGGTCACTCGGGACACACGCGAACAGGAATTTGCGCTTCACCGGCAATTGTTTCTGGTGGAACAGGGATACCACTACGACGTGATAGAAATGGATGCGCTGGATTGAAACATTCGGATCGATACCAGCGTCTCATAGAGGAAGGGAGGCCGGAGATTCAATGCAATCCGACGCCGAAATCATTCAGCGGATTCTGCAAGGCGACATCGAAGCGTACCGCGAGCTGATTCAGCGGTATCAGCACATGATTTACGTGTTTATCTACAAAATGGTAAACAACCGCTCCGATGCGGAAGATTTGACCCAGGAAGTCTTCGTCAAAGCGTATGAAAAACTCTCCAGCTTTCGTGGGGACAGCCAGTTTTCCTCCTGGCTGTATACGCTGGCGCGAAACAAGACCATCGACTTCCTGCGCCGGCGCAAGTTTCACGAATCCGACGAACAACTGGCGTACGTCCCCTCCCAGGCGAGCGACGAATCACCGCAGGACTCCCTCTTGAACAAGGAGCGCCGCCGGGAGATTGAGAAAGCATTTTCGATGTTGTCCGAATCGTATCGGGAAGTAATCGTGCTGCGCTGCACGCACGAATATCCGTTTGAAAAAATTGCGTCGCTGCTCGGCATCGCCGAGTCAACGGCCCGTGTCCGCTATCTGCGCGCTCGCCAAGAACTGGCCAAACTGCTTACTCGCAAGGAAGGGGGGCTCGTGCATGAACTGCCAGGAATTTAGAAAAGCATGGACAAACGAGCCGGACATCGAAACGCTTTCCCATATCGAGACGTGCGATGAGTGTATCGCCTGGATGGAAGCCCAATTGACTAGCGGCGAGGAGGTGCAATTCTTGAAAGAAGTTCCTCAACCGATGGCCGATTTGGAAGAGAAAATCATGCAGGCGATCTATCAAACCGCTGGCCAAAGCGCTCCTCCTCACGCCGCGTCGGCATCCGTCACGCCGTCACCCAAACAGGCGAAATTCCGCCGCTGGACGTCTTACCTCCCTTCACTGTCGTGGGTGGGCGCAGCCGCCATCCTGCTCGCGGTCGGGGTGGCCGGCTACCAGCAGTTCCAACTGGCAGGCCAAGATGGCGCCACGGAAAACGCCATGCACCACGAGAGCAAAGCCGATATGGAACAGAAAGACAGACAAATTGCCGACGCTCCGTCCATCCTGCTTTCGCCTGACACGCCCGTAGCAAGCCCGGCCGCCGGGTATGGCTATCCAGACATTGCCGCAAAACAACCAGACGGGCAGACGTCACCGGACGGGACCACGGTGCAGCCGGGCGCACTGGCGATGAACGACAGCGGAACCAATCAGCCCAAATCTGCTGCAAGTCAGGCGCAGGAACCGCACGCCGGGTCGGGAGCAAAGGCCGTGGAGAAGGCCCAACCCCCTCAGACGTCGCGGACACAGGCGTTCGATACAGTCAACGAATCGGGGCAACCCCTGCATAAACGAACGATCATCGCCGCTCGCAACGCCAACGGAAAATCCGCCAACGACCATGTCAAACATGAGGACACGCCGTCGAAACAGACGGATGCAATTAAACCGACAGACGGTCAATCCGCCATTCAAAAGACGGAGAACGAATGGGGCGTCAACATGTTCAGCAATGCGGCCGCACCTGACCCGTCAATCGAAAGCGTACCGCCCGTAGCCGGTCCGCCCGCAACCGATCAGGCCAAACAGGAAATTACGCTCTCCGCGTTCACTGATCTGGAGACGGCCATCCGTTCATCCGACGTGCCTGTACCCGTGCTGAACCAGCCGCCTGACGGCATGACCCTGCAGGCAGTCACCGTCCAGTACGAATCACCGACCAGCCATAAGGTGGTTCGCCTCTCCTGCCATTACCAACGCAGCAAGGAGTGGATCAAGGTGGACGTGGTGCCCAACGCAAAAGGGAAGCGCAGCTTGTCCATCCCCGGCACCTTTACGGCCACACAGCTGTACACGGTCAACGGCGAACAGGCCATCGCCGTCTCATTCGACCTGCCGGATTCGTCAGGCGAAGCGGCTGCCGAGCACGCCGTCCACTTCAACGCGCAGACGGAAAACCAATCGCTCTACGTCGTAATGACCGCCCGGGGCATCCGACTGGACCAACTGGTCGAAATGTCCAAGCAGCTGACGTGGAAATAATCCCGCTTCCGATCAAAACTGCCCAGCACCAAAAAAGGGACACTGCTTCCTCGAAAAAGCAGTGTCCCTTTTGGTTTCCGTCCACACCGGTCAAGAGAAGGTCAAGACGTGACATCCCTGCGAATAAACACGGCGTAGGCGACAATCAGCGCCGCCGCTGCCCAGACGCACAACACGGCGAGCGAAAAAGGCAGCGTCATGCCCTTGATCGGCGGCAGCGTGCCGGCCAGGTAGTCCGTCAACTGCAAATTGACGACGAAAAGGTATTTGGCCGACTCCCAGGTCGACGCCATCTGGGTTAAAATCGTTCCGCTGATCAGGGCCGCCATCATGATGCCCATTCCGGCAGCCGCGCTGCGCACCAGTACGGAGACCATGAACGTAATCGTCCCGACCACGATGCACACAAACCACCCAAGTCCGTACTGCATGAGCAGGTATTTCCACTGCGGCAGCATGAACACCGCGGATGTGACCAGTTCGCCGCCGGTCACGTCAAAGCCGGTCAGCACCGGCAGATCCCAGCCCGCATAGCCAAACACCACACCGGATATCAGGTAGGCCATACACAAGGTCATCAGTACCGTGAGCGAGGTAAACAACAGCAGGGTGATGTACTTGCTGGTCAGCACCTTCCAGCGCCGCACGGGCCGAGTCAGCAGCAGCTTGATCGTCCCCTCGCTGTATTCGGCGGAGACGAGATCGACCGCCAGCACGACGATGATCATCGGCAGAAACAGCGACACGGCCTGATCCATGAAGCCCCGCGCAAACGTGGGCGCCCCCGGTGCCATCGGGTTGACGTCATGATCCAGATAGTACTGCTGCTGCTGGACGCGAATTTTTAAGAACTCCCGCCACTCCTCCGGCAGTCTGCTGGAAGCGAGCCGGTTTTGCGTGTCCACGATCTGCTGCTGCAATATCGTCCGCCAGTCAGTCGTGCCCATCCGCTCCTGGACCGTCACCACGGAGCGGTACTGCGCGTAGGTAAAGATCGGGATGAGGACGGCCAGGATCAGCAGCACGACGAGAAAGCGGCGGCGGCGCAGCAGCTTGATCGTCTCATTTTGTACCAGTGCGAGCATGCTCGGCCCCATCTTCTCCACCTCCCCCTGTCAGCGTCAGGAACAAATCTTCCAGGGTCACCGTCTTGGCGACGATGCCGAGGACGGGGACGCCGGCCCGCACCAATGCGGCGTTTGCCTCGCTGATTCGCTCCGTATCCATGCGGCAGTACAGCCGTCCCTCGCCGTCCGGCCACACCCGTTCCACAAAGGACAGGCGGCTCAGCACGTCCCGTCCCCTGCGCTCGGCCTCCGGCGGAAAGGTCCACGCCACCCGGTCGGCAAACTGTTCCATCAGCTCCTGCACCGGTCCGACGGAGATGACCCGTCCCTTGTTGATGATGGCGACGCGGTCGCACATCATCTCAATCTCGCTGAGCAGGTGACTGGAGACGAACACGGCCAGCCCCTCTTCTTCCGCCAGCCTGCGGATAAACTGACGCAGTTCGCGGATGCCCGCCGGGTCCAGGCCGTTGGTCGGCTCGTCGAGAATGAGCAGCTTGGGCCGGTGCAGGAGGGCCTGCGCGATGCCCAGCCGCTGCCGCATGCCGAGCGAATAGGTTTTCACCTTGTCGTCGATGGCCCGTTCCAGATCGACAAAGCGGACGATTTCCTCGATCCGCTCGGGGGGAATGCCGCCGCTCATGCGGGCAAAATGCTCCAGGTTTTCCCGGCCCGTCATGAATTTGTACAGCTCCGGGTTTTCCACGATGCAGCCCACCTGGGCGATCGCCTCTGGAAACGAACGGCGAAGGGAGATGCCGCCGATCTCAATCTCTCCTCCGTCGGCTGAGGCCAGCCCGACCAGCATGCGGATCGTCGTCGTCTTGCCCGCGCCGTTAGGCCCGAGAAAGCCAAAGACCTCTCCGGCGTAAACGTCAAACGTCATATCGTGAATGATCGGCTTGCCGCCGATCGTCTTGCGCAATCCTTTTACGGAAAGGACTGTCTCGCCCACTGCTCGCCCTCCCTATCCAGATACCGTTCGCTGACGCGAAAACGGTGATTGTGATACACTGACAGTACATGTCACATTATACCATGCTTGACCATCCACCAACGAATGGGAGGTACCCGATGCGCACATCCGGTCAATTCATGTGGCGTACAGTCGGCCTGCTCTCCGTGCTCTCCTTTTTGCTGTTTGCCGCAGGCTTCGTGTTTGCGCTGGACCCTCGCCAGCTCTCATCCGGCCGGGTCGCAGAACCGGCCGGGCATGCCAAGCCGGCCCCGCTGGCGCCAGGGGAAGGCATCCGTCACGTGGTGGCGCTGGGAGATTCGCTGACGCGCGGAGCCGGCGACGCCAACGGGCTTGGTTACGTGGGACACGTCCGCCAAGCACTGGAAAAACAGGCGGGCCACCCGATCACGCTGACCAATCTGGCCATCAACGGCCAGGAATCGACCGGCCTCGTCGATCAGTTGTCCCAACCCCAGGTCCAGTCGCTGCTGAAGCAGGCCGATCTCATCCTGTTTACCATCGGCGGAAATGATTTGTTCAAGCAGTCCGGCGGCGTATACCGCGTCGACAACGACAAATTGGCCGCTGCCATCAAAGGACTTGCGGCCAACTACGAGCAGATTCTCCGGCGTATCCGGGAGCTGAACGACAGCGCGCCGATCGTCTACACCGCCCTGTACAATCCGTTCGGGGACACCGACGCGGCCGCCGACACCGTCAAGCCGGTGCTGGACTGGAACAGCGATGCTGCCGCCATCGCGGCCCGCTATCCGCGCGTCATTGTCGTTCCCACCTACGATCTGTTCGTCCACAAGGAAAATACCTACCTCTACACGGACCACTTTCATCCCAACGAGGCCGGTTACGCCCGGATCGCCGAGCGGATCATGCAGGCACTACAGTGACGTGTTCCGGGCGATGTTGATTGACGTCCCGGTGCGTTTCTGGTAGGCGCGCTGTCCAGCCCAATGAAACAGGCTGCTCGTCATGGAGAGGAAAGCGACCACTCCGAACAGCACGGGACCGCCGTACGACGCCAGCAGAATGCCGCCCATCCACGGGCCGATAAACTGGCCGAGGTTGCCGAAGCTTTTCGCTCCGTAATACGTGCCGCGCATGTTGTCCGGCGCCATCCGGTCGATCAGGACATCGGACGCGGTGAACGTGAGAATCTCGCCGATGGTAAAAACGACCATCGCCACAATAAACATCGTCCATGAGTGGGCGAAGGCGTAGCCCAGGTCCCCGAGTGCGTACATGACGTTCCCCACCACGATGCTGGTCAGGGGCGTCTTGTTTTCCGCCCAGCGGGTCAAGGGCATCTGCATCAACACCACGACGATGGCGTTGATACTCATCAGGATGGCAAACAGCTTCGCCCCGTCGGGAACGGCCATCTCCGTATACTTGGCCAGCGTTGTTGACATTTGCGAATAGCCGATCGCCCCCAGCATCCCCGCCACCATATAGAGTCGGAACGCTTTGTCGCGCACCACCACTTCAAGTGCACGCTGAAAGCTGACCGGCTCTTTTTTCTGTCCCTCGATCTGCTTGATGCCAAAGACGTTTAACATCACCTGCAAGCTGATGACGTACAGCAGGTAGATGAGGGCAGTCATCAGAAACGGCAGCGCCGCCGAAGTCAACGCCAGCATCGCCCCGACGATCGGCCCCACGGCCACGCCCACGTTGATCGCGGTGTAGCGCAGGCCGAAGACACGGTACCGCTTCTCGTGCGGCGTCACGTCGGCCATGAGCGCCTGCGACACCGGCTCGTAAAAGGAGCGGCAGAGCCCGCCGACGACGTTTAACAGCAGGAAAAACAGCGGGCTTTTGCCGAATGCGAACCCTACAAACACCAGGGTCCAGACGTACAATGCCGCGAGCATGACGCGGCGTCGGCCAAATATATCTGAAAGCGTCCCACCGATGAAGCCGCCCACCGTCCCGGCCAGTGCCCCCGCGCCGATCGTCAGTCCGATGGTTCCATAATCCATGTCGGTGTGATTGGACAAGTACAAAAACAGGAACGGCATGCTCATCGAACTGGCTGCGCGGACAAACACCGTGCCGACCACAAGCGACCAGACGATGGGGTGAAATTCGCGCAACAACCCCTTGACCCTATCCATGTGTTTCTCTCTCCTCCAACTGCTCTGCCCGACAATGGAAACAGAACAGTCATCACAAGTTTTTCCTAAATTGTAGGGAGCAGTCTTGGTTTCGTCAATCACTGTCCGAACTTTTTTGATTATGAAAATTTTTTAGAACAACAATCGAAAAATCGATAAGACCACAGTCGATGACGGAAGGCCGCACGGGCGTTGAAGCTGTCCCCCGCATAAAAAAAGCCCCCTGCTCGGGGACATGCTTGCGCTGTACCGAAAGGAGGCGAGTAACCACTGCTGCTTTTATTCCACTTCTATGCTGTCCGTAATGACTCCCTGCTCGTCCCATTTCACCGCCCGATACTTGATGTCGTGGTAAAACGTAAACCAGGCGCCTTGGCGGATGCCCTCCTGAATCCATGTTTGCTTGGCGAAAATGGAGGTCATCGGGTAGTCGTCGTAGGCCATCACCCACAGGGGATTCTGGTGCGCGTGTGTCGGCAAAAGGTCGGCCAGATGCAATACGAGTTGACCGTCGCTTTCGATGCGGACGATCGCATGCCCCTGGCTGTGCCCGCCGGTGTGGTGCAGCGAAATGCCGGGCAGCACCTCCAGCGTGTCGCCGTATGTCTGCACCTGTTCATAAATGGGCTTCCAGTTGTCCTCCCAATAGGTGTTGCGGGAACGGATGTTGGGCTCGCGCATCTCCGCCCATTCCTGTTCCTGGACATAAATGACCGCCCGCGGAAACGTGGAGACGAGCCGGCCGTCCTGCCAGGAAACAAGCCCGTTGGCATGATCGTAATGCATGTGGGTCATCAGCACGATGTCGATATCTTCCGGCGTCAATCCCTTGGCGGCCAGCGACTCTTTCACCTGCGACTCCTCCAGCAGGCCAAAGTTGCGCTTTTGCTTGTCCGTCAGCCGGTCGTTGCCCAAGCCTGACTCGATCAGGATGATTTTGCCGCCGCCTTCCACCAGGATCGGATCAGCCCTAAGCGGTATCTGGTTGAGATCGTTGTATGGATAGCGCTTGCTCCAGAGCGGTTTGGGAACCACGCCAAACATCGCCCCTCCGTCCAACTGCGACAGCCCTCCCCGCAGCCACGTCAGGGAAAATGCTCCTGCCTGCAGGTTTGTCAATTGCATGGTACCAGCCTCCTCAAGTTTGTATGCAGATGCGGGAAGTGTGAAAGAGCACCCCGTACAGGGTGCCCTGCTATTTTTCGGTTACGCTGACCGTGCGCGTGGCCGGGGACAGTTTCAACAATATGTCACTGGACACCGCCTGGATCGCCAAATCGGTGTCGTGGCGTTTATGGATGAGCACAAGCTGCGCAACCTTTTCGCTTCCGCGGTATATGCTGATCAAGGTTTGCAGCGGGTTGGCGCTTCCGCCGGCAATTACCTTAACCCCCGGGGCAACCGTGAACGTCCAGCCCTCTACTTCCACCACCCGAGCGGATGAGTAGAGAAAGTGCCGTTTTCCCAGCAGAATGCCATAGTGATTCATCAAGGCAAGGGCCCCCATTCAACTAAATTTGAACAGCGTACTTTCATTTTGCAAAAATTCATGTCCAAATGAAAGTCTTTCGACAAAAGATCCTATAACCTGACAACGTGCCGATTCCCTGTTTCGCTCAAATCAATCGGCCGATGAGCGCTCCCTCGTAAATCGCCCGCTTGGCGTCAAGCTCTCCTGCCTCTTTGGCCCCCCCGATGAGGTGCACCGGCAGCCGACCTTTCAGCGATTCGTACAAGCGGTTGTCCGATATGCCCCCTGCCGCAACCACCACCGTATCCGCGGGCAGGAGCCGCTCTTCGCCGTCGTGGACGATGCGCACGCCCTCCGGCGTAATCTCCTTGTATTCTACCTGCGTCAGCATCTCGACGCCGTGCCGCTTGAGATTGGCGAGCACCGCCCAGCGCGTCGTTTTGCCCAATCCGGTGCCCACGTGCCGACCGCGGCGGAGCATCCGCACATGTCTGCCGCTCTGCTGCAGGCGATGCACCTCCGCAGCGCTGAGAATCCCGTACTCCAGGAGGTAGCGGGCGGTCTGCGGCGAGATGTTGTCGTTTTGCACCAGCAGGTGGGATAGATCGCAGGCGATCCCTCCCGCGCCGATGATCACCACGCGCTTGCCGACATCCACCTGCTTTTCAAACACTTGGGTGTAGCTGACCACGTGCGGCAGATCAATGCCGGGAATCTCCGGCCGCCTTGGGATGATGCCGGTAGCCACCACCACCTCGTCAAATCCTTCCGCGAGCAGCGCATCTGCCTGTGCTTCCACACCCAGCCGGATGTCCACGCCAAGCAGACCGAGCTGCGTCCGGTAATAGCGCAGCGTTTCGTTAAATTCCGATTTGCCCGGCACCTGCCGCGCGTAATTGAGCTGGCCGCCGATCTGCTGCCGTTTTTCCATCAGCACCACCTGGTGACCGCGCTCCGCCAGCACGCGCGCCGCTTCCAGCCCGGCCGGTCCCGCCCCTACGACGGCCACCCGTTTTTTCACCGGGGCGGGAGACAGCGTCCATTCCTCTTCCCGGCCGGCCGCCGGATTGACCAGACAGGAGGCCGGTTTTCCCTCAAACACGTGGTCGAGGCAGGCCTGGTTGCAGGCGATGCAGGTGTTGACTTCGTCAAAGCGGCCTTCCCGGCTCTTGCGGATGATATCCGGGTCGGCCAACAGGGGGCGGGCCATGGAAACGATGTCGCAGCAGCGGTCCTCCAGGATTGCTTCGGCTTGACGCACGTCGTTGATGCGGTTGCTGGCAACGACGGGAATTGTCACCGCTTCTTTCACCAGCCGGGCCACCCACACATACGCCCCGCGCGGCACCATCATTGCGATCGTCGGCACCTGCGACTCGTGCCATCCGATTCCGATGTTAAGCGCGTCGGCCCCCGCCTCCTGCAGCATGCGGGCAAACTGCAGCGTCTCGTCCATCGTCGTGCTGTTGGGGATCAAGTCCAGCCCGGACATGCGAAAGATCACTGGATAATCGGGACCGACCGCCTCGCGTACGCGTCTCATCACTTCCACGCCGAAGCGTGCCCGCCGTTCGAAGTCGCCGCCCCACTCATCGTCGCGCACATTGGTGACCGGTGAGAGAAATTGATTGATCAAATATCCTTCGGAGCCCATGATTTCCACTGCGTCAAAACCGGCTCGCTGCGCCCGCACCGCGCCGTCGGCAAACGCCTGCAGCGTCAGCTCGATCTCTTCGCCGGTCAGTGCACGCGGCCGCGTCCGATTGATCGGCGCCTGCAGCGGAGACGGCGCGACCGGCTCCAGACCGGTGGCTTCCTGATAAGCGTAACGCCCGGCGTGAAAGAGCTGCAGGGCGATTTTGCCGCCCTCCTGGTGCACAGCCTCCGTGATCACTCTCAGCGGCTCGATGTGCTCATCCCTGTAAACGCTGCAGTACTGCTCGCCCATACCGCCTTCTGGCCGGACGGCAGCCCCTCCGGTGACGATCAGACCTACTCCTCCGCGGGCCCGCGCCGCGTAAAACGCGGCCAACCGCCGCACGCCTCCCTCCAGCTTTTCCAGCCCGACGTGCATGGAGCCCATCATGATGCGGTTGTTCAGGGTAATCCCCCCGACGCGAATCGGTTCCCAGACGCGTTTTGTTTCCATTCGTGCCCCCTCCTGACGAATCGAATGAATGCTCATTCATTTTTACTCCCCATCATTTCGGCGGGCACGGCCGGTTTTCCTGCTGCCCCGGCCTGCTTACAGCCGGAGCAATCTGCCCAAGTTGGCGGCGAATTGATCGAGAGCCTGCCGACAGTGCGCGTTTGTTTCATCTGTATCAGGCTCTTCCACCACAAAGTGAAAATCGAGAGTCACGCCGTACTCGGCGAGAACGCCTGGGTTGAGACAGCGCCGCTTTTCCGTCAAGGAAACGTCCGGCACAATCTCACGAGCCCGCTCCCACAGTCGGGCGGCCGCCTCTGCCTCAACTGCTCCGGGATAGTCGATCTGTGCCTCCACTTCGCAGGCGGCAGCGTCGGGCAGCGGAAACAGATGCACGGTCGCAAGCGGCTGTTCGCTCTCCTCCGCCGAAGCCGTCACGTATACCGTGATCTCCCGCGTCTCCTCGTCCTCCAGCAGGGAATGCTCCGTCCGCAGAATTACGTCGCGGATCACCCCGTGGCCCGAGAGTGTTTGGTCCAATATTTCCATCATGCGCTGCAACACAAACATGTTCCTCCAGTCTTGCTGTCACTCTTTCTTTTGAGTATATCACGTGCGCCCGGGCAGTGGAAAACTCCTTCACGAAGAAGGGGTGCAGAGTGAAGACAAGCTGTTCTTTTTTATCATTAAAGGTTCCACATCGTAAGATTTTCCCATCGTAACCAGGCCCCAGGCCGGTGGCCTGCACATTCATCAACCAAATTTGTTTGCCCCCTGCCCGCGTCGCGTTTTGGAGCGGACAATATCCACTTCTTTGCTGGTCGTCAAGAGAGCGAGCGGGCACCATCACACATGACACCTCGGACTTTGTCTGCAAATTGAAACCCCTTCACGAAGAAGGGGTCGGGGGATTGTTAACGTTTTTTTGGTTCATGAACTCCGCCAGCCAAGCACGCCGGACTTCTTTATTGGGACAAAAGGCGAGGACATAGCTCTCACCGCGCATGTACTTTTCCTTGATCCACTCTTTATGTTTCCGGAAAAACGCCTGCTGAAAGTCGGGCGGCATTTGATGATACTCTTCCAAAGCTGAGGGGTTCTGGAGGAAAAAATCTTCATCATAAATGATTTCTTCGTTTTGTTGGCGGCTGATAATGTATACGAACGCGATCACCAGAAACAGGTTGACTAAAAAAATCGTCATCCAAAATCCCTCCCGTCAGCATATTTGTCTGAATGATCTGTCTTATCAGTATATTATTATTCTACCACGCTTTCGGTGTTTTTAAACCACCTTGTGCATTTATTTTGCAAAAAAACTTTTTTGTACGCAGAACATGACATCGTCCTCCGCCCAGCAAAAAAAACACCCGGTCTACCGGGTGTTTTCTCTGCTCTCTTTATCGCGACACGGCTACGAGGTGCTGATCTGGTCGGACGGATCGACTGCTGTCGGCACCTGCTGTTGGCTTCCTGCCGGCGGCACGATGTCCGGCGGCGGTGTGGTTCCCGTCGACGGCACGGGATTGGACGACGGCGTGCCATCCTGTCCCGTCGGCGAAATAATATCAGGCGGCGGTGTTTCGCCTGTTTCCGGCTTCAGCTCAGTTTCGTCCTGTGCCGGATTGGATGGCGTTTCTTCCTTCGCCTTCGACTTGGCTGGCCGGGTCGCCGGTGCAGCCGTCTCCACCGTTGCAGATGTGCTTTTCTTGCGCGGATTGCTGCTGGCGGTCACTGTCTCCTCCCCGCTCTCCAGTACGGGAGAATCGTTTAACTGAGCGACGACGCTTCCCGACAGGCCCATCTCCGTCTGCAGGGTGGTTCGGATGGCGTTCAGGTTTTCCTTGGGCAGGTAGGTGTACCCACCTTTCCAGTACGCCCCGTTATCCAACGTAACCAGCGAAGAGGAATTGAATCCCTTGAAGTCGTAGGCGAGCCCCTTGATCTGCTCTTTGGACAGATCGGTATGAATGTGCTTTGCGCCTATATCCATGACGTTAAAGATTTTCGTCAAGCCGTCCAGCGAAGTGGCCTTGTCCACTACAGCTCGGATAACCTCCTGCTGACGGCGGTTGCGGTCAAAGTCGGTGGAAAAGTATTTGGTGCCGCGGTTGTCGTGCCGATGGCGGACGTAGCCCAGCGCCTGCTCGCCGTTCAAAAGCTGCAGACCGGGCTCCAGGTTGATATGGGTGCCGTCCGTCGGGTCATCGTACACCAGTTTGCGGTCGACGTTGACCTCGACGCCGCCCAACTCGTCGATGACCGCCTTGAAGCCTTCAAAGTCAACTGCGACGTAATGATGGATCGGAATGCCCAGCAGTTCCGTCAGCGTCTTTTTCGTCAGCGAGATGCCGTCTTCCGTCGGCGTTTCGTTGTTCCGCTCCGCCCGACGTCGCTCCGCCTCCCCGTTGGCGTAGACGGCGTTGATTTTATGGTAGTCCCGGTACCCCGGAATCTTTACCCGCGTATCCCGCGGGATCGACACCATGGTCACCTTTTTCGTCTCCGGGTTGGCGACGGCGACGATCATGACGTCCGTATTCATCGTCCCTGTCTCCGGGCGTGTATCCCGGCCGAGAATGATAAACGACAGCGGCTTGTCGGAATGGTAGGTAGGGTCTGTATTTGAAGTTAGCGGGGAAAAGTCGTTATTCGTCACGGTATCCAGTGTCCGATCGATTTTCCAATAAACCGCGCCAGCCGCTCCGCCGATCATCAGCAGCATGAACAAGCTGAACAAAATCAGCCGTCTGCGCAGGGTGCGCCGACGCGCCGACTTTTTCTTCTGTGCGGAAGTGCGCGTGCGCGTTGCCACAGTTTCAGGCATATGTATCAAACTCCTTGTTAGCATTGAAAAAAAGTTGTGAAAAGATCGAAAAAACAAGAAAAGTGCTTGTTGAAATAAAGCACCGCATATTTCTTCCAAATAGTAATACTCTGACTTCGGTATTATACCATATTGTTGTCCATTTTTGTAGAAAAATGTTGCCAGAACGTAAAACTCCTCCATCGGTTGCCGATGGAGGAGTGGTTCTTGTTAAAGAGTTTAGGTCATTGCCGTCCCTGTGTCGCGCAGACTTCCGTTCGCTTCCGCATCGATTCGTGCGTGAGCGGCAGCTAGGCGGCTGCCCGTTCCGCCACCGTTACGCCAAATGCCGCTTGCTCGGCGAGCGACTCGGTTTTTCTGAGGGCAGCCAGCACGCCCGCCACAAACGCATCCTTGGCAGTTTCGCGCAGGGAGCAATCGGGCTGCGGCAGCCAGAGCGCCTCTGACTGCCGGCACACATACAGGCCGTTTTCACCGCCCAGCACGATCACCTGTTGGACTCCCTCGTTGAGCAGTATGCTGGCTGCCGCTTCCGCGCCCGCAACCGAGGACGCAGGCTTCCCCGTCAGCACTTCCAGCTCGTCCGTGTCGATGACGATCAGCTTGACGCCGTGTAAAAGCCCCCGCCACCGCTCCGCCTTTTTCACCGAGACGGGATCGGCCACGACAGGTATGCCCCGGCGCATCCCTTCCCGCAGAAAACGGCGGATGACCCACTCCGGCAAATTGGCGTCCAGAAACAAGCCGGTTGCATGCTGCAGCCGCTTTACACCGTCTTCCATCATCTGCTCCGTCCACGCCTCGTTCACCGCCATGTCGGAGATGGCCGCGAGCAGTTCGCCGTCAGCGGCGCGGATGGCCAGATAGCGTCCCGTCCTGCCGCCAGGAACGCGGACCATCCCGATGGTCGCCACGCCGCTTTGGGCCGTCATCTGGCGCAGCCATTCCCCTTCCGCATCTTCGCCAACCAGCGCGAACAGCAGCACCTCTTCTCCCAGGCGCGCCAGGTGGTCAGCCACGTTGCGCGCCACGCCGCCCGCCGTCTGACGTACGATACCCGGATTGCTCGTTCCCGGCAGCAGTGCGGCGGACGTGATCCCCTGCACGTCCACATTTGCTCCCCCAGCGCACAACCAGTATTCCTTCATGCTACCCAGCATGTCATGCCCCCCTCATCGCCATTCGCGTCTTCTTGCATTTTCTTACTCTTTCGACATTATTCTGTGTTTCCCTACCACAAGATGGAATACGCGTTCGCATGCACGTTTATTTCACATCGGCATATGATCAATGTTCAGTAGTGACGAGCGGCGCAAACAGTGCTACAGTTAAGGGCAAAAACGATGACGGAGATGAACTTATGAGTGCCCATAGCGGCAGTGTTAACACCTCTGCTGCGGTACATGCCGCTCCCACGGTGTACCGCGTGTTGTTTGCTATCAGCTTGGTCCACCTGCTCAACGACAGCCTGCAGGCGGTCATTCCCGCCCTGCTGCCAGTTCTCGAAGCAAATTTGGCCCTGACGTATACCCAGGTGGGCATGATCCTATTGGTCATGAACCTGACGGCTTCCGCTCTCCAGCCGGTCGTCGGGTACATATCCGACCGCAAGTCGCGACCGTACATGCTGCCGGTCGGTCTGTTGGTCTCCGGGCTCGGCATGCTGTCACTGGCCCTGGCCAGCAATTACTACGTCGTGCTGCTCGCCGTCGCCTGCGTCGGCATCGGGTCGGCCGTATTTCATCCGGAAGCATCGCGGGTCGCCCACCACGCCTCCGGCACCCGCCGAGGATTGGGACAGTCCATTTTTCAGGTGGGGGGCAACGCCGGACAGGCGCTCGCGCCGCTGATGACCATATTGATCTTCCAACAGCTGGGCCAGCCGGGCGCGATGTGGTTTTTGGTCCCGGCAGCTGCCGCCAGTGCAGTGCTTGTGTACGTCGCCAACTGGTACCAGGGGCAGCAGCGCGCCAAAAAAGCTGTCGCCGCTGCAGTCGCCTACACCCACCGCAACAAGCGCCTGGTCGCACTGGGCCTGTTGGTCCTGATCGTCAGCGTCCGTTCCTGGATGAGTGCAGGCTATCAAAGCTTCTACCAGTTCTACCTGATGAACATCCAGCACATGAGCTATGACAGTGCGCAGTACTGCGTGTTCGTCTTCCTGCTCGCAGGCGCGATCGGCACCTTTTTGGGCGGCCCGCTGGCCGATCGGTTCGGCAAACGCAACCTGCTGATCGTCTCCACACTGGGCGCGCTGCCGCTGACGCTCTTGACACCGTACGTGTCCGGATATTGGATTTATCCTGTCTTGTTTCTCTGCGGTCTGATCCTGCTGTCCAGCTTTTCCGTCACGGTCGTCTACGCCCAGGAACTGCTGCCGGGACGCGTTGGCACCGTCTCCGGCCTGATTATCGGTCTGGCCTTTGGCATGGGCGGCATGGGTGCGCTGGTGCTCGGGTATTTGGCCGACCTGTACGGCATTGCGTCCGTCATCACGCTCTGCTCGCTCATGCCGCTGATCGGTGTCCTCGGCCTGCTTCTGCCCAAAGATCAAAAGCTGCGAGCCTGGGTGGCACGCGATTAACCACGCCTTACAGCGAGTACGGGACACGAAAGCAGCGCACCAAAGCAAAATCCCCCATGGGTGATTTCAGCCCATGGGGGATTTTTCATGTGATGAGTTATACGGGAACGCTGGTGGTGACACCCAGCAGCTGGGATACGGCCTGCGGATACAGCTCGGGTGTCCCGTACAGATACCAAGAGCCGTCCTGGGTTTGGCCGATCAGCCCGGCGATCGTCCAATCGGGCGCCAGCGCTTCGGCTGCCTGTGCGGCAAGCGACAGACGGATCGTTTCGCCGCTCGGCCGTTTCACCAGCCAACCGTCTGTTTCCCGGCTGATCAGCACGAGGTGTTCTTCTGCCACCTGCTTGGGCCCGTCCGCGCCAAACAGACGCTGGTGCGCCTCTTTTTCCAGAAGACCGCGCAGGCGGTACGCCTCCGGCAGCGCCTCTTTCAACTCGCCGAACAGCGGCTGCATGGCGGCGGCAATTGACGTGCCGTACTGCTTGTCCAGCCACTTGAAAAAGGCCATCAGCACCGACAAGAGGTTGCCGGCCAGCGTCTTGGTGGCCGCGTCCACGCGGGTAAAGATGTCGTGGACGAGGAAGTACGCCACGTCTTCCTGCCGGAGCTGCTCCCAGGTAAAGGAGGGGCCAAAAGCGCTGCGGACAAACGTGCGGAAGTTGTTCATCGCTTCGTCGTACTTCTTGACCGTCGCTTCCGACTTGCCCTCGGTCATTTCCGCCACAAAGCGGTTGATATCGGCCAGCCGCTCCGGCTGCACCGTATAGACGCTCTCCGGCAGCCCTTCGATCAGCGGACGGCTGAGCAGGTTGGCCACGTGCAGGGTGTTGTTCGGCAGCGCCAACCGCGGCTTGAGCGTATCCAGGTGGATGAGCCGCCCCAGTCCCTGGCCGGACTGTCCGTCCCGCACCAGATGATCGATCAGTTCCTGAAGCTTGTTTTGCAGCGTCTCGTTCGCAGAAGCTGCTGCCAGCGTAGGAGCCAGCCCGTCCAAGGCTTCATGCGGGGTCACGAGCCACTTTTCCGTAAAATAGGCGCGCATCGCCCACTGCAAAACAGGGGACGGCAGCATTGGCTCGCTGGTGACAAACAACGTGCCTTTCGCCAGCCTGGAACCAGTAGACGTCAGCACGCGAATCTCTTCCTCGGATGCTTGGTCGGGAAGTTGCAGCAGCGACGCCACTTCGTCAATCTGCGCCGGATAGCCTTCCACCCAGGCCGTATTGTCCTGCAGGATCAATTCAGCCTGCACTTCGTACAGCTCCAGAAGCGCATCTTTTAGCGTCGGAAAGAGATGCTCTTCCTTGCGCGGGGCGTACACCCAGATTTCCCGGCTGCCGTCCCGCTTTTTCAATTCGAACGCCCGCTGCGCATCGATCGCCTGACGAAGCCGGTCCATGTCCGGAATCGTGTAGATGCGCCGGGTAAGACCGTCGCCGCGGCTGCCGCCCTCCGATGCGCCAAAGGCGACGATGAATCGATACAGCGCGGTGGTGTAGGTGCGCCGTTCAGGGTTATCCGCTGCTTCCAGCACTTCCGGATGTTCACCCAACCACTCCACCAATGCGGGCTTTACGTGTGGTTGCAAGATGATGCTGCCCGAGAACAAAAGATCACGCAGCCCCAGATTGAGCAACCGGCCCACGATGATCTGACCAGGCTGCATGTTCAGGGGGCTGGTTCTCAGCACATAGCGGGTCTCGCCGCTGAGCGGATGGCGGACCGTCAGCACATCCCGCTCCACCTGCACGATCTCGTAGGCGTTCAGGTGCAGACGGGTGAAGGAGCGGCGCAGATCCAGGTCCATCCGGCGGCCGTGCTGCTTCAGATAGCTTTCCAGCACGGTTTCGCCGTTGGCTTTCACATCAAGGACGAACCAGTTGAAAAAGTGGGCCGCCCACTCCGGATTCATGACGCTCTCAGCCGCCAGTCCGACCTCCGCGGCAAAGCGCTCCCGTGCCTGTTGGACGGTTTCGCTGCTGACCTTGCCGGCGACGAAGTGGTTCAGCCGTTCGACCCAGGATGCGTACTCCTTTTGCAGTTTTTGCTCGTGTCGGCTGCGCAGCTCCGTGATCGGTGTCACGATGCCGCAACATTTTTTGTATTTTTTCCCGCTTCCACAGGGACAAAGATCATTTCTTCCTACAGACATAAGGGGTTTGGATCTCCTTTCATTTCCACCGCGGCATGCGCGGGGAATCTAGCGCAATCCCCCTATATATACCGCATTTCTTATCAGGTGTTCAAGTGTTCTCGTGTCGGTCATGAGCGATGCCCGCCACTGCGGACGACTCCCACTGGGCGATAAACTGCTCCAGCCGGTATATCAGCGCTTCGATGCGGTGCTTTTCACTCATGCAGTCAGCGATGGCGGAAAGCTGATTCGCGGCGAACAGCTCCACCACTTCCCGTTCCATTTCCTGTAGGCGAATCCGATAACGCGCGATAATCTCGCGCAGCAAGGAAAACCTCTGCTCAAACCGGATCATGGCCTCCAGATCGCTCATTGCTGTTCGGTAGTCGTCAGCACTTGCTGAATGCCAAGTGCGATCTGCTCGTTTTTATGCTTCTCTTTCATCAGAACCTCGATGGCCTGCATGTTGCTTTGCTGAAAATGAGCCACTACTTCCTGGGCCATCTCCGCGTTGCGCGACTCCAGACGTCCCAGCGCCTGGCGCAGCAGTTGTTGTACTTCTTCCAGAACCGATTGGGTTTGTACGGTATTCATGGACAATTCCTCCTCAAAGTGAAGTTGTTCGTGCACTTCCTGATGGCGGTGTGTATGGTTTTGTGCGGGCTGCGCCTCGCGTTCCCGCTGTCCGTCCGTGGACTGCTGCTGTGAGGTGCCGGACTGTCCCGCGTCTTTTACATCGGCGGCTGTATGGCCGGCTTCTGCCGAATCTGCCTCAGGCTTTGTTTCGTCCGCCGTCTCCACGGCTGCGGCCGCTTCCAGACCGGCTTGACTTTGCTCTTCGTCACCGTCGCGGGCGATTATGTACAAGATCTCGCCGTCCAACCGAAAGCGGTCGTCCAGCGCCGGCAAAAACATCGCGTCGTCCGCCACGCCCACCTCCTGCTCCAGAAAGTGGTGAACGGTACGGGCCGCCACCTGGGTGATGCCGTTGGCGCGGCAGAATGCGTATACCTGGTCATTGGCCAGTGTCCATTCCGCCAGAAACCAGCGGCCATCACCCTGGTACTGGACGAAGCGGGGGTCCCGCTCCAACTGCAGCATGCGCATGATCTGATTCCAGCCGAACTGGGTCTGACGGCGAAGCTCCGCCGCTATTTGTTCCAACGTTTTGGGCATATGGGTATCACGCACAAAACGGTACGCCAGATCAAACAGTTGATGGGGCTGATAGGTCAATTCGATAATCGCCTCGGAACGCCCAACTTTCACCGGTGCCTGCTCCATTCGCAGCACCTTGGCGAGCAGGGCGCTGCCGTCCATGCCGAAGCCGGTTGTCAACCCGCTCGCTTCCAGACGGGAACAGATCTCCTCGCGGGGAAGGGAGCGTTCGCCAGACCGAAACACCTTTTTAATAATACTCGACAGGGTATAGGTTGGCCGTTTCATTAAACTTACTCCTTCTACGCTATTGGCAACAGGTCTGCCAAGCAAATGGGAATCAAGATGGGTATTCGACACCAGCAGGGAAAAATCCTACTGCGACCGAAAGTGATTGTCTATTCGGTTTGTTTTTATAAATGAAAAAAGAGCGGACCCGATCCGCTTCAAAAAGTGCTCCGGCGAGGCGCAAGCGGCAGTCGCTTTTGCCTCGTCGCTGTCAATAGCCGCGCCACACCTTTCGCCTCAAGGCGCCGGCGTAGGCCCACTCCTCGTCCCCCATCTCGGCCAGCGCCTGGCCCAGGGCGTTCATCTTGCTGTCAATCTGGTCGAGATAGTGGAACAGCACGGCTGTGGGCGTCTTGCCGGAGACGGCGCTGCCCCACCCGTTTTCCACATCGCCATGATGGCTCAGGATGCAGTGCTTCAAGTGCAGCACTTCGGGATCACCGAGGGGAATGTCAAGTTTGCGGCAGATGCCGCTGATGATCTCCGCTCCCATCACCAAATGGCCGATCAACTGCCCGGGGGTGGTGTAGTCGGGCGCGATCGGGTCAGACAGCTCGTACAGCTTGCCGATGTCGTGCAAAATGCACGTCGCGTACAGCACATCCCGGTCCACCTGAGGGTAGAGCGGCACCAGCCGCTCGGCTGCGGCCAAAAGTGAGACGATGTGCTCCAGCAAGCCGTGGTAGTAGTTGTGGTGCATGCGCACACCAGCCGGATAGCAGCGCAGGCGTCCGCCGATCTCCTCGTCGGTCAGCGCCTCCGTCACGATCGCGCGCAGCGTCTCGCTTCTGATCCCGCGAACCGCCTGCTGCAGCTTCTCCCAAAGCTCGTCGGCGGGGAATGGCGAGACCGGCACCAGCGATTCCATCTGAACGTCGTCGGACGGAGACGCGAGCCGGACCCGCTGGATGACCAACTGCTTTTTCCCCCGGTACACCTGCACCGTCGCGTCGATTTTGATGACGGATTTCACCTGGATGGCTTCCTTCAGCTCCGGGGTGACGTCCCACAGTTTGGCGGCAATCGTGCCGGAGCAATCCCCCAGCTCCAGACTGAGGTATTCGCTCTGGTTGCTGGCGACGCCCACCTCCTTGCTCTTGACCAGACAAAACGTGACAACCCGTTCTCCCTCTTGATAATCAAGCAAATATCTCATCTGTCTGTCCTTCCTCGTCTATTTTTTGCGAAACAGGGTCTCTTCGATTTTGTGCACAATTTTCTTGCCGACCAGCTCGTCAGCCGACTTGATCACCCTGGTAATCACCTGGAGCAGATCCTCTTCCCCGTTCCAGTGTTCGCGCACGATCGCCTCGTCCACGTCGACGAGGATGCGCCGCAGCGCGTACACCGCCAGCACGACGTCATCAAGCAGACCAAGGGCGCCAGTCAAGGCTTCAGGAATGAAGTCAATCGGCGTGATAAAATAGGCCACGGCAATCCCGGCCAACGCTTTCGCCTGAACACCGACGCGTTTGTCCAGCATCAGGCGGGCCAGCAGCACAAACAGGTCGGGCGCAAGCAGGATGTACGCGGCTGCCTTTTCGCTGCCTCCCTTTTCACGGATAAAGGCCTGGATCTTCGCCCGCAGCTTGTCGTAAAAGCGCTGGTGCTTCTCCGGCAGTTTCAACGGCACCAGCTCGGCCGGTCTCCGGACGGCGGGCAATCGCTCGTCAGACAATTGTTTGTCTTGATGGCGCTGCTCATCGTTCATGGCAATTCCTCCCGTTTCGTTTTTGCGGCAGCCTTGCGCTTGCACCAGTAGGACCAGCAGACAATAACGGCAAGCAGGGCCAGGAAGAAGACTGCCAGGTTGCGCGCGACCAGCACGAACAACTGCTCCCAGCGTTCTCCCAACTGCCAGCCGATCGTGACGAACAAGGCGCACCAGAATAAGCCCCCTGTGTATGTATACAGCATGAACGTCGGAAACGGAAGCCGGGTGATGCCAGCAAAATAGGCGGTAAACTGGCGAATGCCGGGAATGAAGTAGCCGAGCGGCAGCGCCCATTTGCCCACGCGGTTAAACCAGTCTTCCGTCTTGCGATAAAGCGCGTAGCCCAGGCCGAGCCGCTTCCCATACCGCTCGATAAAGACGAATCCCAACGTCCTGCCGATCCAGTACGCAGTGGTCATCGCCGTAATGGACCCCAGAAAACAGACGAGAAACGTGGGGACGTACTTCAACTGGCCAGTGGAGACGAGGAACCCGGAAAAGACCAGGAGCGTTTCCTCCGGCAGAGGCATTCCGAGAATCCCCAGAAAAAACAGGCCAAACAAGGCGCCGTACCCGTATTGGGAGATGTATCCGCCAAAAACTGTTACAATTTCATTTATTTCATTCAAGATGTTTTCACCACATTTCGCGCTTGTCCCCTCTTTCAATACATTATGCCAAAAGAAGAAGCGGGCGACAAATATCTGTGAATTATTCCCATTTGAGGAAGTATAATCTTCTTCGCAGCGAGTGTTGACCTTGCCTGGCAGGCCATGGGTTTGTGCGCCTGTATCGCAACCGTTGTCTAAAAATGACGAATTTTATGGGTTCTCGCCGTGGCTTTCCCACTCACTTTTCGCTATAATGAGTGGGAGTATGGAAATAGGATAAATGAGGGACAAGCCGGAATGTGGAAAAAAATCTACCGCAAGTTGAAATACGAGTACTACAAGCTGATTCGGATGAAAGGGGCGCCCTCTTTTGTCGCCCGAGGTTTCTCCGTCGGCATATTTGTTGAGTTCATCACGCTGCCAACCTTTGGTTTGGCATTCCTCCTGCTGTTTCCGCTGGTCAAGCTGTTTCGCTGCAGTTTGCCCGCCGGATTGATCGGCTTTGTAATCGGAAAAATGATCCTGCCAATCTTTATGGTACTAAATTACAAACTGGGCTACTCCATCATCGGCCGGCCGCTGCATGAACATATGAAGCACAACAACGAGCCGTGGGCAAACTGGATCGCCTGGATGAAGCAAAAAGGACTCGCCTATTTTACCGGCAGCGCGATCATGGGCCTCATCGTCGCAATCGGCAGCTATTTCCTCGTCTACTCCGCTCTGCAGTGGTACCGGCAAAAACGGGCCCGCCGTTCACTTGCCCAACGGCAGGCGCGGTAAGCCGAGGGATACGGGCGCGTCCCCCTATGCGGAATGGAAAAAACAAGACCGGTACCGACAGTTTTGTCGACCCGGTCTCTTTTTTTGACGTTCACGGCAACCGGCGGGTGAAAACAGGCCGTCAATCGAAGCACTTTGTCACGAGGTTACGCGAAAAAGCCTTTTTCCCGCAGCTGTTCCATGATTTCGGAAACGGTCAGATTTTGCTGCAACAGATTCATGGTAACGTCTACCTGCTCTTCAGACAGGCCGTTTGCCCACAGGCTTTCGCGGACCAACACATCGTTGGGGCTGCGGAAGTAAGCCTGCAGGGTTCGCAACACGCGTCCTTCCAAAGTCGTTTTCAGCATCAGTTCGGTTGTCGACATCTGTTCCACCTCTTTCCTAAACAGATCTGTGCATACTTTCTATTATCGTACAAACGCGGCGGAGAATCAACGTCTTCCCCGTTTCTCCGCGAGCCGCCGAACGGCAAGGCACCGTCATTCGCAGTGACTCGCCTGTCCCTGTCTACACTTCCGGCATCGGACGCCGCTTGTGCTCAGAGATGCGGTGCAGGTAATCTATCCGCTTTTTGGCCTCCGGATCGGTCTCGCCCGTGATCAGCAGTCGGTCCAGATCTTCGTACGAAAAGCCCATTTCCTTTTCGTCCGTCTGCCCTTCCCACAGGTCGGCGGACGGCGCCTTGGTCAGGATGGACTCCGGCACGCCCAGTTCGCGCGCCAAAATGCGTATTTCGTGCTTGGTCAGGCTGGCCACCGGATTGATGTCGGCCAATCCGTCGCCGCCCTTGGTCATGTAGCCGATGTAGATTTCGCTGCGGTTGCAGGTGTCCACCACCAGATAGCCCTTTTGGTTGGCAATCGCGTACAACGTCGTCATGCGCAGCCGCGCCTTGGTGTTTCCTTTTGTTTTGTCGTCAAGGGGAAGCACCTTTTCGATTTCCGGGACGATCGCGTCAAACGCCGGTCCAAGGTCGACGGTCACCAACTGCAGACCAATCGCGTCGGCCAGCTTTTGGGCATCCTCCGCATGAATGGCTTGCGAGTACGCCGGCATCCATACGCCGATCACCCGCTCCCTGCCCAGCGCCCGTACGCAGAGAGCAGCGGATACTGCGCTGTCAATGCCGCCGGAAATCCCCACGACGGCGCCGCCGAGCCCGGGTCCGTCAATCTGCTCACGGATAAAGGCCACGCGCTTTTCCAGATCTTCCTTCACATGAGCCTGGTAGTGAGCCAGGTGCTCTTGAAATTTGTCCATGCAACGTACCCCCATCTTCACTGTCTCTTCCCATCCTACCACGCGGAAATGACGGTGGCAATCAACGGCAAAGAGGTCTACACTAATAACGAGAACAACTGGAACACAAGGAGAGAGCCGATGATTATCCTCAAGACACCGGAAGAAATCGAACGGATGAGGGCAGCCGGCAAAATTCTCGCCGCCTGCCACCGCGCTCTGGCCAAACGGATTCGCTCCGGGGTAACTACCTGGGAAATCGACCAATTTGTCGAGCAATTTCTCGCAAAACACGGAGCCACGCCTGAGCAGAAAGGGTACCAGGGCTACCCCTACGCCACCTGCGCTTCCGTCAACGACGTCATCTGCCACGGGTTTCCCACCAAGGAACCGCTGAAAGACGGCGACATCGTGACGATTGACATGGTGGTAAACCTGGACGGCTGGCTGGCCGACTCCGCCTGGTCGTACGCGGTGGGCAACATCTCACCCGAAGCAAAGCGGCTGCTGCAGGTGACGGAAAAAGCGCTCTATCTGGGTATTGAGCAGGCTGTCCCGGGCAACCGCGTCGGCGACATTTCCCACGCGATTCAAAGCTACGCCGAGGCGCAGGGCTATTCGGTCGTGCGCGACTTTACCGGTCACGGAATCGGCCAACGGATTCATGAAGAGCCGTACATTCCCCACTTTGGACCGCCTGGACGCGGCCCCCGTCTGAAAGAAGGCATGGTGATTACAATCGAGCCGATGCTGAATGTAGGCAGCTACCACGTCAAGATCGACGAGGACGGCTGGACGGCCCGGACTCGTGACGGCAAGCTGTCTGCCCAGTACGAGCACACGATCGCCATTACCGCCGACGGTCCCGTGATTCTGACCAAGCAGTGACAGTCGACCTGACCGTACGGTTAACAAGGTCTGCAAAGAAAAGCGGCAGCTCCCCAAGCAAGGGGGCTGCCGCTTTATTGACTCACGGTGTTGGTGATTAGCGCTGCACACTGTTCGCGTAGCGGTTCATAAGCGCTTCCAATTCCTGCACGTCTTTTTCCAATTCACGGATGTCCTCTTCAATCAACCGCTTCACTTGCTGTTTTTCCCGCAATATCTTGCGGGTCTGTTCCAGCCTTTGCTTCAGATCGAACAAGCCGAGATGCACTGCTTTCCCCTCCCCATTCTATGTAAAGGTTCCACCTTACATGATATGCGGAAGTACGCAGTTGTTGCCGGTTTCTTATAAACCTTTCCATTTCGCCAATTCGGCGCGAAGGCGGTGTACTTCTTGTATCAAAGCCCGTTTTTCCAGGCGCTCAATCTCACTGTCCAGATCAGATCCGTATCCCCGACCGGCAAACAGCGGATCGTACGGATCGCAGGCGTCGTGTCCGTACGGCCAGGCCGGCTCTTTCGGCATGATCAACGCGAGCAGCAGGTAAATCAACAGGGGCACGAAGGTGCACACGGTGAGAATCACCGCTGCCACCCGCACAAGGGTGGAGTCAATTCGCAGGAATCGGGCGATGCCTCCGCACACGCCAAACAGTCGTTTATCGCTGCTGGATCGGTATAATCGTCTTTCCATCATGACATTCCTTCCTCTCTGTATCCGTTTCTGATGTTACCTCCAAGATACCCGAAAGAAAGGTTGCCCAAAACTGGCCCCAGGGGGATTTGACCTCCGTCCGGGGACGGAGGCCAACTCCGTCCCGTGAAGCCTGTGGAATGATCTGCTGATGGTGCCGTGTTTTCTGTAGGCAGCGGGCTAGATCAGCGCCTTGGCCATCAGCGCTTCGGTAATGCCGATAAAGTATTCCGATTCACGGCGGATGTGGTTCAACACCGCCAGCGCCGTGGGATTGCTGCGAAACGCCGGACTGTCCGAACCCATCTGATTCAACAGGGCGATAAACTGCTGGCTCTGTTCCATGGAAAACGTGACCAGCTCCCTGATTTGCCGCTTGAGCGGATCGCTCACCCTGTTGCAGGAACGGATGACCGCCTCGATGTAGCGGACAAACAAACCCTGCGTCTGGGCAAATGCCTGCTCCCACTCGGCGAGCGCATCGACGAACTCCTCTTCCAGATTGGGCACCAGCTCACGCAGCACAACGGTGTGTTCACTCTCCTGCAGTTTCCAGAATTCACCTTCGTCCAAGATTCTGAGCGGCATCTTTTCATCGTAATGAAATTGCACGCGTACTCCTCCTTTTTTGCATGTAAAAGGGTCCACCACAGTCTATGTGACAGCGGCGGGAGCGTGCCTTTGCCGCCTGGAATCAGAGTGCAGGAAAAATCAGCTGTCCTGCTTTGGCTGATACATCGGCCGCGGCCGTTCAAACAATTCGCCCAGCGTGGCGTACCAGTGGCCGGCCAGGCGGCTGACAGGGGAGAAGGTGTCGATGTCGATCTTGCCGTCTCGGTAAAGGGAATCGTCGATGTGGACGTGCACCACCTCGCCGATGATCAGGTCCGACGCAGCCGGCTCGCCCAGCGTCACGAAACGGTGCAGCCGGCACTCAAAATGGACGCGCGACTCGCCCAGACGCGGCGGGCGGACGGCGACGGACGGCAGTTGGGTCAGCCCCAGCTCTTCCACCTCGCTCACTTCCGGCGGGTAATCGGCGGAGGTCTGATTGACCGCATCCACGTTGAACACGTCCACCATGTTGACGACAAATTCCTTCGTCTCTGCGATGTTGCGGGCCGTGTCCTTCATCACACTGCCCGGCTTGCGTATGACCGCGACGGAAACCAACATCGGTTCAATGCTGGCCACATTGAAGTAACTGAACGGCGCGGCGTTGACCACACCGTCTGCGCTGAGGGACGTGACCCAGGCGATCGGCCTCGGCACGACCCCGCCGATCAAGAGTTTGTATTTGTCCTGGCGCCCGATGGCACTGATGTCGATTTCCATGCGCATCCCCTTTCCTGTTTACGTTTGGGGCAGGAGCCAGCTGGCCATGTAGTCCGGGTCCTCGATGCCAAGCGCCTGGCGCGTCACCATGAGCGGCTTGAACGTGTCCAGCATGACCGCCAGTTCCCTGGTTTCCGTTTTGCCGATGCTCTCTTCGATCTTGCCCGGATGGGGACCGTGCGGAATGCCCATCGGATGGAGGGTGAGGGAGCCTTCGAAGATTCCCTTGCGGCTCATGAATTGGCCGTCCACGTAATAGAGCACCTCGTCGCTCTCCACGTTGCTGTGGTAGTACGGCGCCGGAATCGCCTGCGGGTGGTAGTCGTACAGCCGCGGCACAAAGGAGCAGACGACGAAGTTCTCTCCGGCAAACGTCTGGTGCACCGGCGGCGGCTGGTGAATGCGTCCCGTGATCGGTTCAAAGTCGTGAATGCTGAGGGCGTACGGGTAGAGATAGCCGTCCCAGCCGACCACGTCAAAGGGATGAAAGTCAAACAGATAACTGTACAGGACGGACTGCCGCTTGACGCGCACCTCGAATTCCCCGGCTTCCACGTGCGTCTGCAGCCGCTCCGGGACGCGGATGTCCCGCTCACAATACGGCGAGTGCTCGAGCAGCTGGCCGTGCTCGTTGCGGTAGCGCTTGGGCGGAACGATGTCGCTTTGCGATTCGATCACCAGAAACCTGCTGGGAGCGGACGGCACGATCCGGTACGTGGTGCCGATCGGAATCACCAGATAATCGCCCTGCCGATAAGAGATCGTGCCGAAGATAGTCTCCAGCTCCCCTTCCCCCTGGTGGACAAACAGCAGTTCGTCCCCGTCCGCGTTGCGGTAAAAATACGTCATCGGCTCGGTCGGAGCGCAGACGCCCAGCACCACGTCACTGTTGCCCAAGAGGTACTGCCGGCCTGAAATCGGATCGCCCCCGGCCTTCAGGTCAAAGGTTTTGAAATGCTGGTGCCGCAGATCCGCCTGCTCCACGTACTCCGGCTTCATCTCGCCGCAACGGCGCGTCGCGCGCACCTGCGTCGGCGGATGATGGTGGTACAGGATCGACTGAATGCCGGAGAAGCCTTTCGTGCCCATCACTTGCTCGCGGTACAGCTCTCCGTTCGGTTTGTAAAAAGTGGTGTGCCGCTTTTTCGGCACCTCCCCCATGCGATGGTAAAAGGGCATCCGTTTTTCCTCCCTTCATGTTTTTGCTGAACCTTTATTCGACCACGACGTTGCGCAGAACCCCCAGACGCTCTACTTCTAATTCCACTACGTCCCCCGGCTCAAGCCACGGGCAGCGTTCCGGCCCCAATTCGAGGATGCAGCCGGTCCCCACCGTGCCCGAGCCGATCACATCGCCGGGATAAAGCGGACAATCGGCAGATGCCCGGGCGATCATCTCGGCGAAGGTGTAATGGATGTCGGCCCAACGTCCGCGCGAGTACTCCACGCCGTTTACCCTTGCAATCATGGTGAGATTGTACCGGCTCCCGCTTTCGCCGGGAATGCGGACGTCTTCCAGTTCGTCAGGAGTGACCAGCCATGGCCCCATCGACGTGGCAAAATCCTTTCCTTTTGCCGGCCCGAGTCCCACCTTCATTTCTTCCCGCTGCACGTCGCGGGCGCTCCAGTCGTTCAGGATGCAGTAGCCGGCGATGTGCTCCTCCGCCCGCTCGACGGGAATGTCCACGCCCCCTTTGCCGATGACGCAGGCCACCTCCAGCTCGTAGTCCAGCCAGTGCGCCGCCTTGGGCCGCTTTACCGCCGCTTCCGGTCCGACAAAAGCGGCAGCGTTGGAAAAGTAAAAGACGGGAAAATGATACCACTCCGGAATCATGTCCAGCCCGCGGCGGCCGCGCGCCGTCCTGACGTGCTCCTCAAACGCGTAAAAGTCTCGAAAGCTGCGGGGACGGGGCACGGGAGGACCCAGCACAGCCTGCTCCGCCGGCACCGCGCAGGAAGCCGTATCCGCCTCAATCTCCAGACGCTGCAGCCGCTCCCTCCAGCGCTCCCACTCGTCCAGCAAAGCAAGCACGGAAGCGGGGGCCTCCGGAATCGCCTGCGCGATGTCGATCACAAAACTGCTTCGAAACAAGCCTGCCCGCCAATCTCCCTGGCCGCCGCGACGGTACGACACCAATTTCACGCACATCCCTCCTCGCCATACGCATGTACGCATCCCTGATCTTTTGCATTTTTTGCGCAGCGCTCCTGCTTCGGCAGCCCTGCCGGCTGTGAACGGCACACAAAAAGCCCAGCTTACCCCCAAACCGTCCCGACTGCATGCGAAAACAGAGCATTCCGCTGTCGTCAATGCAAGTCAAGACGGGCATCAGGCGCAAGCTGGGCTCTGTCCGCTACCGAAGAAAACCTTGCGGGCGTTCCCCCGCAGACAGCCAGCCGTCGACACATGCTGCCGCTCTTCTCTTGTCTGTCTCTATCCTCATCATAACGGAAACGCTTTCCTATTGCCAGAGGAAATTGACGAAATGTTGTCACTTATCTGCCGACGTGCACGCTCCCCGCCGATGTGTACGTCAGGGAGCCGTACGTCTGAATTGATTAGTCCCGGTGTCCGAAAACGCGCTCCGCCAGTTCCTGCATGTCTGCCGGTATCGGTTCGCTCCACTCCATCGCCTGCCCGCTGCGCGGATGGACAAACGACAATCTGGTCGCGTGCAGTGCCTGACGGCCGATGAGGGCCCGGCTGCCGCCGTACAGGTCGTCGCCTGCCAGCGGATGACCGAGATGGCTCATGTGGACGCGGATTTGATGCGTGCGGCCCGTTTCCAGCTTCAGTTCCAGCCAGCTCATCCCGCCGCCTGTCGCCAGCACCCGGTAATGGGTGACTGCCGGCTGGCCGTCCGGCCGCACCTCGCGCACGATGATCGAATCGTCGCGCAGGCCAATCGGGGCATCGATCGTTCCTTCCTCTTCGGCCACGATCCCTTCGACGATCGCATGGTACCAGCGGTGCAGCGTCCGCTCTTTCTGCATGCGGCTGAACTGCTCGTGGGCCCATTGGTTTTTGGCGACGATCAGCAGGCCGGACGTGTCCTTGTCCAGCCGGTTGACGGGGCGAAACTTGCGCCGCTCCCCCCGCTCCCGCCAGTAGGCGACCACGCCATTGGCCAGCGTTCCGCCCGTGTGTCCGCCAGTGGGATGAACGACGAGTCCCGCAGGCTTGGCGATAACCAGGATGTCCTCGTCTTCGTGACGGATGGCCAGTTCCATCGGCTCCGGCTGCACCGTTTCTTCCTCTTCGGCGGGCACCAGGATGGCCACGTCATCCCCCGGCCGCAGCCGCTCCGTGACGAAAACAGGCGTTCCGTTGCGGGTGATCGCTCCCTGGTATTTGGCCCGGACCAGAAGCCGTCGGGACACCCCGAACCGTTTTTGCAGCGCATCGCGAATCGTCATATCCGCTTCCCGCTCCGTAGCCGTAAACCGTATCAGTTCTTCCAACATGTCGTCTCTCCTTTGTCGGAAACCCTTCCTGGTCAGTATAGCACAAACGGAGGGACGGCACTGTTCAGCCGCCATCCTGGAGCCTGGTGCTTGGAGATTGGAGCCCGCGCCAATTTCCCGCGGAAGAGTTGCAGATACTAATGCAGATTTTAATGTCAACCTATGTGAGAGGGGCGTACGGCTGTTTGGATGATCGAAGCCGTACGCTGACCATCACACGGAAAAACGATGATCCCCTTCTGGAGTCTTAGGCGAAAACAGTCCCGGGATGGACGAAATGCTTCTTCACACAAATTATAATGTCGACCAAAAGTATTACATCATCGAAATGAAAGGTGGAATTTCTGCGGATGGCTGTACGACTCGGTATCCGAACAAAACAATTATTGGTTTCGATACACGTGATTGCCGTTGCTCTTTGGTTCGGTGGTACGATGGGCATGTTCTTGCTTGGCCTGTATGCAAAAAATGCGGAAAATGGTGCACAGCTGTATTATACCCTGGCAAGCATGCACGTCATTGATGAAAGCATGCTAAAATACCCGGCGCTCGCCACATTGATCACGGGTGTCATGCTGTCCGTATGGACTCACTGGGGACTTTTCAAACATTACTGGGTTGTCATCAAGTTTGTCTTAACCATTGGTACCATTCTTCTGGGCATTTTCTTTCTCCAAGATTGGTTTTCTTTTCTGCTCACAACCGCAGAGCAATTGGGCTTTTCGGCAATCCAGCGTGAAGATTTTCAAAATACCTGGCTCTCCATGATCGTAACCGGTTCGTTTAACCTTCTCTGTTTGATATTGATGACGTTCGTTACCTACATGAAGCCGTTTGGAAAAATCAGGAAAAGGGAATCGTGACACCATCAAACAAGCTGCCAATAATGGCAGCTACAGACTGAAGACAAACTGTTTATTTAGTAAGTGTCCACAAGGAAGTATTTTTCATGTTTTCCAGGCCGGAAGGCCTGCACATTCATCAACCGAAGCTGAAGACAACGTACATCGCATGGAGGGATGGGCCAAGCGAGCTCCTTTGACGACCGGCTCAGCGGAAAAACGAAAGACGCGGGGAAAAACAGGGGGCACAAGTCTCACTTCGTCGAAACACCCAGATGTTTGCCCCCTGCCTGCGTCGCGTTTTGGAGCGGACATCATCCACTTTTTTGCTGGGCGTCAAGAGAGCGAGCGGGCCCGATCTCCCATGCGCCACGGACTTTGTCTACATGCTGAAACCCCCTCGTTTGACGAAGGGGTTATTGCATAGAACATCCGTTATTTCGCTGCTTTGGCCGCCGCGATTGCCGCCTCGTAGTTCGGATGTTCACCCACGGCCGGCACGTATTCGGCGTATACCACCTTGTCGTTGGAATCGACGACGAAGACGGCGCGGGAGAGCAGACGAAGCTCCTTGATCACGACGCCGTACGCGAGACCAAACGACAGATCGCGGTGATCGGACAGGGTTTGCACCTTGTCGATGCCGGCGGCGCCGCACCAGCGGGCTTGGGCAAACGGCAGGTCAACGGAGATGGTCAGGACGGTCACGCCGTCCAGTTTGGCTGCTTCCTCGTTAAACCGGCGGGTTTGCGCGTCGCACACGCCCGTGTCCAGAGACGGAACGACGGAGATGATGCGCACAGTGCCTTTGGAATCAGCCAGAGTTACCGGCGTCAGGTTGTTGGCCAGCACGGTAAAATCGGGAGCGGTGTCACCCACTTTGATTTCCGGGCCCAGCAGGGTGACCGGGTTGCCTTTGAACGTGACCACGCCTTGGCGTTCGATCGTAGCAGTCATGAACATTTCCTCCTCACCAGAGATTCATATGTACCTAACTTATCATACTCTATTTTTCTACCTTTTTCACTATGCAAACAGTAGAATTTTACACCTGGAAGCGGACGTGTTTCTCCGTTCGCTGATCCACTTTGTCAATGCGTTTTACTTCGTGTTCGTACTCCCAGTTGCTCCTCATGTTCAGTTCGTGGCAGCGCATCAGCGCGTGAAAAAGGGCAAACTCGAAGCTCACCCGTTTCAATACGTACTGCGTGCTCATCGACTGGGGCAGGATCGTATTGACAATCTCGATCCGGTAGGTGGCCTTCTCCCGTGAGCGGCGGGTCGGCACGACATAGCCCATCTGTTTCAAGACAAAACCGTAGTCAAACTCTCCGTTGTCGTCAAAGTCGATCGTCTCGTCCGAGGTGGCCAAAAGCTGCAAACACTCGCTTGCGTCCATCCGCTCAAAACAGGCGGGCTTGGGCAGGGCGAGAACGGAACCGTCGCTGTTGACGAAGTAGATGTGATCGCGGTAGTGAAAGATCAGTTCGTCCTCCGGGATGTCGTCAACATACATCCAGTTGGCCGCTGGAATCAACAGCCGCCAGATGTCGGCGGGCGCGGCATGCAACAATTCCATGGCAGGGCTCCCTCCTTTCCCTACCATTCTGGGCAAAAAGGCACACCCCTATTCTCTCTTGCGGCGCATGAAGGCCTCCCAATCGCCGTCGGCCAGGAAGATGCCGGTCTGTCTCGCAAAGGCTTCGTCCACGAAGCGATACACGTAGACGCGCTGTTCTTCCCCCGTTGTCACCAGCCGCGCCGTCATGATTTCGCGCTCGTATTCGTTGCGCGGGTCGCCCGGTCCAAAATACGTCTCCAGTTCGTCCAGACCGCGCAGCGCTTCGTCGTACACGTCCGGCGAAAACAGGAGCACGCCTCCCTTAACCGTTCCCTCCCCTTCTCTCAGCAGACCGGGATACCCGGTGGGCAAATGGTAGAGCTGCCCTTTTACTTCCGCCGGCAGTGCCTGGTGGGGATACGGTTTGACGTACAGCTCCCAGTTGCGAAACCCTGGCAGCAGCGAACCGTAGACGAAAACGGGCAATCGATGTGGATTCATCTGGTTTCCTCCTGTCATTTACGAATATTTGCCGATGACACAACGGCTTACATTCAGGAAATGTCTCCTCTCACTCCCGGAATGGTAAAAAAAACTGATGTTTCCTCTCGCGCATTTTTGTATATTTACACTATATATAATTTTCGCTCACGACTGCGAGAGAAGAAGGGGGAGAGCACCATGCACAAGCGCAAGATCAACCGGCTGTTGGTCGCCAACCGCGGGGAAATCGCCATTCGCATTTTCCGCGCCGCTACCGAGCTGGGGATTCGCACCATCGCCATCTACTCGGAACAGGACAACGTCTCCATTCACCGCTTCAAAGCGGACGAGTCCTATCTGGTGGGGGCCGGCAAAGGCCCGATCGAAGCCTACCTGGACATCGACAGCATTATTGAGATCGCCAAACGCAACGACGTCGACGCCATTCACCCGGGCTACGGTTTTCTCGCTGAAAACGCCGAATTTGCCCGCCGCTGCGAGCAGGAAGGGATCATTTTCATCGGCCCGTCGCCCGAGCTGATTGAGGCGTTCGGCGACAAGGTGGAGGCACGCCGAATGGCGATCAACGCAGGCATCCCGGTGATACCGGGGACGCCGGAACCGATCGAGACGATGCAGGATGCGTTGCTGTTTGCCAAAGAGCACGGCTACCCGATCATCATCAAGGGCGTGTCGGGAGGCGGCGGCCGGGGCATGCGCATCGTGCGCAGCCAGGACGAGCTGCAGGAAGCGCTCGATCGGGCCCGCTCCGAAGCCCGCTCGTCGTTTGGCAACGCCAAGGTGTATCTGGAGCGCTATCTGGAAAAGCCGAAACACATCGAGGTGCAGATCCTTGGCGATTCACACGGCAACATCGTGCACCTGTACGAACGGGACTGCTCGGTGCAGCGCCGCCACCAAAAGGTCGTGGAAGTGGCCCCCAGCCTGGCGCTGGATGACGAACTGCGCGAGGCCATCTGTCAGGCCGCGCTGAAGCTGATGAGACAAGCTGGCTACAGCAACGCCGGCACTGTCGAGTTTCTGTTGACGCCGGATCGCCAGTTTTACTTTATTGAAGTAAATCCACGCATTCAAGTGGAGCACACGATTACCGAACTGATCACCGGCATTGACATCGTGCAGGCGCAGATCCGCATCGCCGAAGGGCACGCGCTGTCCGATCCGGAAATCGGCATCCCGTCGCAGGAGGCGGTGCAGATGAGCGGCTACGCCATCCAGTGCCGCGTCACCACGGAAGACCCGGAAAACAACTTCCTGCCCGATGCGGGACGGCTTTTGGCCTGGCGCTCCGGCGGCGGCTTCGGCGTGCGGTTGGACGGCGGCAATGGCTACCCCGGCGCGATCATTACGCCCTACTACGACTCGCTGTTGGTGAAAATTTCCACCTACGCGACCACCTTTGACCAGGCCGCCCGCAAAATGCTGCGCACGCTGCGCGAATTCCGCATTCGCGGGGTAAAAACCAATCTGCCCTTTTTGGAGAACGTCGTCACGCATCCCGATTTCTTGAGCGGCCAATACGACACCTCGTTCATCGACACCAAACCGGAACTGTTCATCTTCCCGGGCCGCCAAGACCGCGGCACCAAGCTGCTTACCTACATCGGCAACACGATTGTCAACGGGTACCCGGGCCTGCCAAAGCAGGAGAAAAAACCGCACTTTGACACGCCGCGCATCCCCCGGACCTCGTTTGCCCAGCCGTACCCGGACGGCACCAAACAGATTCTGGACCGCGAAGGCGTGGACGGGCTGATTCGCTGGATTCGTGAACAGAATCGGGTGCTGATTACCGACACCACCTTCCGTGACGCCCACCAGTCGCTGTTTGCCACCCGCGTGCGCACCTACGATCTGGCGGCAGTGGCGGAAGCGACCGGCAAGCTGGGCGCCGGCCTGTTCTCGCTGGAAATGTGGGGCGGTGCGACGTTTGACACATCGATGCGCTTTTTGCGGGAATCTCCCTGGGAGCGGCTGCAGATCCTGCGCGAGCGCATCCCCAACATCTTGTTCCAGATGCTCCTGCGCGGAGCCAACGCCGTCGGCTACACCAACTACCCGGACAACGTCATCCAGGCGTTCGTCAAGGCCTCGGCGGAAAACGGCATCGACGTCTTCCGCATCTTTGACAGCCTGAACTGGCTGCCGGGCATGCAGACGGCCATCGACGCCGTGCGCGAAAGCGGCAAAGTGGCGGAAGCGGCCATCTGCTACACCGGCGACATTCTGGACCCCAGCCGAACCAAGTACACCTTGCGCTATTACGTCGACCTGGCCAAGCAGTTGGAAAAGGCGGGGGCGCACATCCTGGCGATCAAGGACATGGCCGGCCTGTTGAAGCCATATGCCGCCTACGAACTGGTCCGCGCCCTGAAACAGGAGATCGGCATCCCGATCCACCTGCACACCCACGATACGTCCGGCAACGGCGTGGCAATGCTGCTGAAGGCTATCGAAGCGGGCGTAGACATCGTCGACGCCTGCGTCAGCTCCATGTCGGGGCTTACCTCCCAGCCCAGCCTCAACGCGCTGGTCGCTGCCCTCGACCATACGGAGCGGCAAACGGGCCTCTCACTCGAAGCGTTTAACAAGCTGTCCGACTACTGGGAAGACGTCCGGCCGCTGTACCAGGGCTTTGAGAGCGGCATGAAGGCGAGCAATACGGAAGTGTATGTGCACGAAATGCCAGGCGGCCAGTACACCAATCTGGAGCAGCAGGCCAAGGCGGTCGGCCTCGAGGGACGGTGGGACGAGGTCAAACAGATGTACGCCACGGTGAACCAGATGTTCGGCGACATCGTCAAGGTCACCCCCTCCTCCAAAGTGGTGGGCGACATGGCGCTGTTCATGGTGCAAAACGGCCTGACCGAAGAAAACATCTGGGAAAAGGGACAGCGGCTCGACTTTCCCGACTCCGTCATCCAGTTCTTCCAGGGCTATCTCGGACAGCCGCCGGGCGGTTTCCCGAAAAAGCTGCAGGAACTGGTGCTGAAAGGGCGGGACGCCTTCACGGCACGGCCGGGCGAACTGCTCCCCCCTGTCGACTTTGCCAAGGTAGCGGCCGAACTGGAGGAAAAAATCGGCCGGGAGCCGAGCGAGCTGGATGTGCTGGCGTACATCATGTATCCGCAGGTCTTCCTGCAGTACGACCAGAGCGTCAAAGAGTACGGCGACCTGTCCGTTCTGGACACCGCCACCTTCTTCTACGGGCTGCGTCCGGGCGAAGAGACAGCGATCACGATCGAGCGCGGCAAGACCTTGATCATCAAGCTGGTCGCGGTCGGCGATCTGCATCCGGACGGGCGGCGCATTATCTACTTTGAGTTGAACGGACAGCCGCGGGAAATCTTCATCCACGACCAGTCCGCCCAGGTTGCGGAACAGACCCGCCGCAAGGCCGACCCGCAAAATCCTGCCCATCTCGGCGCCTCCATGCCGGGCAAGGTGTTGAAGGTGCTGGTGGCGGAAGGCGACAAAGTGCGCAAGGGCGAACATTTGCTGGTCAGCGAAGCGATGAAGATGGAGACCACCATTCAGGCGCCGATTGACGGCAAGATCAAAGCGGTTTACGTCAAGGCAGGCGACGCCATTGAGACGGGCGATCTGCTCGTGGAAATGGAATAATGCGGCAAATCGTTTTATAATGGAAGGAGAAACAATCCGACGCTGAAGGGAGGAGATCGTCATGAGACCGGCTGCGATCAGCCAAGTGCCGTACCGGTACAGGGTGGACAGCTACCGCGCCCACATGGCCCAGGCCAAGCTGAGCGCCCCCGTCGAGCCCATTCGCGGCTACAGTCTGCACCCGTTTTTCGCCAAACAGCGGCAGTGGACGGTGGAGGTGGCCAATGTTTTGTCCCGCTTCTACCGGTACTCAACGGAACTGGAACTGGCGGCACGGCAGTTTGCCCCATCCCGTCAAAGGAGTCTTGGCAATACAGACGGTGCCGCACCAGACGTGGACGAGCTGCTGCGTCGGACGCGTCAACTGACGGATCGATACAATCGGCTGCAGCGCTTTTGGCGGGAGCGTCCCGATTCGTTTGCACCCGGTCCGGACGATACCTTCTTTCGCATTACCCGGGCCGCACAAAGCGTACTGCCCAAATACGGCATCCGGCTGCAGCAGGACGGCAGCCTGGCTGTGGACGACGCCGCTTTCCGCCAGGGAGTCGCCCAGGATTACGCCGGCTTTGAACAAGCGATGCAGGACTTGACACAGTCGTTTCGGCAGGTGGCGGATCGCCTGCAGGCCGCTCCTTCGGGGGGCTATGTACGCCGCACCCGGACACCAACGGGTGTCAATGCGTACGAATCGTCCTTGCTGCCGAACCTGTTTTTCCGGCACGCGGCCAGCACCGGCCTGTTCGTTAATCAATTGTGGTGATGGCGTCACAGCAGGACGGACTTACAGCATATATAAGAATTACGCCTGCAATGCACAACAGGTATGCCTTTCATGCGGCATACCTGTTGTTTTCATATGGTCGGTTTCGTTTAGCTGCGCTTGATCAGTTCTTCCAAGTCGTGTTCGTCCGCGTCGGTGATATACGTGGTGGACGTCACGGACGCCTGCTCTTTCTTGCCCATCAAGCTCTGCAGTTTGTCCACAACCTGCGGAATCGAGTCCAGTATCCGATCGTACAGATGGGTCGTATTTTCCAACGGAATCGAGCGAATTCCCTGCTTGCCCACGACCAAAAACGCCACCGGCGTGATCGACACCCCGCCGCCGCTTCCCCCGCCGAACGGATGGCCGAGGACTCCGGCATGATCCTTCTCATACTGGAATTCGCTTCCTCCCGCTGCGAAACCAAACCCAACCTTGGAGATCGGCAGTATTACGCTGCCGTCCGGCGTCTCCACTGGATCACCGATAATTGTATTGACATCCACCATTTGCTTGATGTTTTCCATTGCGGTTCTCATTAATCCCTGAATGGGATGGTCTGCCATGGAATGATACCTCCTCATTTGCACAACTAATCACGTTATATAGGTGATATCATTCCCTTCTCGAATCGCTTTCATGAATATTACACTTCAACAGTGTACTGTTCTTTATTTTTGACTTTTTTAAGCAATATTACTGCTGCTTCAGAATATTTACTAAAATCTGTATTACCCACTTTTATCCTTATGTGATATTTGTTGTCGGATGTTTTTATATTGATTCCAGTTTCAACCTTGATCTGTTCAATCAATCTGTTGGCATGGTGCCATGACTTATAACCTAGCTGATTTGCCACTTGTGTTAAGTTAAATGGATAACCAGCATTCAGTGCAGTTGGGTTAGTTAATGTAGTAATACCATATATTTTGGCAAGTTCCCCTTCTATGTTTAAAGCGTTCTCCAATATTTTAAAATCAACTTCCACTGTTTTCCTCGGAATATCACAACGAACCATTTCGTACGTTCTAGCTATTATTGCGCGAAGTAACTTCGGATTTACTTTTTCGATTGCGCCATTTGTTCCGAATGCCTTAAACACCCAATCAAACGAATCTGCTACAATGCTTTTTATCCTGACACTGCGGTGTGGATCTACTGAAATTAGTTTTTCACGGGATGGTAATGCTTTTTTTCTAATTTCATCATCCCATTCTAGAATATAAATATTAGGAATCAGTTCATTATTAGTTGCTATTATTTCATCGATATCACAAAGAATGCTCTTTATGTTGGGATCTTCCGCACTATAGCCAACAAACAATAATGGATGTTCTGCAAAATAAGTCAGTAGCTTAGCACTAAGATACTTTTTTTTCGTTGTAAACTCTTTATAATCGTCGCTCGTTAATATTAAACTTTCTGGTTTAGATATACAGCCATGAATTTTAAAAATTTCACCAATACTAGTATGATTTAATTTCAATACCTGCTGTCCAATTATGGGGGTATACTCGTGAAAAATCATTTCCAAAAAATTATCATAGTTTGTGGTTATAATGGCATGGGGACGAATCTCTTGCAAAGCCGAAATTTCCTCTGAATATTTCGATTGAATCTGACTTAGTGAATCCGGGGTTATTTTTTCTAAATATTCTTTAATCATGTATTTAATATAAATATCTGGAGGCGTATCTTCTTCAAACAATTCAGGTGGGAAAAAGTCCTTTCCCTCTCTCCAGGCCCATTCACGGTATTTATCCGAAAAAACTTTACCAATTTCAATTAAGTCTTTATTGTAAGTCTGTTTATAATATAAAAAATCCTCCTCAATTCTAGGGCAATTAGAAGCTAAATACCTTAAAAGTTGCTCCCAGTTAGGACCATTAAAGTAGCGCTTCGAGATTCCTGATCCAACAAACAAAATTGGCTGACACCCCATATTTTCCAAGCAGAGTGAAACATCTTCAGTAACCTCCTCTATATATCGTTCGTATGACATTTTACCTCCTCCTCTACAAAAAATTATAACACTTTAGTCATAAATATTCTCAACTGCACTTAAATTAAATAGGACGCTATTTTAATCCCAGCGTCCCTAAAATCGTAATTACTACGTCGCCAGATCCAATGGTAGATCGGAAATGTCCTTCAACCGCTTCCCCTCAATCATGATATTTAACAGTTCGAGAGAATCCTCTGCATTTGCCATTTCCACCGATTGTTTAAGCTCATCTAGGGCGAAATGATAAACACAATCTATATCACCTGTTCCAAGCGCAATGGATGCCAGACGACTTGGCAATGGTTCTGCTGTAACAACCACAATGTGCGGTAGATGTCCCTTACGGTTTCGAATCAAGTTCAACGCCTCTGATCGACTGTTTTGACTTCGGTCAGAACGAATCGTCCACTTCGAAGAAATGCTAGCGTGAAGCAGCGGCTTTCCTCCGTTAATTGCTCGAATCGCTGCACGGCGGCTAACGTTTAGATCAACCAAGAGTTTATCTCTATTCAACTCCTCATCCAGCAAAAGATTCTGAACTATAATTATATCAGGTGTAATCGTATAATCATTACCAAGAGCAGCAGCAAGCTCTGGATTGTTTTTGGATGCTTCGTCTAATGCAGTTAAATGAGCATATTGCTCAAATCCAGCTATCGCCATTCTGTTGCGATTCCCGATTTTCTTAATCTCCCAGCTACCAGGACGTATATGATTAAGTGCCAAAAAAGTATCACGAATAAACTCTGCATTAATTGTCTCAAATTCACTACCGCTTGTTTGACCTGCCAATCTTTCTCCTGTTGCGGATTTCAGAATTTCGGCTATCCCCTTCGCAATTCTCACCGATAATTTACTGTCTTTATCAGCATTACTTGGAACTCCTTGACTATTAATTGTAAGTACCGAATGCAATAGCGAGGTATGATATTTTTTTCGTGCTTCAGCAATTATCGCATTTGTCATAGCCCATTTATCCTTTTCAATTTTGTTGTAATTCCAGCTTCTAAACACTTTCGAATTTCCAGTCCAACAGCTTGAGCAACTGGCGGAGGAAATGCATTGCCGATTTGACGATAGGCTGGTGTTTTCTTTCCAAAAAATTGCCAAGAATCAGGAAAACCTTGTAACCGCGCAACCATTCTTGTGGTTAATCTGGGTAAACCAATAAAATTTGGCTCGGGCGCTTGGTCAGCTATGCCCATTCCATCAACACCTAGAGCTGCCCATGCCCGTTTGGCACGTGTCGGCCCCAGATCAGGCCCTCCATGCTTCTTTGACCCCCCTACAATGGTTGGTGCAATATCGTTTGCCCACTCTTTCCAGCGATTAGCTAAAAACCATCCATTCTCAGCCATAAGGTCATACAATGTCTCTCCTACTGTCGGTGGTCGATGACACAAAGGCTTTGGCCAGTTGAAGTTATGGGCAAGGTCTTTCCTTATCGCGACAAATACAACACGCGGACGAAGTTGAGGAACCCCAAAATCAGAAGCGTTTAATAGCTTCCATCCTGCTTTATATCCCATTTTACGTAGATCATCGACAATTTTTTCTCGATAATCATCGAATATTGCATCTAATAACCCACGAACATTTTCAAGCATAACCGCCTTTGGTTGGATTTCCTCAACCAAGCGAATTGCTTCTGGAAACAAATCGCGTTCATCATCCTGTCCAAGCTGTTTACCTGCCTTTGAAAACGGAGGACAAGGAACACCTCCCGCGAGTAAATCAATGCCCTTAAAGTTTCTTCCAGAGAAATTTCGCAAATCGTCTTCTATAACATTCCAGTGAGGTCGATTTAGACGTAGAGTTGCGCAAGCTGGAGAATCTATTTCGACAAGCGCCACATGTTCAAATCCTGCTAATTCAAGACCAAGAGCTTGTCCACCGGCTCCTGCACATATTTCAAGTGAATTCATTTGTGTTACTCTCCTAACTGTCCTGCTTGAGACTTAAGTATAGATGATATTAGACCGCTATTCAAGATATCACAAACGAACGTTAGTTCTTATTATTATCTTAAAATGATAATAAGCTAAAGTCAAAGTAAATGAAAATCGAAAAGACATGTTTCACAAAGTGAACATGTCTAAACAGTTTTTCTAGGGGGCTAGCACAGCTATTTTTGTTAAAAGTTCGCAGATTTATACGCATTTGTTAGCATGCCCAAAACAAGAACGGGGCATGTACCGGGGGACTGATGTCATCCGCTTTGGGAAAACGAGCACAGTCCGCTTCCGGACGTCGATTGTAACAGCTTCATGCCTCGGTCGGCGCCGTTTTCCACTCGCGCCGGCGTCCGATTTGCCAGCGAAGCAGCAGCCGTATGCCGGCCAACAGCACGTGTCCCAGCCAAACATGCAAAACGCAGCGAAACTGTGTCCGGATCACTGCCTGGTTCCAGACCGGCTGCACACTGAGACGCGGAATGCTGCGCAGCGAGACAGCGCCGGAAAAGACGCTCACCAGCATGCTTTTGACTCCCCAGGCGAGCCCCAACAGCGTGCCTGTTTCCGCAGCTTCTCCCGTTCCCAACACGGTATGCCACTCCAGGCGGGAACAGCGGATCTGACGCACAAACGCCCGTACTACCGGCTGCAGGTCATGCACCCGTTTCAGCAGGTCCTGGTACTTGTTTTTCCACTGCTTCACCTGTCTGGAGGTGACGTCCTGAATCGATTCGTCCATCACCGACTGCCCGCTCACCTTTTCGACCTTCGCTTTCAATTCCGTCCCTTCCTGCGTCTGCTTCAGCAGCAGGACCGGCAGTTCGTACTTTCTCCTAATCAGACGAAACCAGGCGGAGATTTCCACCACGAGATGGTCGTTTTCCCCGACCCGATTGTAGGCAATCGCGATCCGTATCGGCGTCACAGCTATTATCGCTACCAGAGCAAGGAAGCCCACGATCAGCCAGACCATCAAAAAATCCCACCCTTTCCCTGTTAGTATGAATGGAAAGAGTGGGAATTATGTTCCATGTATGGGTTGTCAATCCAGAATATAAACGCGCACATTCTTTTGCAGACCGTGGTTTCGCTCTTGCTGCAGGGTCGGCAGGAACAGGTCCACGTGATGCTGTTTGACCGCCCCTCCGATGTCGGCCGCGACCGCGTAGCCGTACCCTTCAATGTACAGGTGGCTTCCCAGCGGAATAACGTTGGGGTCGACCGCCACGACACCCTTGCGCAGCGGGTAGCCCAGATAAGAGAACACGTTGTCGCTCGGGTAGCTGTACGCCGTCGTCTGCACCGTCAGCATCCGTTCGTACGGCGTACCGATATTGGCCAGTCTCTGCTGCGCTGCCTGTGGCTTGTCGGGAAGCAGATGGAGGGCGGCGTACGTGGCTGCTTCCGCTCGGGTCATCGGCTTGTCCGGCTTCAGGGTGCTGTCAGGATAGGCACCGACCAGACCGTTCTTCAGCGCGTACACAAACGGCCGCTGGAACACTTCCCCCACTGCTTGCCCGTCGGGATAATGCAAAAGCGTCTTGTAGGAAGCCGTCCAGCCGAGCTGGTTTACCTTTCCGCTGTCTCCGGTCGCCCGTGTCAGGATGGAGACCAGTTCTTCCCGCTGCACGGGATTGCCGGGATGCAGGTACACTCGACCGCCTATCTTTTGGCCGTGGATGATCCCCAGCCGGTATGCGGTGTCGGCGTAGGGGGCCAGCCAGCTGTCACGCGGCACGTCTGCAAACGGCGAGGTATTGCCCGCCACTGGCTTAATCCCTTTTGCCTTGAGAAACATTGCGATCAATTCGCCGCGGGTGACCGGATCGTCCGGACGGAAGCGCTCCGCCCGTTCAACGCCCCCCGCTATGTACAGGTTGTTGATTTCTTTTTTTGCCCAATGTCCGTCAACGTCAGCAAATGGTGTGGTTACAGGTGTTGTCTCCGCCTCTGCCGCCGGCGCGCCCATCCCGAAGATGGCTGCCAGAGAGGCCAGGATCAGCAGCTTTCTCATCATCAACCTCCTGAAACAAACATGCTGATTTTTCTCTCGTTTCATTCTATCGGAAAATTGTCAGAAAACAACCTACAATGTTTGCCAGCGATTTCCCGATTTCCCGTCAAAAAGGAAAACCCCTTTCCTGTTTGCAGGAAAGGGGTTACTCGACAATGCCCAAATGTACCAAATCCTCAAATCGGATCTGGCCTGTAACGGGTAGACCTTCTCCTTTCTGGAACCGAAAGACGGCCTGCTCCGTTTGCTTGTCAAAACGGCCGTGAACCTTGCCCCCGTAGTAACCGGCAGCCTTCAGGCGATTTTGCACCAGCTTGACCAGTGAGCCGCGGCTCCCCGGAACCAGAATGCGATAGGTCAGCCGCTCATGCCCCATGATCGGTCCATCGATGATGACCGGTGTTCCGATGCGGACATGCGGATAGATCTTTTCGATGTCTTGGTTTCGCATCCGAAAGCAGCCATGGCTGACATAACGCCCAATTTGCTCCGGTCTGTTGGTGCCGTGAATACCGTACGTTCCCCACTCCACATTGATGCCCAACCACCTGGACCCGAATCCTCCGCCCAGTTTTTCGCTTTCTGAATGACGGAATAGACTCCGATCGGCGAAGGTGTATCGACGGCGCCGGGAGCGATCGGGAAAGACGCCAGCACTTCTCCTGTTGACGTTTGCAGGTAGAGACGCTTCTTCCACAGGTTTACGTACAAAAGGACAGACGCTTCCTCTTCCGGCTGCTTGGCCGAAACCGTCGAGACGGGGGCGTACAGTGCAATCAGCAGGGTGGAAACCGTGAGAATTGGTCGCATGACAATTCCATCGCTCCGTTACGTGTATTATCGTGCGAAAATGTGCTGACCGATCCGTTTGATTTGCGGGCGGGACCAAATCCAGCGGGATGTCGCCGTAGCCGGGTTGAAGTAGTACAGGGCACCGCCCGACGGGTCCCAGCCGCGAACCGCGTCGTACGCTGCACGATACGCCGTTTGATTGGGAGCGAGCCAGAACTGGCCGTCGTCCACCGCGGTAAAGGCGTACGGCTCAAAGATGATGCCCTTTATCGTATGAGGAAATTGCGGCGACTGCAAACGGTTCATGACGACAGCGGCTACAGCCACCTGTCCGACGTACGGCTCACCACGCGCTTCCGCATGTACCAGGCGGGCCAGCAGTATCATTTCCTCCCGGTTGACCGATACTTTTTTCAGCGTCCGCCAGGTATTCCTGCCGGCTATCCCGTCGGCAACCAAACCGTAGTTGCGCTGAAACTGCTTGACGGCTTGGCGGGTGTGCGGTCCGAATTTTCCATCCAGCGGCTGTTGGTAGTATCCAAGCACCTGCAGCCGGTACTGCAAGTCCCAGACGTCTCCGCCCTTGCTCCCTTGTTTCAGCAAGGGGGCCGCCGAAGCAGGCGCCGCCGTCATCAGCAGCGCGACAACAAGCGTCAACAGCAGGGAGGTTAACGGTTTTCGCTTGAACACTGTTCATCCCTCCTCAAGCCACCATTCTAGCTGTTGGGATGAATGCGGTTCAATTCAAGCTTTCTGCCAGCTCTGGAAAATTGCACTGTTGTTTCGCTATCCTTTGGGACGGAAAACCAATGCGGCAAAAAAGCCGAACACAATCGCAGCGGAGACGCCTGCGCTGGTCACCTCAAAAATGCCGGTGATGATCCCCACCAATCCATGTTTTTCCGCCTCCGCCAGCGCACCATGCACCAGTGCATTGCCAAAACTGGTAATGGGGACTGTGGCCCCGGCGCCGGCAAACTCGATCAGCGGATCGTACAGGCCGAGGCCATCCAGCACGGCCCCGGCCACCACCAATGAGGACATGGTGTGGGCTGGCGTCAGCTTGACGACATCGAGCAAAAACTGGCCGATGAGACAAATGGTTCCTCCTACCAAAAACGCCCAGAGAAACGTCACGTTATCCCTCCTCATTCGGCTCTGATTCGATTGCCACGGCGTGGGCAATGCACGGAATGCTCTCTCCCTGCTGGTAGGAGATGGGAGAAAGCAGCGCACCCGTCGCCACCACCAGGATTCGTCTCCACTTGCCCGCCTTCATTTGGTTGAGCAGATGGCCATACGTGACGGTAGCGACACAGCCGCATCCGCTGCCGCCCGACCAGACGACAGGATTGTCGCCGTAAATCATCCGGCCGCAGTCCTGGTAACGATCCAGCGGAATCTGGAGATTGTGCTTGGGCAGCAGTTCCGACAGAATGGAATGGCCCACCTTCCCCAGGTCTCCGGTCACCACCAGGTCGTAATGATCGTGGGGCAGCCCCAGGTCGCGGAAATGAGCTTCCAGCGTATCCAAGGCAGCAGGTGCCATGGCCGCTCCCATGTTGAACGGATCGGACAACCCCATGTCCACCACACGCCCAATCGTGGCGGCCACGACATGCGGTCCTTTTCCCTGGCGGGCGATGACCGCCGCTCCCGCCCCTGTGACCGTCCATTGAGCGGTGGGCGGTTTTTGCGAACCGTACTCGGTCGGGTAGCGGTACTGCTTTTCCGCCGATCCGTTGTGGCTGGCGGTTGCGGCCAGCACGTAATCGGCCGACTGGCTATCCACCAGCAGGGACCCCAGTGCCAGACTTTCCATCGCGGTAGAGCAGGCTCCAAACAGGCCCAGATAGGGAATCCCCAGCGTGCGGGCGGAAAAATTGGCGGTGATAAGCTGGTTCGTCAGATCGCCGGCGAGCAGGAAGTGGATGTCGTCTTTTCGCAGCATCGCCTTTTCCACCGCCTTGTCGCAGGCTTCCTCCAGCAAGACCCTCTCGGCCTTTTCCCAACTGTCCTGCCCCATCATCAAATCGCCGTGCAGCGTGTCAAAATCGTCGGCCAACGGTCCTTTGGCTTCAAACGGGCCGCCGATCGCCGCCGCCCCGACGATCACCGGCCTGGAAGGAAAGACCCATGATTGATGCCCCTGTCTCATGCTCTACCCTCCCATTTTCATCAGCGTTTTAATCAACCCGATCACAAACGCGGACATCACCCCAAACACGATGACCGATCCGGCCAGTTTGAACATGTTGCCGCCCACCCCGAGCACAAAACCTTCGCTGCGATGTTCGATCGCCGCCGATGCGATGGAGTTGGCGAAGCCGGTCACCGGCACGCTGGTTCCGGCCCCTGCCCACTGGGCGATGCGATCGTACACCCCGAGTCCCGTCAACAGGGCGGAGAGAAAAATCAGCACTGCCACGGTAGGGTTGCCTGCTGTTTTTTCGGTAAAGTGAAAGTAATGGATAAAACCTTCTTGAATGGCCTGCCCCAGCACACAAATCAGTCCGCCGACGAGAAACGCCCGGACAAAGTTTTTCAACAAGGGGCGCGGCGGCTCGTGCCGTTTGGCCAACTGCTGATACTGCTGCTGGGTGGGCGTCAGCTTTTTCTTTTTTTGGTCCGTCACCTATACCCCTCCTTTCCTCATTGGGTCAAGAGCGGCTTCACCTGATCAATCACGCGCTGCAGATGCTCCGCGTCCTTTTCGTAAACCTGCTTGGCCTGCTTGTCTTTCGTCGACAAGGCAAACATCTCCAGATCGGCCTGGCACTTTTTCAGAAGCGCGTAGGTCAGCTTCAATGCTTGGGGGGGAGGCACATTGATCTTGTCATCGTACAAATCCAAATAGAGCTGTCCAGCCCGGTCTACCTGGCCAAGAAACACGTTCTCCAGGGCCACACCCGCTTTTTGCAGTTCCATGCGCAACCAGTTGCGGTTCAGTCCCAGATTGGCCAGCGATTCGTCCATGATGGTGCCGTCCATGATCACCGCCTGTGGTTCCTCCGCCTGTGCAACAGGCAGGTCGAGATCCTGCGGGGTGACCGGCCGATGTTGTGATTTGAGCAGTACGCTAATTTCGCCGTTCGTCTCCATCAGCGCAAATTCCACGTCCGCCAAGCGAAACACGTTTTTCATCCGCAGTTGCTCCATCAGGTCTTCCGCCGTCAGCCGCTCTTTTTTCAGGTTGTCTTCCAAAATCTTGCCGTCCTTGATCAGAATGGTAGCCTTTCCTTCCACTACGTCCCTGATCTTCTTGCTTTTCAGCGAAAGCCACTCTATGGCTACCGGAATGAGGGCAAAGATCGTCATGGCTACGAGGCTGTGATAGATCGGACCGTCCATGTCGCTGGCCATGAATGCCGCAATGGACCCGATCGAAATGCCCACGATGTACTCGATGTATGTAAGCTGTCTGATCTGCCGCTTGCCGATCAGCTTTGTCAAAATGAACAGGTACACCAGTGCCACGACGGAGCGGATGACAAGGTTGAGCCACTCAGGCATTGTGTTCACCTCCTGGCTTGACGCGGGAGAGGAGAGAGCGTGCCTCCCCCCGTCCTGCGAACAAACCGTTTAAAATCCCTTGTATTGAGGTTCTTCGTTTTCCAGTTCCGTTACCCGCTGCTGCAGATTGTCGATGATCGACTGCGTCTGCTGGGCCGCTTGGGTGTACAATTGTTTGGCCTGTTGATTTTGCGTGCTGAGTGCAAACTGCTCCAGGTTGGCCTGTGCCCCTTTCAGGCTGGCCAGCGTTTGTTTTACTTGCGATGCGACGGTCATTTGCCTTCACCTCCTAGCACCTTTAGATTCAGCAAAGGGGGGCAAAATATTCTCCTATGATGTCCACCCACTTTTTGTAATTTTTTACAGATGATCGAACAAAAAGGAAAGACACCCGAACAGGTGCCTTTCCACATCCAACCTATTTGGTTATGCACGGCCAGCAAGTTGTTGTTCAGCGAAGGACACCAGACGCTTGGTGATCTCTCCTCCGACAGAACCGTTTTGACGGGAAGTGGTGTCTGGGCCAAGTTGTACACCAAACTCGGCAGCGATTTCATACTTCAGTTGGTCCAGAGCTTGGTTGGCTTGCGGCACCAGCAGGTTGTTGCTGGAACGGTTGTTGTTCGGCATCTGTGTTCACCTCCTCGTTGTTTGTAGCTTTAATATGTGTGATGGCCGATAGCTTCATGCATTGTCAGAGCAGGGATTTCACTGGCAATTTATAGCGTTATAGCGAGAGCAGAAAGTCGGCGATGCGCCGGGCCGCATCGGGTTGACGCAGAGCATCCATGCGGCGAACCATCTCCTCCCGCTCTTCCGGATTGCACCGCCAGCGAACGATCAGACGCGCAATCTCCTCGGGCCGTTCTGCCCACGCAGCGGCCTTATGCTGGAGTAAAAACGACAAATTGTGGCGCTCTTGCCCCGGCAGCGGCCGATACAGGATCAGCGGTGTCCGGAGCGCCAGCGCTTCCGCACAACTGATGCCGCCCGGCTTGGTAACATAGGCATCGGCTGCGCCGATCCACTCCCAAATGGACGGCTCGTACCCTTTTACCACGAGGCGGTGCAGCGGATGAGGCTGTCCGGCGAGCAGCGACAGCCGCTGCCTGATCGGCTCGTTTTTTCCCGTAATCACCACGATGTGCAGCGGTTCCGGCACGTTCAACAAGGACCGGACCACTTCCTCCATGCCGCCGTGGCCGCCCTCTCCCCCGCACACCAGTACGGTAAACTGGTCGGGCGACAGTCCCATCCGCGCTTTCCAATACGCTTTCTCTTCCCGCGCCGCCGCAGCAAACACCGGACGCACCGGAATGCCGTATACGTGAATCCTTTCCCGTTTTACGCCGTGACGGCGCTCCAGAAGCTCCGCCAGCCGCTCGTGTGCCACGACGTAACCGTCAATCTCGGGATGCACCCAAAACCTGTGGACGTGGAAATCGGTCGGTATGCTGACCAGCCGGAACCGCTTGCCTGCCTTTTTCCTGGCGTGTGCCAGGGCGGGCAAGCAGTAGGCGTGAGTGGCGGCGACGACGTCCGGCTGTTCCCGTTCCAACAGGTCGCGGATAAGACGTCGCGCCAGAAAGGCCCCTATCGGCTTGGCGAGGGCCGTACCCCACATCTGCTCGCGGTCGTACAGACGCTGCCAGAGCGTTGGACTATAGCGCAGCATCTGCCCATAAAAAAAACGGGACAACTCCCGCAATGCCGGGCTGGCCGCCTGCAATCCGCCCTCCACGCGGGCGTACACGTCGGGGCAGCGTTCCACCACCGCCTCGCGCAGCGCTTCCGCCGCCATCCGGTGTCCGCTGCCGGCCCATTCCTCGGTTACAACCAGCAGGCGCTTCCCGTTCACTGCCGATCACCCGCCGGTTCCTGCTGCCGTGGCAGATAACGGCGAAGCAACTCCTCTTTGGACATGTACACCCGCTTCAGCGGCATCTCCCGGTCCCAACGCTGAATGCGCCGCTTGCCGTCGGGATGGATCAGGCGCACCATCAGTCTGAGATACCAGCGCTTGTAGCGAAAAAACCAGTTCATCGGCACGTCCGAGATGGAAAACCCGAGCGGTTTCACTCCCTTGTGCAGCATGGTGGTACCGACGATGCCCTTGATGCGGTCCCGATCCTTATGCCCATCCAGATACGCCGCCAACTGCGGCAGGGAGCGCATGATGTGATGACGGAGCAGCAAGACCAGCCGCAGGTCGTCCTTTACGCCTTGGCTTTGCTTGGCAAAATAGTAATTGTGGATATGCAGTTTCAAAATCAGATCCCCGTCGCGAATGACGCGTTGATCGGATGTAACGAGCGGCTCACCCCGGTAGCGCAATAAAACGACACGAAATATGTTGTTGTCTTTGTCAACGTATCTGAGCCGCGTGCAGCGTTGGTAGATCGTGTCCCAAACGCCCCACAACATCAAGATACCCGTATTCATCAGCGATCGGATCCTTTCATCGTCAGGCTTTCTTCTTACCCTGTAGTATGCCCCGATCCTTCTCGCGAAATCACCGGGAACACCGCTCGCCCTCCCTCGTCTCCCTACGTTTTTCCGAAGCGGCCCAGTGCCATTACCGCCACCGCCACCAACAGCGGCAGCCAGGCGTGGTTCAGAAGAAGCGGGTTAAGTGCGTTCCAAACGTACGGATCTTCCAGACACATGTCCGTCGCAGTGTAGGCCAGAATGCCTCCGCCGACGATCACCAAGCTGTGGAAGCGGTTCATCAGCCGCGAAATCCAGGTGCTCCCCCACATCAAGAGGGGAATGCTCATGCCCAGCCCCAGGATCACCAGCACAATATCCCCATGGGCAGCTCCGCCCACTGCCAGCACATTGTCCAGGCTCATGACAAAATCGGCCAACAGGATCGTCTTGACTGCCTGGCCAACATTGCTGCCGTATCTGACCTCGATCGTCTCCTCCTGGCCCCCGCCGAAGATCAATTTGCAGGCAATCCACAGGAGCAGCACCCCTCCCACCGCCTTGACCAGCGGAATGTCGAGCATCCAGGTGGCCATGCCTGTCAGCAGGACGCGCATCAGGATGGCCCCGAGCGTTCCGTAGAGGACAGCCCGCCGGCGTTCCGGCTCCGGCAGTCTCCGGCAGGCCATGCCGATGACGACGGCATTGTCGCTGCTGAGCACGACGTCTATCAGAAAAATGTGCACGAACCCCAGCCAAAATTGCCCGTCCATCTCCGCCTCCCCTGCCCGTCTGAGTTTGTCCTTCTTACTCTATGCGCCTGTTTGCGGACTAATGAGCGCTTTTCTTTCCGAAAAAAGGCGAGAAAACGCGTTTTTTGTAGAAAAATACTTCCATAAAAAACATTTTAATGTGAAAAATAGGATAAACATACCTTGTTTTTCTGGGCGTCCTTCCGTACGATTAAAGTTGGGGTGGGAAAAGCTATGGCGGAAACAGTGTCTCTAAATCTTCACGATGTTTCACAGAAAATTCTTGATATGACGCCGACGATCACGACGCTGTGGCTGCAGGAAATCGTGATCAGCATGGATACTCCGTTGACGATTCCCCGCAATTTTGCCGAGAAGCGGACTGTGCTCCTGGCTCGCTATCTGGTGGAAGACGTCGACGGTGACATGCAGGCCTGGTCGCTGGACATGGGCGAGTGGATGCGCTCACAGGAGTTCCCGTTTTCATCGATTTTGCGTACGTACCAGTTGTACCGGAACGTATTCTGGCGGGTCCTCCGTCCGGAACTGCAGCAATGGTCGTTGGCGCCGGAAGAGATGCTGTACCTGGAAACTCAGTTGGGAAAAGCCATGGACGAGAGCGTCTACTGGGCTGTGTACCACTTCGAGCAAATGATCAACAAGGAGCTCGTCCAAAAGGAAGAAACCATCTCCTATTTGCACAACGACAAATTAACCATGCTGGGCAAAATCGCTGCCAACATGGCTCATGAACTGCGCAATCCACTATGCGCGATAGAAGGCTTCCTGAAGCTGATCTCCGAATCCACCCAGGGGCAGGACAAGCTGCAGTCCTACATCCAGGTGGTCATGCACGAATTTGAAAATTTGCACCGGCAGATTACCGGCTTCCTCAGCTTTTCGAAAAAGCCGATTCTGGACGAGGTATACAAGACGGTGGAAATCAGACAGGTCCTCTACGACGTGGAACTGCTGATTACGCCGCGGCTGGTGGGGGAAAACATTTGCTTTGACAAGCACATTGAACCGTGTACCCTGTACTGCTACGAAGAAGGTCTCAAGCAGGTGATGGTCAATTTGCTCAACAACGCCATTGATGCCGTCCAGACCCGTCTGAACAAGTCAATCCGCGTCATCTCCCACTGCGAGGGCGGATGGCTGCAGTTGACCGTCGAAAACAACGGAGAAATGATCCCGGCGGAGATCGTGGAAAATCTGTTTCAGCCGTTTTTCACCACCAAGCAGAACGGCACGGGGATCGGTTTGTCCATCTGCAAAAACATCATTGAAAAGCACAACGGCACCATCTCCTGTGAATCGACGGAGGAGTCCACCCGCTTCATCGTGAGGCTGCCGATTGCTACTGACCGTCTTTCTGCGTTCAGTTGAACGGCCGTCGACGAAAAAAAACCTCCTGCACGGTGCAGGAGGCGAGGCAAGAGATCCGTTACCTATCGGGTAAGCGATCTTAGCCTTACTCTACACGAAAACATATGTTTCTACCACCCTTAACCATCTTACATTTTTCGACAAATTTAAACAAAGGGCTGTTGCAGCCAAACGCTCTCCACCACATACAAAAAACAGACGGACGATACATGTCCGTCTGTTTTGCATTGCGTATGGAGCGGGTGATGGGAATCGAACCCACGCGACCAGCTTGGAAGGCTGGGGTTCTACCACTGAACTACACCCGCACGGCGTGTATTGGTGCCGAGGACCGGACTCGAACCGGTACGGGAGAAACTCCCGACAGATTTTAAGTCTGTTGCGTCTGCCTATTCCGCCACCCCGGCGCTGTTTTGGCCCTCCCCCAAAAACGTCCGCCTGCTCCCTGGGAGCATCCGTTCCTTTTTGGGAAAAAACATGGTCGGGAAGACAGGATTCGAACCTGCGACCCCTTGGTCCCAAGCCAAGTACTCTACCAAGCTGAGCTACTTCCCGTTGCATGGGGAGATGCGGAGGTGGAGGAGTGACAGAAACGGCGTGGCCGGTTCGCTTCCCCCAGCAACCTCTTCACCTCTAAATGATGGCGTGCCCTGAGAGATTCGAACTCCCGACCTTTTGATTCGTAGTCAAACGCTCTATCCAGCTGAGCTAAGGGCACATGTTTAGATAGAAATAAAAATGGAGCGGACGACGGGTCTCGAACCCGCGACCTTCGCCTTGGCAAGGCGACGCTCTACCAATTGAGCTACGTCCGCATTCGCAACACCCCGACAAAAGCCGTTTGGGCTTGAAAAGCTTTCGCCTTTTGGGGATATGGTGCGGTCGAGAGGACTTGAACCTCCACGGTGTTGCCACCACTAGAACCTGAATCTAGCGCGTCTGCCAATTCCGCCACGACCGCACGATATGAAGTTTTCGCCATTCACCATGCTGCTGTCTTCCCACAGCATTTTGCGTAAAAAACTGGTGAGCCATGAAGGACTCGAACCTTCGACCCTCTGATTAAAAGTCAGATGCTCTACCAACTGAGCTAATGGCTCATATTCATGATAAGGAGAAATGGTGGGGAGAGACGGATTCGAACCGCCGAACCCAGAGGGAGCAGATTTACAGTCTGCCGCGTTTAGCCACTTCGCTATCTCCCCATGTTCATTCTCCTGGTGCCGGCGATAGGAATCGAACCCACAACCCCCTGATTACAAGTCAGGTGCTCTACCAATTGAGCTACACCGGCGTACCTGGGTTATTATAGCACACCCATTGTCGATGTCAACTGTGTGTTAACGCAAGTAGGTGGCGTACATTTTCAAAAAGCTGGCGGAGCTGACGGGACTCGAACCCGCGACCTCCGGTGTGACAGACCGGCGTGAACTCCAGCTTCACCACAGCTCCAGATTTGGTTGCGGGAGCAGGAT